>JACCDU010220086.1_pt1 | contig 30775 bp, 28 predicted proteins | sample 7446081 | NCBI WGS metagenome assembly JACCDU01 (sample SAMN15323447, study PRJNA562643) | freshwater metagenome | isolation source: river surface water | place: USA:Blue River Watershed | collected 2017-08-17
AATTGGCTCAAATTATAAATATTAATCAATCATTTTTCTGCTATAAAAATGAAGTTGTTTGAGTATTCTCCAAGATTTAATACTGGCGAAGACATGCTCTACCTTGATTCATTTAGAAGACAATGATTTGTTGTCTTCTTTGGTTTTGAGTTTGTCTTTTTTATAGGTTTTTTCATTTCTTTTAACAGGAGTTGTCACATTGAAATGGGTCAATCCAACATAAGCTTTATCTGCCAGAATGGGCAAGGAAGTTTGAACATCAGAAGAAAATTTCTTCCCGCCTTCAACTTCTCCTACCTTGGCAACAACATGAATGTTTTCAAATACCAAGTCAAAAGAGTTGCTAAACGGGGAAAAAAAGGCTTTTTTTATTTGAAAAATGATTTTTATTCAGCAAGAACGGCCGCTTGCATTCACACATTGTGAAACATGCCTAAGGCACAAAAATAAAACTCTTTGATTTTGAAAGATTTGGAATTCTTAAACGGTTATGTAAAGAAAAACATTCCTAAAATCTAAACTTGAATTTTTTTCATAATCATTTATAATGAATTATATGAGTTATACTGAAATATCAAAAATTAATTTAACGTTAGAATGTCAAAAGAATAATATTGCAGAGGTTAATCGATTTTTTGATTTATGGAAAAATATCACCTCAAAACAAAAAGGTAGAATTGCAAAAAAAAATTTTGATGCTTTTGAATGTACTTATCCTATATCATCGTCATTTATTTTAATTTTAGTAAACCGTCAACATACAGGTTGGACAGAGTTTATTCCCTATTTTGATGATAAATTTTATTATTTTTCTTTGTATAATAACACCAGTGCAGCATTATTATATGCTTGTGATTATCAAGATGAAAAAAATATAAAATATTTATTAGAGCATGGCGGGTTTTCATTAAAAAATTTATTTAACGAAAATAATACATATAAAAAACAATATTACAAAGAAAAAAGTTTAGATTATATTGTTGAATTTTACGTTGATCTTTTACAAAAAAATCCTAAGCTTTCAAGCTTATATCAAAAAAGAGGTTATTCACCAGAAATGGAAAAAATATTTTCCGGTGAAAGATCTATTGAGAAAAGAACATTAGATGTTTTAAACATTAAAGAAGAGAATTTCATTGCATATTGTCAAGCTAAAATATTCCATGATTTCAAGGATTTTAAAAAAAATAATTCACAATTTTTTAGTGTTTATGCCAATACAAAGATGCAAGAATTAGAAATTAATTTAAGCATGGATATTGACATGGAAAACAATGTTAAAAAAGTGAAAAAAATATGAGGAGTCTATGCAAAATAATAAAAAATATGTGATTGTTGGTGCTGGCCCTGTTGGCTTATGGACATCAATTCAATTAAAATTAAGGCAACCTGATGCACAAGTGATTGTTTATGAAAAAAATCCAGAATATGTAAGAAGTCATGTTTTGCGTCTTGATAATTGGAGCATGATTTTATATGCTAAAAACATGAACATATCTTCAGAATTTAAACAGCATTATGATAAGTTTATTTCTGAAGTATCTCAAACAAAATATCTAATTCCAGAATTTTCTAAATCATTGTTTATTAGGACAAATGAATTAGAGGATTCTTTAAAGAAATTTGCACAATCCTTGCAAGTGAATATTCAATACGAAAATATTGAATCTATGAAAATGGCTGAAGAAAAACATCCGGATTGTAAATATTTCATTGCTGTGGATGGAGCAAAATCAAGATTGAGAAAGGAGATGTTTCCTGAAAAAGATATTCAAGAGCAAACCTTGCAAAATATTTTGGAGGTAAAAATGGATGTGAAATCCAGTGAAAAAATAAAATCTTTTGGTAAGAGGCAAACAGCACACTTTCAAAAAAATTCAACATTCTCTTCTTTTGAATATGTTGGTAAAAGAAAAAATGAAATGACTCCTATTTCTCTGAGAATTTTTTTAACTCCTCAAGAATATCAAGATTTTCCGCATGCAACATTCAAAGATCCAGTGAAAATTAACCAACTATCTTCAGATGAAATTGATAAGATAGAAGATGAAAGAAAAAGAGATGTAATGAAAAAAGTTAACCATCAAATCAATTTTTATTTATCACAAAAAAAAATACATGCACAAGACCTAGAATTAGAAGATATGAAGGTGACAAAACTTCAACTCAATGCTTATAAGGCAACCAGCTTTATTCATGAAAATAAAGAAAAAAATACATCTTGGTTTTTATGTGGTGATGCCGCTATTGGTGTGCCTTATTTTAGAGCTTTGAATTCAGGTATGATGCTCTCTTCGCGTTTGTGTCAAATACTGACAGGAGAAATGCTGGCAAAGACAACTGCTGAAAAAATAATGTTGTATAAAATACAAGAAACATTACATTCACAAACAGAGTTTAAGTTGGCAAGTTTCAAAAATAATGTTTTATCACTTTATAATTATTTTTTCAAACAAATCAGAACACCATCTGAAGAAATAGCTCATCATTTAATTGAACAAGTGAGCGATAAAAAAGCGATTACTGATAAAATAAAAGAGCAACAACTTCAATTGTTTGGTGAGAAAAAAGAATCTTTATACCAGAAGATATGATGAATTTTAAACAAATAATATTTTTTTTTCAGAAGAAAAAAACTTTTGAAAAAGTTGTTGCTAAAGATAAAACTCACTTAACAGATTTGATTCAACAATCAATTGATAGAAATGGGAAAGAATGTGATTTAAATCATATTGATGTATCTCAAATCACGGATATGTCTGGATTATTTCAAAACTCTAATTTTAATGGCAATATTTCTGATTGGGATGTTTCAAATTGTTATTCTATGAAAAATATGTTTTTTTCATCTCAATTTAACCTTCATATCAATGAATGGGATACTTCGTCTGTAAAAGATATGTCTAATATGTTTAATAGCTCTGAATTTCAATTAGACTTATCATTTTGGAATGTTTCGAATGTACAAAATATCAGCTTTATGTTTGCTGGTTCAAAATTCAAAGGAGATATCTCTCAATGGAATATATCTAATGTTGAAGATATGACAAATATTTTTTTATTTTCTCAATTAGAAAAAGAAAAAATATTACCTTATTGGAATTTACCCACAGAAGAAGAAAGAGTCAATGCTTTTTTGAATTATCATGCTCAAAAACAAAAAAAACAGATTGAAGATTTTTTAAATTTATCACAACTTCAGGAAGTTGATAAAAAAATAAAATCACATAAAATATAAGATAAAAAAAAATTAAATCATGAAAACTAAAATAGTTGCTCAAGATAAAGAACATTTAAAACAATTAATAAAAAAAGAAATGGAATTATCTGGAAATGAATGTGATTTGAATCATATTGATGTATCTAAGATAGAAGATATGTCTTGTTTGTTTAATATGTCAAGATTTAACGGAAATATATCTCAATGGGATACTTCAAATGTGATAGATTTGAGTTATATGTTTTATGACTCACAATTTAATCAAGATATATCAAGATGGGATGTCTCTAAAGTAAAAGATATGTCTGGTTTATTTTTGAATTCTCAATTTAATAGAAATATTTCTCCGTGGAATACTTCTAGTGTAAATGATATGTCATATTTATTTTCATTGTCTGAATTTAAGGGAGATATTTCACAATGGGACGTTTCAAGTGTAATGAATATGCAGAGTATTTTTACTCAATCTGCTTTAGAAAAAAATGGTCAATTACCTTATTGGAATTTACCAACTCAAGAAGAAAGGATTCAAGCCATTTTAAAATACAGCGCTCAAAAAGAGATAAAATATATTGATGATGTGCTAAATTTATCATCAATATCTGAAAGTCAGATAAAATTTACTTTAGAAGGATTGAAAAAGGTAAAAAAATTATAAATCAATATGGAGTAATTGCATTAACCATGTTGTTTGATATAATTGATAAAATATCGGGAAAAAGAAAGTGATTCAAATTAAAAAAGAATTAAAAGATACAGTTATTTGTTTATATGGCTCTCATGTATATGAGACTGCTAATGAACAATCTGATATAGATTTAATTGTCATTTCAGATTTTTATACATTGGAAGAAGTAAAAGATTCGTTGTCTTCGACAAAACCTATAGATATTCATTTATTCAACAAAAAAATATTTGAAGAAATGACAAAAGCACATGAAATAAATGCTTTAGAGACCATCATGTTAAAAGCTGATAAGGTCTTGCAAAAAAATAACTGGTATGATAATTTTCAATTAGAAGTTATGATAAATGATTTCATTGAAAAAGATAAATTAAGACACAATATTTCACAAAAATCTTCTAACTCATGGGTGAAAGGAAAGAAAAAGTTTTTAGTTGAAAAAGATTTCAATCCATATATTGGCAAAAAATCAATATGGCATGCTTTTCGCATATTAGAGTTTGGTACACAAATTGCCAAATATGGTCAAATCACTGACTATAAAGCAGAAAATCATCGACTAGAGTCGATTATGTCATGTCAATCATGGCAAGAAATAGAAGAAAATTTTAAACAAGAGTTTAATTTTAAAAATAGTGAATTTAGACAATTTGCACCTAAAAAAATAAAAATTTGAGGAAAAAATGAAGGAAATTGATATCATTGATTGGTTAGATAAATCAGGTTGGAAAAAAGCTTGGAATGAATGGAGTAGTGTAGAAAAAGAAAATACATTTTGTAAATTATATTATTTTTCACATGTCTCTGATGCCAAGAATTTAAAAAATTTAACCCAAGATGAATTAAAAAATAAGATGGTGATTGAGAAAATTATTCCAAAAAATCCTGAGATTATGTGGAGAATTTATAAAGACCATGAATTAAGAAAATATCATGAGACTAATTTTTCAGATTTCCATAAAATCATTCTGAGTTTTCATCAAGATTCGTATGCTTCATATCATCATGAGTTTATAGAAGCAAAAATTCATTCTTTTAAAAACTTTCAAGATCTGCATACTAAGTTACGTACAACTCATCGTGAAACTATTGTTCATTTTATTGATAATCTAACTGCAATGGATAAAAGTTTAAAACATAACAAAGATGTCTTGTATTATTTGATTTCTGAATATTCTAATTCTTATCATAATGGTGGGTGGGGACAATTTCAATACAGTAGTAAAATAGAGAATTTAAAAAATAGTAAAATACCTCATATTTTAAAAGAGTTTATTGACGATGATGATTTTTTTGAGAAGTTGAGAAAAGCTGGCTCTTTTTTATATGAAATATTTCCAGAAAAAATACAAAATAAACAAATATTTATAGAAAAAATATGGAGAACAGAATTTGCAATTCACATTCCTGCATCTTATTTTTCTAATCCTGAGAATTACGCATACATTAAAGAAAATTTTAAAGCTTTATCAAGTCGAGATATTCAGGCATTAAATATGCCTAAAATTGCGTTAGAAATGATTGATGATAAATTTATTGAAGAAAATATTGATATCTTAAGATACTCTTATAACCAATTACCTAAAAAAATACAAAATGATGAAAAAATATTATTAAGAATTTATGATTTGAAACAAAATGAGGTATTTAACTCTTTTACTAAAACAAATCTTAAGCAAATTAATGATCAAGAGCTAAAAGAAAAATTGATTTCTGTACATCAAAAAAATCCTAGTTCATTTCATGAATTTAAAGTATTGATAGAAGAACACATCATTAAAAATAGTTTGAATATTTCTGAAAGTAATCAACCTAAAAAAATCAAAAAAATATAAAAAAAGAGGCCATTGGCCTCTTTTACATTCTTATTTTGACCTTATCACCATAAGTTATTTTTTGTATGTTTTGAGGTTTAACAATTGCCTCACAAAAATGCTTCATGCTGATTTCATAACAACCACTCCAATTGAATGAGTTGATTTCAATCGGAATAATTGGGCATTGTTCAAGCATTGATTTTAATTGTTCACGATAGTGCCCCATTTTTTCTTCTGTGAATGCAATAAATAAATCCTTGAAGGTTAAATAATTCATTGATTGTGCAAATTCTTGTAAATGAGGAGCAGAAAAATCAATAGATACATCCAGTACATAATTTTTATATTGAGGATATTTTGCATCAATTTCAGAAGAAAAATTTCTTGCAAAAGCAATATATTTATCTACAACGAATTGACTTAATGCATGGTTAATTTTGACTTGAGAGGAATGACCATCAACCAAATGAGGATTAAAAGCTTCTGTGGTATTGTTATATGGATGTGTATTTCTAAAACAAGGAGTTGAGACAATTGGTTGATTATCTTTGATGAAAATTCTGTATTCAAAATTCATGTCTTTGACTTCAGAAACAACCAATGATTTTTGATTAAAATCTTGCCAATATTCCATGAGATGAGAAAAATAATATTCTTTGGGCATTTTTTTCTCAAACTCTTCAATGAAATAACTTTTAAGCCAAGAATCTCTTTCTTCTTTATCTAAGAAGTACTGATGTCTCAACATCCAATAATTAGGTTTAATTTGGTGGAGATTCATCTTTGAGCTACTTTCTTTTTTGAAGAATCCTTGCTCATTGACTTGTTGAGGATTAAATATTTCACATCCTACTTTATGCGAAATTGTTTTATAAAAATAAGTGATATCAGAAAATTTCGCATGAATATCTTCGGATGTAAAAGAGTTAAACTCATATGGTTCAAAATTATCATGTTCTAAGGAATGGAAGGTTGCTAACAATGTTTTTGTGAAAATTCCACAAAAACGATTGGCATTTTGCCTAATCATTTTAGGAAGACAAGAAATCACAGATATTAAAGTTTCATGAGAGACATCGAATTTTTTTTGTCCCACAAAGAATATATTACTAATTTGCTCAAAAGATTTTTTTCTTGATTCCATTTCAAGCTCTTGGTCCAAATCAATATCAAAATCAAGATCAATATCAAAATTTTTCTCTTCTTCATAAGAATTGACAATATGATTTTCAGAAGAATATTTTTTCTTGAAATAATCAAAATAGTTTGCAAATAAGTCATCAATATGATTATCAAGATTGAATTTATGTGCAAGTTTATTTACAACTTCTTGAACATAATGATGATTTAGAAGATTCTTGTTTTCTTGTAAATAAGAAAGATAATTGAGGAGAAAAACATCAAAGCCAGAAACTTGATATTTATTTTTTTGAGCAAAATCGTGATTGAACATCATTGCCCAAATAGAGTCTTTTTCTAAATGTGTGATGTATCGATTAGCAATCATGTACTTAAACTCCTTGATGCTCATTTCTTCGATGTCACGTTGCGCATACTTCATAAAAACATTATTGCTCCAAAAATTGGAAGGCAATAAAGCATTTTCTTGATCATTAAGTTTACAATGAAACTTTTCTTCGAGTGATTCATTTTCAAACGCTTTCGTTTGAAAAATCATGGCTGAACCAGCAGGGACCGAGAAAATAAAATCAAGATCTTTTTCATCTATAACATCACCTTTTTTGAAAGCACCATCGTTTTGAAAAGCATGGAAAACCGTTAAGTTTCCAAGTTGGTCATACCCAAACAAGTAGGTATCAGCCAAAGGAATACTATGCTCAATAAATGACATGGCATCCAAGCAATGATGTATAATTCCTCTGTCTTCTAAAGAAAGTCCATAGTTGGGTTGACTCCAACTAAAAATCGGTAATGATTCTATTTGGTTGAGTTGGTTCAATGAAAGATTATGAATTTCAAGAATGGTTTCATTATTTTCTTCTCGTGAAGAAATATGGGGAATTTTATATTTTTTCTTGAATTCAGTGGTGGTAATCAATCCTTTTTTCAAAGATAAATAATTATCAACACCTTGTTGTTGATTCATTCGTTGATATTTTGTGATCATTCTATCAATTTGTTGATGAATATTTTCATTATTAAAATCAACAAGTCCAAATTCCCAAAAAGTACCTACTTGAGGACGATTAATTTCTTGATTTTTTTTGGCATAAGATAAGCAGTCATTCATAACACCTAAATGAATTGCTCTTTCTACTAAATTATAAGAGGAGCTAGCATTAAAAAGATAGAAGTGCTGATGATGCTTGAGATAATCAAGAATCAGGTCGATTGATATGGAATGCATGCGTGCATGCAAATTGTTATCAAATTTAAAGTTTTCTCTATTAAAAGAAAATTTTAATTCTTTGTTCAAATTTTTGCGGTGATCAATATACTCATAAAATGAAATGATGAATTGCAATAACCAAAACTCTAATGTATCTTCTTTGTATGGATTATAAGACTTCTTAATGTTGAAATTTTTATGTGTTTGAAATAAATCTTTATAAATCATAAATGCCTCATTGATTATTTTTATTATACCAATGATTTATAAAAATGTAAAAGTATTTTATTTGAAAACTGAATGAGTACCAAAATTAGTAAATCCGCCGTTGTTTTTTTGCTCTTCTACCATATCTTGATCAACAATGTGTTGTTCACCATCAACAAGCTCAATAGCTTGTGGCACAATCGTAATATTGTTAATCGGTGAAACATTTATATTTCCTCCCCCAATTTTATTTTTATCATCTTGTCTGGCACTGATATAAATGCCATTAAAAGGATATTTGTCAATCAGAGGATCTTTACTTAATTCAATTTTTAACTCTTCTGTATCCTTAGAAATCACAAAATAATTGAGTTGAATATCTTTAATTGTGTATTCCAATAGCATAGAACCTATTTGATAAATTTTTGTGAAAACTGGCTTTGCTTTATCTGCTTCGCTTGGAAGAAAAGAAATCATGATGAATCTTTGCTCAAGGTTGGGGTGATAAACAATACCAGAAACTTTTATTTTATTAATAATAGGATCAATTTGCTGAACAACCTCTGTTTGTGCATGAGGGCCAAATAAAACCATGATATCAGATTTAGGAAGTGTCGTTTGGGTGTCTACAACTGTAGCATAATCTGGAACAGGAATTGCATAAGATGTTTCATGTAATTTTAAATACCAAAATACACAACTCCCCATAAAGGCCCCCCATATGGTAAAGGTAAAAAAATGAAGAATAAATGTATGGAGTTTACTGGGTGGGAGTTGAATCTTTGAGTTCATAAATAGATTTAAAATTAATCATGCTTAGAGTTTATGTGTAATCATAAAAAAAATCTGAATTTAGTCAAGCACATTCAAAATTCAATAGTACTGTCCAGTTTGATTTTGTAAAAAATATATTTCTCATTAAAATAAAATTTTGATAAAATAAATCATATGTATATCGTTAATTATTCAAAAAACTAAAAATTATTTTCTTTCTTGTCATTTATCACTTGATATCAATTTCCTTTGGACTACTGAGACTCCTGGGCTTGAGTCTATGATTGCGACAGATGTTTTTAAGGCTTTGGGGATAACGCGAAACCTTAAAAACTCTGCGTAACCTATGTCCTAAACGATACGGATGCTGAAATTTGTGGGTATTTTTTTGAATTTTTTTAATTAAATTTCCACACGTTTTTCCGAATAGCCATCTTTTTAATGAATGTGTATTTTTTCAATTTATATTAAGTGTCAAACTGGACATTACTAAAAATTTAAATAAAAAAAATAACCCTATTTAGAGTTATTTTTAAATTAAATTAAAAATTACGTTTCATTTTTCCAATAACAGGTAATCCATCATTAATCACGGTAGGGGAAGGCTCTGAAACATTCGTAGATATGACGGGCTCTTCTGATACAGGTTTTTTAATGGGTTGTATTTTAAGTTCAGATGATTCATCTTCAACGATTGCTTGCTTGTTACCAAAAGACAAGTTGGCTAACTTACTATTGTTTGGAGATGAATTGTTTTGAAAATATGGGGTGCTGGTATGAGCAGTAGAATTTTGATAAACAATTTTTGATTCATAATTTGCAATTTTTGATTCATAATTTTCCACGGCATCATAAATAGCCTGACCAATTTGGTCAAAACCACCTGCTTGATTCATTGCTGATGAAATACTTTGACCATGTGTTTTTTTGAAAGAATCTTCAAATATTTTCACAAAAGGTAAATCAATTTGGGGAATATCGATATTCATAGCATATTTGCAATAAATGAGTTGAGTGATATCATCGACTGCATCATCATGATACTTGCTTCTAACATATTCAATTGCATTAAGTCCAGATTTCTGATTCAATAAGTGAACAATTCCTGTCAAAAAAAGACCAGTATTAGAAATACCATTATCACAAGAAATATTGATATTGGCACCTTTCTCAATGATTTGAGAGCCAACAAATTTAACTGAGTCTAAAAATTCAGCACTATTAGGTGGAAAACCTGCCTCTGGGATAGGAAATCTGAATACTCTGATTGCTCCATCACGGTCTCTTTCATAATTCTGCATCCAAGGTTTTTCAAAATCAAAAACGATGGAGCCTTCTGATAAATTAATGAATGTGGTGCAATTTTCAAAGTCTGGATGAAGTTGGTGAGAGCCAACAATATAATATTGTTGTTCTTCAAATTCAAAATCAAAAATTTTAGATACAAAAACTTCTTCGTCGTCTGACATTTTATCTCCTTAAGATTCTCATTCATTTTAATGGATAGAAAATAAAAAGCAAGTTTATAAAGCAAGCTTTTTTGAACATAGAATATTCATGAGTCCTCCATTCATTTTATAACTTTTTTGATTATGGATTCAGTAGATACAAGAATATGTGACTGAATTATATATTCTTATTGGGACTGGTATTTTAATAACTTTTATGTTAAAATAAATAAACTTTGAAAGATTCAAATGCAATGCCCAAAATGTAATAGTTTAAATTTTTTTATGAATTGACATAACAAAAGAAAAATGATTATTTTTTTAAAATCTTTTTTTCAAATTTTCTTTCAAATTTTTAGCACGAATTAGAGCTTGTTCAACTTCACTTAATTTATCTTTTACATAATCAGGAAAAATCTCCTTAAGATGATTTGTCATTTGTTCTGCAAACATGTCTTTTTCATCGTAAGATATATTGTTTTTATACAGAATGTTTTTTATCAGCCCCACAAATTGTATTAGCACCATTTGCTCTGAGGCATTCATCTTAGAGTAAGATGTAAAAATGGGCTCTAACAATTTTAATTTATCTTTTGTTTCATCCATTATATCCATAGAATGATAATCAAAGTATAAACTGGTTTTAAAATAAGATGTATTCCTATGAGATAAGTTAACTAATTTTTCTTTTTCTATTAAAGAGATATTATCATTATATAAAACAATCTTCATTTTATTTGAATAATTTAATAATAAAGATTTTTCCTCTAGGCTTAATTTTTCATAAATAGAACATAAATCATTAAAATCTTCAATTTTTTTAGTAGTTTCACTTGGTAAATCCACCTTTACAGCTTCTATATGTAAGTTTTCATATTGTGAATATATGTTGGGTTGAAACATGATTTCTGGTATTTTTTTAGAATAAGTTTTTGTAGTATCAATTTTTAAAAAGTTTTCATAACTCATATTAGAACAATTTATGATTTCCTCAAAACATCTAACTTGATTGATTTGCCAATTTGATAAATTTTTATTAAATGCAGAACCAGTGAAAATATCTTTCATGTTTTCAACTTGAGAGACTTTCCATTTTGAAATATCTCCATTAAATAGAGAATTCTTGAACAACTCTTTCATGTTGGTAATAGCTGAAGTGTCAATATGATTGAGATCACATTCAGTACCATGTTTTTTAATTTCTTCTTCGATTAATTTTTTTAAATGTTTTTTATCAATTACTATAATTTTATTTTTCATACTTTATAGTTTATTCGATTTTATTTTTTTATCAAACTCATTAATAGTTGATAAATTTAGAAAAACTTCTATATTTTTTCTTTCTTTGATAGCTTGAGATTTCAAATAAGCTTCAACTCTTTCTTTTTGAGTGGGTAAATACCAGTAAGGTAATTTATTTTCTTTTTTTAGTTTTGAATATTCAAAAATTTTAAGAATATTTTCAATATTAGAAATATTCCAGTTTGAGATATCTCCATTAAATTTTGAATTTGAAAACATATAGGACATCTCTTCAACATGAGATACATTCCATTTTGAGATATCTCCATTAAATTTTGAATTAAAAAACATATAAGACATACTTTTTACATTAGAAACATCCCATTGAGAAAGATCCCTATTAAATTGTGAATTTGAAAACATATAGGACATATCTTCAACATGAGATACATTCCATTTTGAGATATCTCCATTAAATTTTGAATTAAAAAACATATAAGGCATATTTTTTACATTAGAAACATCCCATTGAGATATATCTTGATTAAAGTTAGACCTATAAAACATAGAATGCATATTATTTACACTAGAGACATTCCATGCTGAAATATTTCCATTGAATTGGAAATTTTTAAATAACTCTGACATATCAATGATTTTAGAAACATCAATATGGTTCAAGTCACATTCAGTACCATATTTTTTAATTTCTTCTTCGATTAATTTTTTTAAATGATCTTTATTTTTTGCTTTTATTTGATTCATAATTACTTTTATTATTTTTTACATTCTATTTCGTTTATTTTTCATATTTTTTAAAAGATAATCATCTTGATGATTTTCAAAATCAAAATTTTCTAAACCATATGATTTTAAAAATTCTTTAGCATTGAGTTCATAAGATATTTGACGCTTTGCAAATTGTTGAACATCAAAATTTTTAAATTCATGCAAATCAGGAAAAATGGTGCTTAGCTTTTTTTCGATTAAACTAGGATTTTTTTCTAACTTGCTTAATAAAGATTCAATGAATTCAAATGCATGATTATCTGGTATTGGAAATCTGCTGACATTTTTTTGTATACCAGAAAAATGCTCATCAAAAAAATCTTTTAAGATTGGAATGTTAGAATCTTTGTATCTGCTTATTAAATGTTGGTGGACAGGTTTTTTGCAATTACAATTTCTCATGAGATGCAAGAATAATTCTTCTTCATTTAATGAATCTAATGTTTGAATATTGATTTGTTCTTGAGAACTTTGAATCATGCGATGATGTCTTTTTTGACTCTCAGTTATGAAAAAATCTATTATTTTTACAAAATCACTAGGACTCAGGTTTTGTAATGTTTGCTCATTTCTTCTGATGCATTTGAGTGTAGCTTGCTTTAAAATTTCAGAATCAGATAAATCTATTAATTCTAATGCAAAATTTCTTTGCGCAAACATGTCTACATGATGCATTTTTGGAAGATGCTCAAGCAGTAATTTTAACTCTTTTACTTCACATTGATTGACCAATGTTTGAAATAATTTTGGATCTTGATAAGTGTTGATGAAATGAACAAAAGAAGAAAGATATTCAGATTTTTTTAATATTTCTGGATTTTTTTCAACAATTTGTTGAAATGCTTTAGAATATTCTTCATGATTGTTTGAATTTATTTTTTCAAATATCTTTTCTGAAAAATGCTCTATTTTAAAATCAAGTCGATAAAAATTTCCTTTTTCAATGATTTTAGGCAATAGTACATATCTTGTGTTTGGGTAATCATGATAATAATCACAAATATCTTGATTTTTAATGTTCAATAAAGGTTGAATTGAGATTTTTGAAAAATCAATCAAAGGAATAAAATATTTAATAAAATTGAGATCATGATTTTTATTTACAATATGATCATTTGGATTAACACCTAAATTCAAAATTATTTGAGCAAAAGAAAATCCATTTTGTTGCTGATGCAAATAATCATTTTCGGAATCAATAACTGCTCGTTTAAATATTTTTCTAAACGAGAATTCTAAATCTCCGGGGTTTGGCTTGACGAATCTAGAAATTTGATTTTTAGCACAATTGGATAAAAGTAGATAACCTATATTTGATTCAGCCGTAAAATTAATATTTTTATCAGCTAAATCAAAATTTGGAAAATTCTCTATTATTGTTTGAGTGGGTTTTAATGGATCAATGAAATTTGCAAACTCCATGAGAATATTTGTTTTTTTATTCAAAATTAAATATTCCGTTAAACTCATTTGATTTAATTGTTCAATTTCTCCTGACTTATTGAGTAAACCCTTAAAAGCATTGATATCTTGAGTTAATACGGAGGTAAGATAATTGGATAAAAATCTATCATCATTAGATTGAAGATAAATACTAAAAATTTTATCATGTACGCTCATTATGATTCCTTGTTATGAAATGATTTTACAATAATAAATAAAAAATTCAAATATGAATTTTAAAAATGATGAAAAAAATAATATTGTAAGAATAATTTTTTCTTTATTGAAAAGAATTTCATCACAGTGTGTGAGAAATCAATTCATAAAAAATCACAATATTGATGAAATAGTATATTAGACAACTTTCCAAAGCTAACAAAAACCTTTCTTGTATATTTTTATAATAGAATTTTAATAGTTCATGCTTTAAAATAACTTTTTATTTTAAAAAATAATCATAAAATAAAATCAAATATTTTATTTTGATGAAATATTCGAACCGTGAAAATTTATCTATTGAATAGTTTCAAAAACATTTTTGTTGTATTTATACAAAAAAGATACAGGATTTAACCAAATGTCTCATTTTTATTGACAAAAGTTTAAATGTTTAACATAATACACACATCTTAATTTTTGGAGAAAACTATGAAAATTTCTTACATTTTAGCCTCTCTTGTGACAGCTTTTACTCTGACTGCTTGTGGTGGCGGTGGAGATGATGGTGGCTCCACTGCAACAGCAGATCCTTTGACTATTTTGAAGTCTTCTCAGGCGGTTAACTATCCTAAAACATACAATACTGCTACAGTTTATGCTTCAGGTGTTGTTTCAAATACATCATTGAGTTATCGTTGGAATGTTGAAAGAGATGGTGCTATTCCTGTGGTTTATGGTGCGCGTAAAGCAGAATTTGATGCTGGCTTTGATACCATCGAAGCTAGTTTGGGTAAAACCATTTTTGATAGAACAACTTACGCTGGAAAAACTGTGAATGATGTACCAAGAAATCAAAGGGTTTTAGTCGTAGGTGAGTATCTCACACCTGTGTCTGCTCCTACGTGTGGCCTTGCCACAGCCATGTGGGTTGACCAAACCAACTCATTGATTCCTGGTTTTCCAACCGTGTGGAATACAGATATTCAAGGAAATCCTGTGAGTTCATCTATTTTTCCTCTGAATGCTGTTTATGTAACGGTTAACTTTCAACCTGCATCAGGTTGTGCGAACTCTGCTGATTTGGTGGTTCATGAATTGGCACATGCATTGGGACTGAATGGTCACTTTGATGGTTTTGGATCAGGTGCAATGAATACATCATTGGTTTTAAGTGTTTTGAATAAGTTATATTCTTATTCTCCAGGAACACCATTCTCAAGCATGCAATAAAATCCAATCAAAACAATAAAAAAAACCGCCTTATGGCGGTTTTTGGATTATCCTAAATATGTTCTTAATCGATTAATTTCAGCATTTAACTCGTTGATTTCTTCTTGCGCATCAGCCATTACATCATTATAGTCGCTTGTGCCAACTCTTAATCTTTTATCTCTAATTTCTTCATCTCTATCTGCAATTACTTGATTAATTTCAGCTTCTACCTCTGCAATTGCAGCATTTATTTCTTCGTCTGTTGCATCACAATAGCTTCCTGGTCCGCTATTAGAGCAGTCTCTGCTACCATCTAAGTCAGGTGTGCTAGAACCAGAGCCTGAAGAGTCACCACTTCCGCTAGAGCCAGAAGATCCTCCTGATGTATCTTCGACTTCAGGTACACAATCATCTAAGCCATTACCACCAGAAGAGCAATCATCAATTTCAGTTTGATCTTCAATTTCAGTTTCAGTCTCAGTCTCAGATTCTAACTCAGTCTCAGTTTCAATTTCACCACCTGTACCAGATCCACTACCGGAGCCTGTATCTCCTGTTCCGCTACCAGTGCCTGATCCTGTACCGCTACCAGTGCCTGATCCTGTACCGCTGCCAGTGCCTGATCCTGTACCGCTGCCAGTGCCTGATCCTGTACCGCTGCCAGTGCCTGATCCTGTACCAGTGCCACCACTTGCTCCAGATCCTTGGCAGAAAACTGGAACATATTTTTTTACCACTTTCACGCCATCATATGAGCAAGTCCAAACAATTGATCCATCTACTGTAGCTGATGGAGTTAAAGTAATGAAACCATCGTGAATTTTACTATTGGAGTTATTTCCATAAGTCATTTTAATAACACCATCAGCCTCAATATCTGATGTGCTGACATAATTACCTATATTTGCACTTGCTGAAATATCTGCTAAAGAATTAGGAAATGTACCGTGCATATTATAATATTCTGCAATAGCAGTTTTATAATTACTACTTAACTCATAACCCTCAGAGACTTGTGCTCTTATGTTATATTCATCATATGCAGGATAAGCAACAGTTGCCAAGGTGGTGACAATTGCTAAAGAGATCATCACCTCAATTAAAGTAAACCCCTTAATTTCATCTTTTAAAGTTATATTTTTCATATTTTACTCCTTAAATTGCACCAAAAAACAATGCTCATTTATTTTTTTTAATCATAACAAAGAAAATTAATTTGTGAATAGAATAAATAAAAAAGATATAAAGTTTTAGATGAATGGAATATGAAGATAAAAAATATTTTTTTGTATATACATATATTACAAACTAAGATTATTCAATGATGTTACCATTTTCATCATAAACAATCCAGGGATTATAGAAAGTTTCTTCGTGAGTGTAGCCTCTTGGGTTTGCAATCACTTTTTTATCATTGATGAAATAATGCTGATATTCATGGCTATGACCATGTACCCAAACATCAATGTTATATTTAGGATCATTAAAAAGATATTCCAAATCAGAATGATAAAGATAGGAATCTAATTCTCTTCCTTCCTCCATCATATCTAATGGAAGTGATAATTTGCTTGGTGGATGATGAGAAATGACCCAAACTTTTTGCTCAGGGTAATCTTTAATGGCATGCTCTTCAATAAATTTTCTTGTTTTCAGATGTTCAGCTAAAATATGCTTAGCTTTCAAATGAGAAAAGAATTGACCATTTTTAATATATTGATAATCTTTCATTGCACCTTGTTCGGCAAAAATCATGCAATCATTATTTTTTCCATAATCAGTCCATAGAGTACCACCAATGATTTTTAAATCACCAAAAAGTAAAACTTGATTTTGAAGCAAAAAAACATTTTCAATATTTTGTTCAAAAAGCATGGTATACCAACGATCATACTCAAGTTGAAGATTCCCCCCCCAGAAATCATGATTGCCAAGAACAATGACCACATATTTGAAGCGAGTAGATAACTCTTTCACCCAGGAATGGTTATGATAATGAAATGGTTTTTTTGCATGCCATAAATCTCCCGCTAAAATCAGCAAGGATTCTTTATCATCTTCTAAAATTTCAGGAAACCATAATTGAGAAAAATTAAAATTTTTACCTTGTTGTAATACATCAAAGTCTAAGTGAATATCACTGAATACACGAATTTTTTGCACGGATTCCATAAAGTAAAAAATCTCCTTATATATATTTATAAATATGAATTAACAATGATTATAACATAAACAAAATTCAAATACAAAGTCAATTTTTATTTTTTTCTAAAAAATAAATTAATTGTCAATCATTTATAAAAAAAACAATATATTTGAAATTTACAAAATGCTCTAAGTGAGAAAAAAATGGTTTTTGAGGATAATATAACAAGAAATCAAAGGTATGGAAAAAAAATGATAACCAAAAAAACATAAAATGATTGACCATATATATATTATGATTCATAATAATCATAAATTAATTTTTGAATTAATAAATTGAAAGGGTATACATTTTATGAAAGTTTCTATTTATTCTGGCTCTAGAGATGCTCCTCTTATCATGGAAAAACAAATAGAGTTTGAAAACTCGCTGAAATTAATTTTATCTGAATTTACAAAAACACAAAAAAATGTTGATTTTTACACTGGTGGAGCATCTTCTGGTATCATGAAGATGATTGGTAAAGTATTATTTGAAATAAAAAATGAAAATTCCACGATGATTGCAATTAAACCTACACAATGGATGAATGATGATGATAATTTTTCTCATCAAGTCATTGAAACAAAGACCATTCAAGAAAGAAAAGAGCTATTAACACAAGCAGATATGATTTTAGCTTTTCCAGGTGGTATTGGCACATTTGATGAAATTTTTGATACTTTGGCAACAACAGAAAAAGATGTTCTCTTATTTGATCCTTATGGACAAATGAACTTGATGCTAGATTTGATTGAAAAAAGTGTGGAAGATGGATATACTTCAGCTAAAGTCATAAAAAGATTAAAGGTTTTTCAATCACCATTAGAAATGAAAATGCATATGCGAGCAGAAATCAGTTTATTTAATTATGCAAGGAGAATACCTAAAAAGCATTAATTCCAAAATGAATAAACAAAATCAAAACTAAATATTGTATTGATGAGAAAATAAATTTTTCCAGAGAGCCGTTTTCTTTAAGAATTAAATCAAAGTATAAAATTAAAAAAGCAGCTAAGCTGCTTTTTTAATAACTATATTTAATTATGGTTTTGGTTTATTTTTCTTTTTTAGTTTTTTAATTTTATCCATAACTCTTTGTGTGAGTTCATCATCAGTTTCATGGCGTTTAATTTCAACTTGAGCATCTAAAGAAACATCATCATAATAGCCATAATCAATTTCTATTTTAAGGATATCTTCATCTTGAAATTTAGATAAATATTCTTTCATTTCTTTGACAGTTATCTTAGTGAGGTCGATTTCACTGGTGATGGATTGATGGGTTGAAAGTGGTTGATGTTCCAGTTCAGTTTTTTTAATTTTTGACTTGATTTCATCAGGTAGTGAGTCTACATAGGATGTTAATTCTTCTTTTTTCATTGGTTTTCTCTTTTTTAATATGTGATTTTATTTTTTAGGTTTATTTCTTTTCTTGGTTAATCGATTAACTTTATCCATGATTCTTTGAGTAAGTTCATCATCGGTTTCAAGGCGATTTACTTCAATTTTAGAATCAATAGAAACATCATCATAGTATCCTGTATGATGAGAAATATGAATTCTATCATCATCTTGAAATTTGGATAAAATATCCTTCATTTCTTTGACAGATATATCAAAATCATCATACATACTCAATTCAATAAAAGAACGATTTTCTTGAATCTGTTTATGTTCAATTTCATTTTCTTTAAATTTTTCTTTAATTTCTTCAGATAATGATGCGACATACTCTTTTAATTCTTCTTTTTTCATATATTCTTTCAATCTAATATTATTGATTATAATTCATAATAATTAATCGTCAAGTAAAGATTTTAAATGCATATTGTCATTTAATTACTTATTAAAATTTTAAATTATAATTTATGGATAATCTATCAAATAATATTTTTTAAAAAAATGATATGGCAATCAATCATTGATTAAATAAAAATTATTCACTATCATCTTCATGATCTTCTGCAAGATTAACAGAAATATTAGCAGCAGTAGGATTAATTTTTGTGCTCAATAAAGCCAAATAAGCATATTTGAAAAGTCCAATTTTAGTCATTTGTGTAGAATGTTCAACGTGATTTTTAGGAGATTCAATATAAAATAACTCGTGGTCTTCATAAGGTTGTTTCTCTGATAGGCCAGAAACAACAATCGGTGTGTGTTTTTGTTTAGCTAAATGATAAAAATCCTTATCTGATAAATTTTTTAGTTTATTGCCAAAATTATTATTTTTAGTGTATGAAATATGATGAGCAATATTTTCATATTTTTTAATCATACCAGTATAGGTGCCAATACCAGTGGTAAGAATTTTTCTTTCTACAGATAAAATAAGGCTTGGATTGACTGGATAAGTTTTTGTTTTTTTATCTTCAGTAAAATGATGAATGTTTTCTGTAAATTCTATCTTTCCGTTGCTTTTCTTGAGACTAAAATTAAATTGATGATCAATATTCATGATAGCTGGTAAAATGTAGTAGCTGTCACTTCTCAGTGATTTGGAAGAGAGTTTTTTATTCTTGCCACCTTTTCCACCATCTTTAAACTCAATAGGTTCAAAATCTTGCTTAAAGACATTTTCTGCTGTTTTCTTTATTTTATCAAATTCGCTCTTGTAAGCATTTTTTGCTTCATGTGTTTTATGAAATTCATCATATAATTCATAAATCTTTTTCAATTGAATAGGTTGTGAAGTTAATTTATTCTTAATGAAATCTAACCAAGCATAAGCAATATTGTATTGATTAAAGCTTAATAAAACTTTATTGATTCCTACATTTTTGGTTTCTTTATCCAATGGATAAATCGTGTTTAAGACTGCTGTAATATCTTCACCAAAACGATTGAGGCGTCCTAGTCGTTGGCACCAGAATTCAGCAGAGCAAATTTCTGTATACATTTTTGTTGTGGTAATGTTAATACTGGCTTGAATGATAGGACCACTTTTTATGATAGAATGCTTATTGAATGGGCCACCAAACTGATTATGCTTTGAGAAGCCATCCATGATGGTTTTAAAAATGATTTGCTTATCATTGGGAGTGAACTTGGAATGATAATTGATGATATTTAAATCATTGTTATAATTTAATAATGTTGCAAATTGAGATTTGGTCGCTGAGTTGAAAATATAGATATGACCTAAGTCATCTTCAGAATTGGATTTCATCATGGGATTCTTGTTAAAATCCATTTTTTGATAGGATGTATCATCGACTGCTGTAAATTCAAAAGAATAATCCTTATCATTGAAGGTTTCAAGATTAACAATATTTGATGTTGGCAGTTCAAGGAAATGATGAACAAAATAAGGATTGGGTGTTGCCGAAACCAACAATGTATTGGATTGAGCCATGAAAGACTTCATGAGTAATATTTCTCTGAATAAATAAAGAATACCAGGAGTATCAACGAATTCATGAAACTCATCAAATATGACAATTGAATTCAATATTTTGAATAAAATATCTGTTTTCTTATGACTCATTAAAATAGCTAGAATTTGATCAATTGTTGTAATGATCACATCTGCATCCAAATTTGATTCTTCAATTTCATCTTCTTGACCATTTGTGAAACGTTTTTTGAATTCACCTGTGAATAACTCAATGGTTGAATGTTTCAAATATTCATTTTTAAGCTCATCATATAAGCCTTTACAAATGATGTTTTTGGGTGCAATGATGAAAATATTTTGTTTTTTGTTATTCTCTAATCTCTTCAATGCATAGGTCAGCATGACTTTGGTTTTACCTGACCCAGCAGCACCTTTTAAAATCATGATATCACTTTTATTGAGTGCATCTGCTGCTTGATTTTGTTTGTTATTTCGTAACTCATTTGAGCCATTACTTTGAGCTAATTTATTAAAATGATCAAGCATACCTTCTAAATTTTTCATTAAGCTCAATCTTTCTTCATCTTGAATCATCAATTCATTTAATTCATCTGCACTGAGGTAAAATTCCTTGAATTGAATTTTTTGACTTAAGTCTTCTTCTGAAAGACTTGATACATATCTGTCAGCTAAAATAACACACATTCTTACAATTGTTTTTAATGTGTCTAAAACATAATTTTCAGAAATACTTTTAAAGGTAGGAATAGAAGACTCTTTACTCAAATGATTCAAATCATCAATATCTACTTGTAGATATTGCTCAATGTTTTCTAATCCATATTTAACAAACTCTGTTTTTTTATCATGGACGTAGGAAAAATAATCACTTAAATATTGAATAAAATAAGACAAATCTTGCTTATTCTTAAACTTCTCATAAATTTGTTGAGAGGTTTTAAAATCATCTGGTTTACTTCTCATTGGTTTGGCATGGTGCCAAAAAACAGCGTAAGAAATTAAATCCTTCATTTCAGACTTTAAAACATTTTTTCCCGCATTACCGTTGAGTAGATTGACAAAAATCCAACTGATTTCATTGTGCCTTGGATAAACATCAAAAGAAAAAGTTTTATCATCAATGTGAACACCATTACCATCATGTTCTGTTTTGTCATTTTGACTTTTTAAATAATCTTGGAAATTTTTATCTATTTTTCCTATATCATGTAAAAGACCAGATAAAAAAATGGCTGATGGTAATTTATCTAAAGAGTTTTTGCAATTGAATTTTTGTGATTCTGGGGAGATATTTAAATGTTCAAAATAATCTTCCCAGCACAATAATTGATTGTTTTTCCAGTGCAAAAAGAATTTTTCATAAATATGAACAGCTATATGAGCAATCATATAACTATGTTCAAAAAGATTTTGACCTCTGGAGTTTGCAACTAATTGACTCATGTTTAACCCTTTTTTAATATTTATGTACAGAAATATATTTTAAAAATGAAAAGTCAAATATCTCAAACGAAGATTGCGATGATAATTTTTTTAAAAAAATATTAAAAATAATTCTTTTATATTTTTTTAAAAAGGCTATTGACAAAAAATTCGTAAAATAATATATTGTGCATAAGTATCATTTGTAGCTGGCTGACCACATTAGCGAAGTGTAATTGCACAACAAAAAAAAATGAATAACGTTTTAAGATTATTTTGGTTTTTATAACTAATATTTTAATTTTCTATAACATGATTATGTTTTAATTGATTGTTATGAATACGTATGAGTGGTCAATATTTTATTTCGCAACTTAACATCAAATTAAAGGATAAAATATGTTAGAAATGAACACAAACAATTCCAAGTTATTTTTGGATAAAATAAAAAAACAAGCCAAACGTCTTCTTCAATTTTCTAAAAATAATGAAATGAAGATTGAAATCAATAATTTCTCAGAAGCACAAAATGTATTGGCACAAATCAACGGATTTCCAGATTGGCATGCTTTAGTGACTAAAATATCAAGAGATGTCAGAGATGAAGCAATTGTAGTTGAATCTAAAGAAGAATTTTTTGTTTTGGACAGTGCAGAAAACTTTGGAGCATTTTATCATGATGATAAAATGAGCAGTTTTTTTGAAATACAAAACATCTCTCTCAATGAACATTATATTGAAAAACTGTTCAGAAAATTAAATGAAAAATTGTCATTTCAATGGAATATGGATTTATCAAAAGTCTATATTTATTTTAAAACGAATCATCAAAAAAGTGGATTCAATCAAAAAGAATCAACATTTTTTAAATGGAACCAAGCTCTTAAAATCTCTGAAGAAAATTTCAATGAATTATTTTCAATCAAAATAATGCCTAAAGATAAGGATTTTTATATCAATATTTTAGTTGAAATAGAAACTGAAAAAAATTTGAAAAATGAACATATTGCATTTTGTAAAAATTTTCAGAAAGAAACTCATTTTTTGAATTTATTGAAAATTAATCAAAATGATTTGACTTTTTTTATGGATAGAAAAAATAATGAAGGAAATAATCAATTAAATAAATTAATCACAATACCTAATTTAAAAACTATTGAGAATCATCAATTCAATTTCAATTGGTTAATAGGAATCAAGGAAATTTATGAAAGGAAAATACCTTTACAAATGTTAATTTCTGTTGAAAAAGATGAACTATCATGTTTAAAGATCAATGTAAAGGAACAAAAAAATGAAAAAATTATTAATGGTATCTTTAAAAGCTTAAGTCAAAAGAAATATGACAGAGCAGAATCGATTGATCTTTCTTTAGCCAAGAATTATAGCACTGATATACTTAATCATCATATGTATGGCTTACCTGTTTTAAATATTCAAAAAAATGAGATAGAATACATTGGAAATCATGAAGGAAACATATTTGTTCAGGGAAAACCAGGAACAGGTAAAAGTTTTATCATGCATACATATTTGTTGAATGAAGTCATTCAAAATTCAGATGTTAAGTTTTGTTCAGTTGAAATTGGAAATACCATATCAGGGATTAACACAATGTACGAGTGTTTATATGATAAAAAAGTTGAGTGTATTCAATTAAAAAAAGATGATTACATTAATCCTTTTGATACAGAGTTAGGATGCAGATTTCCAACAGAATCACATGCAATATTTTTACAATATTTTCTTGCATTAATATTCAAAAAAAATATGTATCATGATTTTTCTATAAGTTGGATACAAGATGCTGTTAATTTAGTATATGAAAATAATTTTAAATATCCTAAGTACTATGAAAAAGGTATAAATAGAGAACTTGATGTTTATGTCAATAATTTTAATATGAATCAACAACATTTAACTTGGTGGAGTATTGTTGAGCACTTAATTGAGAAAGGATTACTGAGAGAAGCTAAGATAGCTCAATCTTATGCATCTCCTACAATTTTAGATTTACATCACATTTTAAAAGAAGCATTACCAGAAAATATATATGGTCAAGTATATATCAATAATTTAAAATTATTAGATTTTGTTATTCATAGTATCCATCAAATAGCACAAGAGAAAAAAAATTTTTCACAACGAACAAATATTTTTTTTGAAAATGAAAATGAAAACTTAATGATTAATATTGATATGAATAATTATCATCAAAATTTCAAACATGAACAAGTTGTGAATTACATGTTGGCTTTATTCTTAAATATGAAAAAAATGAAAATTTATCAAAAAGATTTTTCAGAAAATGATAAAAAATATTCAGATTTATATAAGGGCAGTTCTGAAAAAAAAATCATTGTTTTAGATGAATTACATAGGGTTAGTCATGATAGAACTTTTTGTGAATATCTGAAATATATTGTTAGAGTATCTCCGCTAAATCATTACAAAGTTATCATTGGCTCTCAATTGATTGATGATTTAAATGAATTTTCAGAATTATGTTATACAAAATTTATTTTACAACCAACTTCAGAAGAGCTAAAAAAAGTCTTTAATATAAAAAATAAGGCATTAAATCATCATGATTATAAGATAAACGAAATGATTTATATCAATCAAAATTCAGAAAAAATAATTGAATATAAGTCAACATGTGATTTGAATTGGTGCTTAACAAATATATCACAAGATGTTATATTAAGAGAAAAAATGATTGAAAATTTTGGTTTTTTAAAAGCAATTAAAATCTTATCAAAAGAATTGCCGCAAGGTGTTAAGCGAGTATTAGAGCCAGAAAGTAACATCAATGATTTTATAGAAAATTTTATAAACAAAATAAAAAAACAAACAATAAAGCGAATTTCTTCTCATTATAATTCATAAAATTGTCATAAAGGATAAGTTTAAAAGAAAGTAAAAAAGTACTATAGATTTATATATAGTGCTTTTTTAATGAAATTTGTTGAATCTTAATTTGATGTTCATTTTTACTTTATTTTTTATTATAAATTTGATGTAAAAAGGAAAATTTCATGCAATAAATTTTTAATTTTAAAGAATTGACAATCAATTTTTTTTTGTTATTGCTTTGAAAATATAACAAGGGAGTAAATATGAAAAAAATCAGAGGAATCAAAAGTGTTGATATTTTAATTGAAGCAGATGGTCATGGTATTATCAACTGGAATGGTAGTTTTAAAATTTACAATAGCACAGCAGGACAATATGTAGAAAATCATACTTTACCTAAATTAAGAGGAGTAGATCCCACAAGAATTAAATATTTTAGTGATTTAGAAAAATCAAGAGTTTATGTGAGTCAAAACTGTGTAAGACACTATTTATTTAGAAATGACTCATTTGGTTTAAAATCAGTTAATTTAAATAATGTCGATGAAGTGTTATGCTCTTTAACTGGATTATTAAGAGGTTTTGTGATAGCAGAAGGAAGTACTTCTTTAAAGAGAAAATCAGCACTTTTATTAGAAGATTTTTTATCTGTTCCAAATGAAAAAGACAATCATCAGTTGAACTATGAGCAATTTTCAAAATCTGGTGAAAGAAATGAGACATCAATTCACTCAAGACATACAACTGGAGATATTAAATACCGTTCATTTGCTTCAATTAATATTGAAGACTTACAATTTATTCCATTAGAAGACAGTTTAAATAGAAGTGCATTTCGAGAAACTGTTTCATCAAAAGATGGACAAGATTTAGCTGAGAAAATGACTCAATATTTAAAAGAATTGGATTTTGATGGTCAGAAAAATCCACAAGCTGAATTTCATATTAATTATAGAAGAATCAATGCCATCAGTCCTGAAGGCGAAGCAGGTATTTTATTAAACCAAGATGCAATTGATTTATTGATTCAAGAATTCATTGAAAGATTGGAGTCTCTGCACATTACTCAAGGAAGAGGAAGATTAACAGTAACTAATTTACATGTTGATTATAATGATGGTTCACCAATGAGAATTAAAACAAAAGGTGTTGCATTAAAAGAAGATAAAGAAGATAAAAATTATGCAGTTTATTATGAAAAAATGGAAATGAGTGCAGATGATTTCAAGAAGAAAATGAAAGATATGGAAGCAAAAGCAAAGAAAAAAGACAAAAATAAAGACAAAAAAGATGCTTCAGAAGCATAAGGAGGATATATGAAAATTTATATCCAATATGATAGTAAATGGTCTGCTCGTTTTAATGATAAAGAAAATAATTTACTTTTTGAAGGATTGCCTACTCTGAATAAAGTAATAGGTATACCAGATGATACTCCAGATGAAGAAAAACAATTAGCAAAAGAAAGTTTGAAAAAAGAGCTAACAGGGTTTATTTCAGGAGAAAGCTCTTATCATGATGTCATGAAAAAAATAGCTAAAAAATTTCCGAATTATCAATTTCAATCTTTAGAAAAAACAACGATTATAGGGGTTTTGTGTAGGTTAATTGGAGAAAATAGAAAAATAAAAAATATTTTTGACGAAAATCATTTAATATTAAGTCATATAGAAAAAGTTAATTTTTCTGTTTTAGAGCAAGAAAATTATAATGAATTAATTACAATCTTTAAACCTGAAGGAGTTGTTCAAAATAATGGAGGAGCTTTGATATATCAAGATAAAGAGGATTTTCCTTTAATTACAAAAAACATATTTTCAGAAATTTTATATGAGTTATACACTTGTGGAGATGAAAGACTGAATGATTACATAGATTCTATGATAAATCATACTTTTTCTTTAGATAATTTTTCAAAAACAAATATTAAAAAACAAAAATTTTCTCCTGAATCATTTCTAAAAATATTTTCAGAAATTGATTCTTTCTATCAGGATAAAAACAATCAAGATAATTATTTAAAATTAAAAGATAAAATATTTATGTATTTACATCAAACAAAAGAAACCAAGACAATTTCAATTCCAGGAGTTTTAATTTATTTTTTAATTAAAATCTTGAAAAGCTATAATGTAGCCGAAAAAGAAATTTCATTATTATTACCTAATGGAAAAACAAATATAAAAGGTTTTGCAGAATTAAGAGGTGGGATAACAATTAGAGATTTTTATGGTAATTTTGCTCCCAATAAAAAAAGTTGGCAAATGCCATATATGATAAAAACAGATGCTACCATGTTTGAAAAAGGAGCATTTAACTTTGGCAATAATTTAGGTATTAACAAAGAAAGTGGCTTATTAGTTATTGAACTTGATGGTGAAAAGGATTGGCTAGATGAAATTTATGAAAGAATCAGAGCTAATGCTGTAGCAACTTTTTATTTAGGTAAAAAGGGTTTGGCTTTTGTTGAAAGGATTGAATATGAATAATTTAAAAAAAATAACATTAATAGCTAATCATATCCCCAATCATTTAACTTTACATGCCATATTTTCAGATATCAGATGGGGAGAGCAGTTAAAACCAAACCACTTTGATGATGAAAATTTTAAAATTTGGAATGTTGATAAACAAATTTATTTAATCATTCCTGAGGATAAAATATTGGGTAAATTAAAACCTGAATATAAACATTATGTGAATGGAAAGCTTTTTACTTTAAAAGTAAAAGAGTTAAATAGACAAGATTATATTTTCACAACTTTTCACATGAATGATGTAGTTTGTATTGAAGGTATTTTGAATTATCATATTAAATATAAAGAGGGAAATACCGTTAAATTACAATGCCCTATTAATCTTGAAGGAAAATTTAAAACTGATGCAAAAAATAAATCAGTTAAACAACATTTTTTGAAATATCTGACTGATAGTATAGGAATAGATTGTTATTCCATCAGTGAAAAAACAGAACAATTTAGATTAGAGAGAATATTTTTTGAAGAAAATGAACAGCATCTTGATGTCAATCATGAACATAAAAAAGTATTATTCAAAAATCTGATCTATGTTTACATTAAAGGAAAAATTGATAATCCTGATACTTTAAATCGTCTTCAATATTCATCAATAGGAAAAAGAAGAAGTTATGGTTTTGGTAATTTATTCATTCAAAAAATTCAGTAAATAAAAGAATGAATTGAAAACGTTCTTTAACAATTTAATTTCGAGAATATTATGAGCAATAAACCTTATGATTTTTTAGTTTCTGATAAAGAGCCGATTCTTTATCTAGAGAAGTCAAAAATTGTCATGAAGGATGGGTTTTTATGTGCATTAAATGGAGAAGGTATACAACATATTGCAGCTTCTGGACATCTTGTTCTTTTATTAGGAGCGGGTACGTCAATATCACAGGAAGCTGCCATATTTTGTTCTTTCAATGATTGTCATATTGCTTTTGTTAGAGGTGGTATGAATGTACATTCATTTTTTATGAGTGGACGCTATCAAGATCCAAGATGTATCATGAATCAAGCAAAATTAGCTCAAGAAAATAAGTTTGAAATTGCTAAAGATTTATTAAAAATAAGATTTAAATTATTAAAAGAAGTGCCTGAATTAATTCAAAGTATTGATAATACGAAAGATATAAATGATTTAATGTTACTAGAAGCAAGATGGTATAAATCATTATATAAAAAAGTTATTCAAAAGTATCATAAAGGTAAAGATGTAGAGTTTAAAAGAGATTTTGATTCAAACGATGTATTCAATGAAAGATTAAATATATTAAATAACGCTCTTTATTCTTTAACCACTGCTATTATTTTAAGTTGCAACTTATCTCCATCTATTGGATTTATTCATGGTACAACGCGTCGAGGAGGATTAACTTTTGATATTGCAGATATATTAAAACCATTAACTGTCATGGATTTGGCTTTTAATAATCAAGAATTGAATAATCGACAATTAATGTATAGATTATTTGTTTTATTAAAAAATGACAATTTTAAGTTAATAAAAATTATCATAGAAATATGTTTGTTTATGGGTGGAAACAAAGAAAAAGATATTAAAAAAATAGGAGATTAAATGATTATCATTATTTATAACAACTCAAGAAAAAAGTCTTTTCGACAAACCAAAAGAATTATTACTCAAGTTTTACCCGATATTAATAATCGTATGAATTTTGGTGATGTTCCTAAAAGAGTTGCATTGCAATTAATTGTTAACTTAAAAAAAGTTGCTAATAGAGGTACGAATATAAAAATATTTATTGCTACTAAAGAAGGATATAGAGGTTTTAAGGGAATAGAAATTGGTAAGAAAAATAATTTTATGGAGAAATTTAATTATTGTAAAAGTCATATTGATGATGATTTACTTAATCTAAAATTGATTGAAAAATTCTAAAAAAAGCTTGACATTATATTTTAATTATATATTTATTATTTATACCCTAATTTTTGTCATAATTTGTAAGTTATTGATTTTAAATGATTTTATTTTTTTAGAAAAATTTAGGTATAAAGATTAAAAAAATAGGTAACTAGTTGATTTAATTGGTTTTTTAAAGATTTTAATCTTATTTGCTCCATACGTGGAGCTTCAAAGAAGAACAGAAACAAATAGAGCAGATAATGGGGCATTTGCTCCATACGTGGAGCTTCAAAGAAAAACTTTAAATAATTGTAAATTTTACAATAAATTTGCTCCATACGTGGAGCTTCAAAGAGGTATTTTAACAAAGAATGAAGTAAGAAAACAATTTGCTCCATACGTGGAGCTTCAAAGTATTATAATACGTTAAATTTACTTGTTTTACTAATTTGCTCCATACGTGGAGCTTCAAAGTATCTTGTGCTGTTAACCATCTTTTCTTTGGAAATTTGCTCCATACGTGGAGCTTCAAAGACCATTGAAAATGATGTTACCCCCATAATAACCATTTGCTCCATACGTGGAGCTTCAAAGTGTTCCAGATGCATTAAAAGTGATTAATGCATCATTTGCTCCATACGTGGAGCTTCAAAGTACAAAATAAGAGCATATAACAATAATTAATAAATTTGCTCCATACGTGGAGCTTCAAAGAAAAAACATTATATTATCTCACTCTTTTTACTGATTTGCTCCATACGTGGAGCTTCAAAGAACAGATGTAATATAAAAGATGAAAATATTGATATTTGCTCCATACGTGGAGCTTCAAAGAATTTCATTCAGGTTGTCATCATACTTGTAAATATTTGCTCCATACGTGGAGCTTCAAAGAAAATAAGCTTGAAATTCTGCTATCTGCTTAGAATTTGCTCCATACGTGGAGCTTCAAAGATTAAATGAATATTGACCAGTGCTTGGGCTTGAATTTGCTCCATACGTGGAGCTTCAAAGAAAAGCTATATGCAAAGCTTTAAAGATATAAACATTTGCTCCATACGTGGAGCTTCAAAGACTTGTTCTTGCTTTTATATAAAAAGTACAATTATTTGCTCCATACGTGGAGCTTCAAAGTATTTTTTTATTTTTAATTACATGACAATGCTTATTTGCTCCATACGTGGAGCTTCAAAGATGAGACTTAAAATATTTAGCA
>JACCDU010176331.1_pt1 | contig 30729 bp, 27 predicted proteins | sample 7446081 | NCBI WGS metagenome assembly JACCDU01 (sample SAMN15323447, study PRJNA562643) | freshwater metagenome | isolation source: river surface water | place: USA:Blue River Watershed | collected 2017-08-17
GGAAGATCAGGTGACGGCTGGTCGGCTTGCCCTTAACATCCGCGTTTTCGTTGGCGAAAAGCCCCGTCGGTGAAAGCAGGCGGCCGCCCCAGATCATGCCGATATCGTGATAGGTTGCGCCATTGGGTTGAAGACTGGCGGCGTAGGCATCGACCTGTGCAACAGTCATTTCCTGCAGCTTTTGCGCGGGTGCCGGGCAGGCCGAAAAACTATTGGCCCTGAAGTAGTCCTCCAGGGTCAGCGGCGGTGTGCTGTTGAAGTCCCCAAGGCCAAGATTGTTCTTTGCCGGTACCCACGAGATCTCATGTAGCATCGGCCGCCACTGGGTGCGCTCTTGGCCAGCGGTTGGCACCAGATCGAGATCAAGATCAAGCGCTCGCGAGAAGTCGACATTGTCGTAATTGTCGATCTCATAGGTGTCGCGCTCCTCAACGCAACCAATGAATGTGGCGGTCATGTTGGTTGGCGCGCTGGGCACATTGCCCATTGGCACCTCTATGCTTGCCGAATGCGGCGGATCATTGCCCAAAGCACCCTTGAGAAATGCGAGGTCAAACCGGGTTGGCTTGTACTGCCACTTCATAATCTCACGGGTTTGCGGGGTCTGCACTCCGGCGACCCATGAATAGGTGTAGTCGGTATTGTCCCAGCCAGTGACCGTGACGGTTCCGTCTGAATTCGGACTGCAAGAATACTGCTTGCCGTTGGCCAGGGTCGTACCGAAGGTCGTGCCATCTGGGTTCGTCCCGGTATTTGAATTCGATGAGGTGTAACTGCTGGATGGGCAGTTGGGCCAATTGAACGCGGCGATCGGTGTTCGGCTACCCGAAATGTAAGTATAGGTTGTGTCAGTGGTGTAAAACGTTTCGAATTCACCGCTGCCCACGGCTGCGCGGCTATTGTAAACCCCACTGTCAGCCAGCCAGTCCGACTTGAGCAGATAACCCACATTCACATTATTCGAATAGGGAACGAAGCCATAGCGCATCCGCACCCCAGGGCCTTTGCTGCCCTCTAGCTCTGTCACGAAGCTGTGCACCGTATCGCGAAGCACGCTGATCCTGTTCTTGGCGTCGCCAGGATTGGGTAACGCCATCGAGCCGGTGGTATCGAGCACAAACATCACATCGGTATTCGCGAAGGTCAGCTGGGCCTCGCACTCGACCGAGAGGTCCAGCTTGTCGTAGCCAAACATTTGCATGATCGTGGTCGGAACGGTGACCGACGCATTGCCCTTGATCGCGTAGTCCGGCTGCAGCGTCATCTGAAAGCTGCGGTCAGTGGTGCTGTATGCTCCCGAGCGGTAGTTCAGGTTGAAGAACCTGTTGCCGATCGTAACAACGTCAGCCGGTACGTTGCCGTCAGTTACCACCTGTGTGCCCAGCTTTTTGCGCGCTGCCAGCGTACCGGCATCGCAGGCTTGTTGCAGGCGTGTCTGAGCCAGATAGTTGCGGCCCATATCGATCCCGCCGCCGACCAAAGCCAGCAGCGGAAACAGCCCTGCCGCTAGTAAGGCGAGGGTATTGCCGGCAATGTCACGCCGCAGCCGCGACAGGAAGCGCGCGTCTTCCAAAGCCTCTGCATTGTGTGAAAGTCTGACCATTCCTGCTTGCGCCCCGATCTCAGTTGGCGTGGGATTTACCACGCGTGGACTATCGGCTTGCCAAACAAGTGTGGTTAATGTTCTGTAAAAGTGCTTAAAAATCGCGACTTAACTGAAGCTTGGCTGTTCGCGCCACGGGCGATCTAATCTGGCTTGGACCGGCCTGACTTGCCCCAATGTCGCCCTTGCCAGCGCGACTCTGGCCCCGCAAAGGGGCGAACAACCATTTCGGATACCCCCGATGCTTGAAACATGTCTTACCCCAGACGTCCGCCTTGCCCTGGCCTATGCTCCCGACCGCGTGCGTTCGGTCCAGCTTGCTGCTTTTGCTCTGGATGCGAAGCTGGCTGGAATAGTTGGCAATGCGCGTGAGCTGCTGCTGGCCCAGATCAAGCTGGCCTGGTGGCGCGAGCGGCTGGCCGAGGAGCCAGCGCAACGTCCGCAGGGCGAGCCTTTGCTGACTGCGCTCTCGGTCTGGTCCGGTGCGGTCGATCCGCTCATCGCATTGATCGATGGGTGGGAGGCGATGCTTGACCCCGATCAGCCAAACCCGCAGGCCTTGGCGATGGGACGGGCCGCGCTGGGGCGGGGGTTGGCATATCAGGCTGACGAAGCGGTGGCTGCTGAAAGCGCTGGGGTGGCGCTGCATGGCTGGAGCCTTGCCGCGTTTGGCGCAGGAGGCAGCTTGCCCGCGCTGTCACTCCCACGCAGCTTGCGAGCTGTCGCCGTGTTGTATGGCCTGGCGCGGCGGAGAGGCGGCAAGATGCCCTTGCTGGATGGCCCATTAGCCTTGGCAGCAGCGATGCGGATTGGCATGATAGGGCGCTGAAAATATGGGAGAAGGCGGATGAACCGGACCGTGCTGGGGGCAGTCGGCGCGCTATTGTTGGCAGCGGCTGGCCTGTTCTGGTGGCAGGGCCGGGCGGCAGTTGAAAGCGCCGCACCGCCGCCGCCCACCCTGGCCGAGATCCCGCGAGAAAGCGATCTTGACGCAATCCCGACCGAAGATGGGGCCGGGCTTATGGGCGGGGACTTGCCCGAAGCGAACGAAGCAACCCGCGAAGAGCGCCGCTTCAACCGGCTCGATCGCAACCGTGATAACCTGATATCCCGCGGCGAGGCGCTGCAGCCGCGCGTCGCCATGTTTCGCAAGCTCGATAAGGACGGCAACAACCTGCTGAGCTTCGAGGAATGGGCCGTTGCCACCTCGAACCGCTTCAAGAGCGGGGATGCCAATGGTGACGGCAGCCTGACCCGCGCCGAATTTGCGACGACCAAACCCAAGCAGGCCCAGCGGCCCGCCTGTCGCTGCTAGATCAGTCCAGCCAAGCCGCCATGTCGGCTTTGGCACGGGCGGTATAGGCTTCCTTGCGGACCTTCTTCTTCACGTCCGGACCGACCGGCGGGAACAGCCCGAAGTTGACGTTCATCGGCTGATAGCTGTCTGCTTCGGCATCGCCGGTAATATGGGCCAGCAGCGCGCCAAGCGCCGTGGTGCGCGGCGGCGCAGACCATTCATGGCCGCTGGCCTCGGCCGCGGTCATCAGTCCGGCCAGCAGGCCGACAGCGGCGCTTTCAACATAGCCTTCGCAGCCGGTGATCTGTCCGGCAAAGCGGATATGCGGGGCCTTCTTCAAGCGCAGCTGGCGATCAAGCAGGGTGGGGGAATTGAGGAAGGTGTTGCGGTGCAGCCCGCCGAGCCGGGCAAATTCCGCCTGCTCAAGCCCCGGAATGGTGCGGAACACGCGGACCTGTTCGGCATGCTTCAGCTTGGTCTGGAAGCCAACCATGTTCCACAGGGTGCCTAACTTGTTGTCCTGGCGCAGCTGCACCACGGCATAGGGCCAGCGCCCGTTGGGATGTTCGGGCGTGGCCCAGTGCGGATTGTCGAGACCGACCGGCTTCATCGGTCCGAAACGCAGGGTTTCAACCCCGCGTTCGGCCATGACTTCCACGGGCATGCAGCCGTCGAAATAGGGGGTGTTGGCCTCCCATTCCTTGAACTCGGTCTTGTCGCCCGCGAGCAGTTCTTCGCGGAAGGCCAGGTACTGGTCCTTGGTCATCGGGCAGTTGATGTAATCGCGCCCGTCGCCGCCCATTTCGAGCGAGGCCTCGGCGCCCTTGTCCCAGCGGCTGGCCATCCAGGCGACATCCATATTGATGCTGTCGCGGTAAACGATCGGGGCGATGGCATCGAAGAAGGCCAGGCTGTCCGCACCGGTTGCTGCGCCGATCGAATGGGCCAGTGCTTCGGCGGTGAGGGGGCCGGTGGCGACAATGGTCAAGCCGGCCGATGGCAGCACGTCGATCCGTTCGCGCACCACGTCCAGCGTGGGCTGGGCGGCGAGTGCAGCTTCGACTTCGGCCGAGAAGACATCGCGATCCACCGCCAGCGCCGAACCGGCGGGGACCCGGGCCTTGGCCGCAGCGGCCATGATCAGCGAATCCAGCTGCCGCATTTCATAATGGAGCAGGCCAACGGCGTTTTTCTCATCATCGTCGGACCGGAAGGAGTTGGAGCAGACCAGTTCGGCCAGGCCCGCGCTCTGGTGCGCCGGGGTCATGTCGCCGCCGCCGCGCATTTCCGAAAGGCGCACCTTCAGGCCACGCTTGGCGAGTTGCCAGGCGGCCTCGGTTCCGGCCATGCCGCCGCCGATGATGTGAACGTCATAGTGCATGGCGCCGCCCCTAACGCTTGCGCGCGCGACAATCCAGCGGCAAGCCAGACGCAAGGGAGGGAACAAGCATGCTGCATCGCGCTCTGATCGAGAAACGACCCTGGCTGCTGGCCAGCCTGGCCGCGGGGGTCGGTTTCTGGCTGCTCAAGGACTGCGGGCTGCCGGGGCTTTACCAGATCGCGCTCAAGGGCGCTGGCGTGGCGCTGCTCGCGATATATGCCTTCAACCGCCACAAGGGGCACGATGCCAATACGATCGCGGCCGTCATGGGCTTTGGCGCGCTGGGTGACGTGTTGATCGAGTTCCGGCTAGAGGCGGGCGCGGTGGCCTTCCTGATCGGCCACCTGATCGCGATCCGCCTCTATTGGCAGCATCGCCGAGCATCTCCCACCCGCTTGCAGCAAGCGGCCGCGCTGGCGCTGCTGGTGCTGACTCCGCTGGCGTCATTCCAGCTGGGCGGGGCAATGGTGGCGCTTTATGCGCTGGGTCTGGGCGGCATGGCGGCCACGGCCTGGCTCAGCAGCTTCAGCCGCTATCGGGTTGGGCTTGGCGCGGTGATGTTCGTCGCGTCCGACCTGCTGATTTTCGCGCGGATGGGCGTGTTGGCGCAGAGCCCACTGCCGGATTTGCTGATCTGGCCGCTATATTATTTCGGCCAGTTCCTGATCTGCGTGGGCGTGGTGGGCGAACTGCGACGGCGTGAGCACTTGCCGCTTGGCCAAGCCTGACCTAGGGCGCCAGACCATGAGCAACTGCCAGCTTTACCTGATCTCTCCGCTGGACGTCGGCGGCAACTTTCCCGAGCGGCTGGCCCGCGCACTTGATGCCGGTCCGGTCGCGGCCTTTCAGTTCCGCGTGAAGGGCATCGACGAACACGAAGCCGCGCGGCTGGCTGCGCCGCTCCAGGCAATCTGTGCAACGCGCGAAGTGGCTTTCATCGTCAACGATTCGATCAGCCTGGCCAAGCGGCTGGGCGCCGATGGCGTTCATCTGGGGCAGGATGACGGAACGGTGGAAGAAGCCCGCCAGCGGCTCGGTCGCGAGGCGCAGATCGGCGTGACCTGCCATGACAGCCGTCACCTGGCGATGGAAGCGGGTGAGGCCGGGGCAGACTATGTTGCCTTCGGTGCCTTTTTCCCGACCACGACCAAGGCGGTCAAGCACCAGGCCGGCACTGACCTGCTGGAGTGGTGGCAGGCGATCATGGAGATCCCCTGCGTTGCGATCGGCGGAATTACCCCGGAAAACTGCGCGCCGCTGATTGCGGCGGGGGCCGATTTCATCGCCGTGTCAGGCGCGGTGTGGAACGGGGACGAAGCAGAGGCCATACGCGCCTTTGCGCAGGTACTGGCCGCGGATTAGCGGTTGTTCTGCACCTGCCGGACGCAGCGCAGGTCCGTTTCCTTTCCGGCGGCATCAAGGGCCCGCAGGAAGTTGTCCGATAGCTGCCGGAATTGCTGCCCCTTTTTCGGTCCGCTGGTCATTTCCACCAGATCACCGGTCAGCAGATAGGTGCCAAGGCCCTCTGCCGTGGAATAGCGTGAACCGTTGCGAACGATGAAATCCTGCGCCTGCTGGCGGATGCCGGCTGCCCCGGTGGCATCGCCGGGCAGCTCGCAAATATAAAGCCCCTGTTGCAGCACGCCGATCTCTCCCCCAGGCACGGGGCGAATGGTTTGCGCCGGGGCGCAGGCGGCAAGGCCAGCAAGCAGGATCAGGGCACGGGTCATGCCTTTCCGCTTAGCAGCACCGGCGCAGCCTTGCCAGCGGGGTCAGCCCCGGCTTGCCCCGGGCGCGTGCAGGCGCTAAGGGCGCGCCTTCATCCGCCACTGGTGGGCGGCTCTTTCTCAATCCAGCAAGGCAGGCGTTATGGCCAAGATCAGCGGCGTGGACATCCGTCCCGGTAACATTCTCGAATACGAAAAGGGCATCTGGAAGGTTGCCAAGACCCAGCACACCCAGCCGGGTAAGGGCGGGGCCTTCATGCAGGTCGAGATGAAGAACCTGATCGATGGCCGCAAGACCAACGTCCGCTTCCGCAGCCAGGATACCATCGAACGCGTTCGCCTTGATACGAAGGACTTCCAGTTCCTTTATGCCGAGGGCGATGACCTGGTGTTCATGGATGTCGAAACCTATGACCAGATCACGCTGCCGTCGGACCTGCTGGGCGATGCCGCGGCCTTCCTGCAAGACGGCATGACCGTGCTGCTGGAAATGTATGACGAGCGCCCGATTTCGGTCCAGCTGCCCGAACAGGTTGAAGCGACCATTGTTGAAGCCGATGCCGTGGTGAAGGGGCAGACCGCCTCGTCCAGCTACAAGCCGGCCATCCTCGATAACGGCGTGCGCGTGATGGTGCCGCCGCATATCGAAAGCGGCACGCGGATCGTGGTGGACGTTTACGAACGCTCCTACGTCGGCAAGGCGGGCTAACCCCATGGCCCTTTCTGGCCTGATGCGCGTGATGGAAAAGGCCGCCCGCAAGGCGGGTGGTCGCTTGCGGCGTGACTTTGGCGAGGTCGAGCACCTCCAGGTCAGCCGCAAGGGCCCGGCGGACTTCGTGTCCAAGGCTGACCAGCACGCCGAACGCACCCTGTGGGACGAGCTGCGCGCTGCCCGTCCGGGTTGGGGCTTCCTGATGGAAGAAGGCGGTGAGATTGCCGGTGAAGAGGGCAAGCCGCGCTTCATCATCGATCCGCTCGATGGCACCAGCAACTTCCTCCACGGCATTCCCCACTTTGCGATTTCGATCGCGGTGCAGGAGCCACGGCTCGACGGGAAGGGCTGGGGCGAAGTCACCGCTGCGCTGGTTTACCAGCCCGTGACGGACGAGAGCTTCTGGGCGGAAAAGGCCCGCGGTGCCTGGTTGCAGGATCGCCGCCTGCGCGTTTCTTCGCGCCGCCACATGGATGAAAGCTTGATTGCCACAGGCATTCCATTTGCCGGGCGCGGTGACAGTCTGGAATGGACGAAGATCTATGCCGCACTTGCCCCGCAAGTGGCAGGTATCCGTCGCTTTGGTGCGGCCTCGCTTGATCTGGCCTGGGTTGCCGCTGGTCGCTATGATGGCTTCTGGGAAAGCGGGCTTGCCCCATGGGACACGGCGGCGGGCTGCCTGCTGGTGCGCGAAGCGGGCGGTTTCGTGTCCGATTGGCGCGGGGTTTCGCAGCCAATCTGTGACACCCAGGTTCTTGCTGCCAACGATGCGCTGCATTCCAAACTGCACAAAGCGCTGGTTGGTGCGTTGAAAGCTTGATCGAAGCGAACGGATTACTTGAACCCGTGAGGCCGGGCGGCTAAGCCGCGCGGCGTTGCAGGAGCCCCTGTGGCGGAATGGTAGACGCGAACGACTCAAAATCGTTTGTCGAAAGACGTGCCCGTTCGAGTCGGGCCAGGGGCACCATTTCCGGCAAGCAGCCCAACCGGGCCCGCTTTGCTGGCCGAAAACCGGCCAGGCCGACACCCTTCAAGCCAAATTGAAAACGGTCCGGCGAACGAGCGGACAAGCTCTTTGCTTGCTGCTTTGGATCGGGCTGGCTAGGTCTGCGCGCCATGACCAAGATCGTTTCGCGCACAGCCGCTTTCGCCCTGATCCTTTCTGCCCTGGCCGGGGCGCCGGCCGCCGCCCAGACGGACCCGATCCGCGCGCAGGTACAAAGCGAAATGCCGTCGCTGATGGCAATTTACCGCGATCTTCACCAGAACCCGGAGCTGAGCTTCCAGGAAGTCCGCTCGGCCAAGATTATGGCCGATGCTGCACGCAAGGCCGGTTTTGAAGTGACCGAAGGCGTTGGCAAGACCGGCGTGGTTGCCGTGATGCGCAACGGGCCGGGGCCGGTCGTGCTGGTCCGCGCCGATATGGATGCCTTGCCGGTAGAGGAGCAGACCGGACTGGCTTATGCCTCCAAGGCGCGCGGCGTTTCGACGGCCGGGGTCGAAAGCGGGATCATGCATGCCTGCGGTCACGATACGCACATGACCGGCTGGATTGGCGCCGCCCGCGTCCTGGCGGCCAGCAAGCACAAGTGGTCGGGCACCCTGGTCATGGTTGGCCAGCCTGCGGAAGAGATCAACCTTGGCGCTCTGGAAATGCTGAAGGATGGGCTGCTGACCCGTTTCCCCAAGCCGGACTATGCCATCGCCTTCCATGACAGCGCCGAACTGGCGTCGGGCGTGGTCGGGGTGAAGGCGGGCTTCGCGCTGGCCAATGCCGATTCGGTTGACATCACGGTCAAGGGGCTGGGCGGCCACGGGGCCTATCCGCACACCACCAAGGATCCGATCGTCCTGGCCAGTGCAATCGTGATGCGGTTGCAAACGCTGGTGAGCCGGGAGAGCAATCCGTTTGAAGCCAGCGTGGTGACGGTTGGTGCGATCCACGGCGGGGCGAAGCACAACATCATCTCCGACGAGGTGAAGCTGCAGTTGACCGTGCGGTCCTATTCGGACAGCTCGCGCAAGCTGCTGCTGGACGGGATCAAGCGGATCGCCAGGGCCGAGGCCATTGCCTCTGGCCTGCCGGAAGACCGGATGCCGCTCATCAAGATTGCCGAACCCTATGCCCGCGCCACCTGGAATACGCCCGAACTGGCTGAGCGGATGCGCGGCGTGTTGACCCAGCGCTTTGGCGCGGATCGTGTGGCCAGCCCGCAACCGTCGATGGCGGGTGAAGACTTTGGCGAGATCGCCCGGGCGGCTGGGCCGAACACCCAATCGCTGATCCTGTGGATCGGCGGGCGTTCAGCGGCCGAGATGGAGGCGGCGGCCAAGGAAGGCAAGCAGTTGCCCGGCCTGCACAGCCCGTTCTGGGCACCCGAGGCGGACACGGTGATTGCCGCCGGCACCGAGGCGCTGGTGGCTTCGACTCTGGAACTGATGCCGCGCAAGTAGCGCAGCGGCACGTTGATCATGATTGCGAATTATTCGCATTAAGTTGATCGGGTTTGTCGATTACTGGGCGCGGAAATTTCCTTTGGATTTAAAGGGGGCGATTGCGCATTGCGCAAGTGTCACGATTCCCCGCCAAAGGAGACACAACATGGGACTCAAGGGCTCGAAGACCGAGGAAAACCTCAAGGCAGCCTTCGCTGGTGAAAGCCAGGCGAACCGCCGCTACCTGTACTTCGCACAGAAGGCCGACATCGAAGGTCACAACGACGTTGCCGCCGTGTTCCGCTCGACCGCGGAAGGCGAAACCGGCCACGCTCACGGCCACCTCGAATACCTCGAAGAATGCGGCGACCCGGCCACCGGCGAACCGATCGGTGATACCGTTGCCAACCTGAAGGCTTCGATCGCCGGCGAAACTCACGAGTACACCGATATGTACCCGGGCATGGCCAAGACCGCCCGCGACGAAGGTTTCGATGAAATCGCTGACTGGTTCGAAACCCTGGCGAAGGCTGAAAAGAGCCACGCTGGTAAGTTCCAGAAGACGCTCGACACGCTTCTCGCTGACGCGTGATGCATTAGCGCCGCCTCGGGATTGTCCCGGGGCGGCGTTTGATTCTTGAATACAGGGGTTCTCGATATGGAAGGCAGCCTTGAGGCGCCGATCCGCCACGTTATCCCGTGGCAGGATGAAGCCTGGTACGATGAAGCCGCGCTCGATGCCGAGCTGCGCCGCGTCTATGACATCTGTCATGGTTGCCGGCGGTGCTTCAACTTGTGCGACAGCTTTCCGATTCTGTTCGACTCGATCGACGAGAGCCCGAACGAGGAAGTCGAGGACCTGACCAAGCCGCAGCTTCAGGCCGTCGTTGACGCCTGCACGCTGTGTGACATGTGCTTCCTGACGAAGTGCCCCTATGTGCCGCCGCACAGCTTTGACCTGGATTTCCCGCACCTTATGCTGCGGGCCCGCGCGATCGAAAACCGCAAGGGTGAAACCTCGCTGGCAGACCGCGAACTCGCGAAGATGACGCGCAACGGCAAGCTGGGTTCAGCCGTTGCCGGGCTTGCCAACTGGGCGACTGACCCGGACAACGGCATGACCCGCGGGCTGATGGAATCGACCCTCGGGATCGATCGCCGTGCTCACGTGCCGACTTTTGCCGAAGTGCCGCTGGTCAACAAGGCCGCCGGTATCATCCCGCAGCCGAACCCGGATGGCCCGGCTTTTGGCAAGAAGGTGGTGCTCTACGCTGGTTGCCATGACAACTTTAACGACGGTACCCCCGGCGAGGCCGCGATCAAGGTGCTGGCGCACAACGGCGTGCAGGTGCGGGTGGAATACCCTGACTGCTGTGCCATGCCGAAGTTCGAGAACGGCGACCTTCCCGCCGTGGCCAGCGCCGCGACCCGCATTTCCGCCTTCTTCCAGCCGCTGATCGAACAGGGCTGGGACATCGTTCCGCTCACCACGTCCTGCGCGTTGATGCTGAAGTTCGAATGGCCGCTGATCGAGCCGGAGAACGAGGCGGTGAAGCTGCTCAGCAAGCACTGCTTCGATGTGTCCGAATATGTCGTGGCGTTGTCGAAGGAGACGGGGCTCGCGCCGATCGAAGCCATGCCGGCGTCGATCGCCGTGCACTTTGCCTGCCACGCCCGCGCCCAGAACATGGGGCCGAAGGCAATGGAAATGCTCAAGCTGATCCCCGAAGCCAAGCCCGCACTGACCGAGCGTTGCTCGGGCCATGGCGGCAAGTGGGGGATCTTCAAGGAGAACTTTGATCGCGCTGTAAAGGTGGGCAAGCCCGCCGCGCGCAACCTGTTGAAGAGCGAGCCCGACGTGATTGTCAGCGAATGCCCGCTGGCTGGCCCGCACCTTAAGCAGGTGATCGAAACCACTGGGGCGCAAGCGCCCGACCGCATCGGCCACCCCATCGAGGTGATGGCCCAGGCTTATGGACTGTAAAGATCATGCCACGAAACGCCCGCACCATTACCGCCGATGATATCCTCCCGCTGGATCGCTATGAGCTGATCCGCAATGACAAGAAGCAGGAAGCGCTGCTGCGCAAAAAGCTGACCCGTATGGGCGTAGGCCCGCATGCAACGGCACTGTTCGAAACCTGGGATTCGATGTGGCTTCAGGTTCAGGAAATGCTGCGGATTGAAAAGGGCGGCTCGGACCAGCTGGTGGACGAGCTGTCAGCCTATGATCCGATGGTGCCCAAGGGCCGCGAGCTGACCTGCACCCTGCTGTTCGAGATCGAGGATCCGGTGCGCCGCGATGCCTTCCTGCGCACAATCGGTGGGGTTGAGGATCATATCTCGATCCAGGTCGGCGGCCAGGTAATCAAGGCGCGCGCTGAAGGCGATGTCGAACGCACCCGTGAAAGCGATGGCAAGGCTAGCGCGGTTCACTTCCTGCACTTTGATTTCAATGATGCCGCGATTGCCGCCTGGCGGTCGGGCGAGGGCAACGCGATGCTGGTGATTGACCACCCGAACTATGGCCATGCGGCCATCATCAGCGCTGACAGCCGCGAATACCTGGGCCGGGAGTGCTTCTGAGGATTACTCGCCTTCGTTGTACGGTGCGCCCGAGCGCAGGCGTGATGCCGCTTTCAACGCTTCAAGTTCTTCCGGGCTGATCGGGCGGTACTGCTCGCCGGTCTTGCGCTTCTTTTTTTTGGGATCGGCATTGGGCAAGTCTTCTGCGTCCATGCCGGTAACTGTAATGCTCGCGCCGGGTTTTTGGGGCAGGTCCGGCACAAATGGGCCTTCACTGGAAAGGCGTAGGGGGCGGGGAGCCGAGCTATGGTCGCTGGTGCGATCATAGCTGATCACCGTCTCCGGGGGAGATGCCGGTTGATCATCACCCCAGGAGCTGGCCTTCCCAGCGCTATTCGCGATCTTGAAATTGTTCACCAGCGCGCGCGGTCCAAACTTTTCCGCTTCGGTTTTCAGTAGCTGGTTTCGATCCGTAATGGTCTTAATCTGGGCTTTGGCACCCCATTCCTGCTCGTTTGCGAACACGGCGAGCACTGCGGTTAAAGCCAGAGTAACCACGGCAAAATGCTTCAGCAGCTTGGGCGAAATGGGCAGATCTGGTGCAGCGCGGCGCATGGGACCGGCTTAACGCCCAAAAGTTAAAGTCCGATTTTTTTGATATGGTTATGAAACAGTTGACGGCCGCCAGGGTGAAAGGGGCACCCCGACGGCCGTCGTTTCTCCTCCCCAGGAGAATGGAGGCTCAGTTGTAAGTGCCGAGCCGATGGTAGAGCGCGTTGATCCGCGCGATCTCTTCCGGGGCCTCTACGGCCCTGGCGTGGCTGGCCAGGGCTGCCCGGAGCAGCTGGAAGTCCGCCGTCGAAAGCAGTGCGCGGGCGCGCTGCGGTTCGCGGGTTTCGGTAGCGGTCATGGTTGTCATCGTACCTTCTCCTTGCTGCGAGTTACTTGGTTGAGGGGCCTCAGGCCGCGAACTGGTTCATTGTGTTGTGCTCACCGCCGGCCTTGAGTGCGGCTTCACCGGCGAAGTATTCCTTGTGATCGTCACCGATGTCCGAACCGGACATGTTCTGGTGCTTCACGCAGGCAATGCCCTGGCGGATTTCCTGACGCTGCACGCCCTTGACGTAACCCAGCATGCCCTGCTCACCGAAGTATTCCTTCGCCAGGTTATCAGTGCTGAGCGCGGCGGTGTGATAGGTTGGCAGGGTGATCAGGTGGTGGAAGATCCCAGCCTGGGCTGCGGCATCGCGCTGGAAGGTGCGGATGCGTTCATCGGCTTCGGCAGCCAGATCGGTGCCGTCATAATCCACGCTCATCAACTTGGTGCGGTCATAGGCCGACAGGTCGCGGCCTTGCTGCTGCCAGGCATCGAAGACCTGCTGACGGAAGTTGAGCGTCCAATTGAAGCTGGGCGAGTTGTTATAGACCAGCTTGGCATTTGGGATGACTTCGCGGATGCGGCTGACCATGCCGCCGATCTGGCCGATGTGCGGCTTTTCGGTTTCGATCCACAGCAGGTCTGCGCCGTTCTGAAGACTGGTGATGCAATCGAGCACGCAGCGATCCTCGCCGGTTCCGGTGCGGAACTGGAAGAGATTGCTGGGCAGGCGCTTTGGTCGAAGCAGCTTTCCGTCCCGGCTGATCAGAACTTCGCCGTGGGCGATTTCGGTCACTTCGTCGCAATCGAGGAAGCTGTTGTACTGATCGCCGATGTCACCGGCTTCACGGGTGTAGGCGATCTGCTTGGTCAGGCCGGCGCCGAGCGAGTCAGTGCGGGCGACGATGATGCCATTGTCCACGCCCAGTTCCATGAAGGCATACCGGACTGCGCGGATCTTCGCGAGGAAGTCTTCGTGCGGGACGGTAACCTTGCCGTCCTGGTGGCCGCACTGCTTTTCGTCCGAAACCTGGTTTTCGATCTGGATCGCGCAGGCGCCGGCTTCGATCATCTTCTTGGCAAGAAGATAGGTTGCCTCGGCATTGCCGAACCCGGCGTCAATATCGGCGATGATTGGCACCACGTGGGTTTCATAGTTGTCGATCCGGGCCTGGATTGCCTTGGCCGTGACTGCATCGCCGGCCTTGCGGGCATCGTCCAGTTCGCGGAAGATCATGCCCAGTTCGCGCGCGTCGGCCTGGCGCAGGAAGGTGTAGAGTTCCTCGATCAGCGCCGGAACGCTGGTCTTTTCGTGCATCGACTGGTCGGGCAGGGGGCCGAATTCGCTGCGTAACGCGGCAATCATCCAGCCCGAGAGGTAAAGGTAACGGCCCTTGGTGGTGCCGAAGTGCTTCTTGATCGAGATGAGCTTCTGCTGCCCGATGAAACCATGCCAGCAGCCCAGCGACTGCGTGTAGTTCGCCGGATCCGCGTCATAGGCAGCCATGTCGGCGCGCATGATCTTGGCGGTATACTTGGCAATCTCCAGACCAGTCTTGAAACGGTTCTGCAGCTGCATGCGGGCGACCGATTCAGCATCGATCCCATCCCAATTGGCGAAACGGCTGATCTGGGCGTCAGCGGCGGTGATGGTATCGGTGTAGGACACGGGGAACCTCCAAGGGTTTGAACAGCCCCGGCCTAACCCAGTCGATCTGAGTCGCTGTCCAACAAATTACAAAAAAACTTGTCTAGCAGCGGATCGAATTCGTCTTATGCTTGCAATATTGTAAATAAAGTTACAAAAGTGGCTATGGCCGAAACCATGCTCCTCGCGGGACCTGCCGTGCGCCGCTTGCGCAAACGCGAAGGTTTGACCCAGTCAGCAATGGCTGCGCAGCTTGGGATCTCCGCGAGTTACCTTAACTTGGTTGAGCGCAACCAGCGCCCGCTTACTGCGCGCCTGCTGGTGCGGCTGGCCGAAGCCTTTGATTTTGACCCCCGCAGCCTGCGCCAGGATGAGGCCGTTGGTGGGATTGACGGTCTGCGCCGCCGCTTGGCCGATGCGCGCTTTGCCGATCTGGCGATTGACCGCGATGAGATTGCCGAATGGCTTAGTGCCGCACCCCAGGCCGCGATCGCCTTTGCACGGCTGTTCGATAGCAGCGGCGGCGGTAGCGCATCAGGAGCGGCGGACGAGCCAATGGAGTTGGTGCGGCGTGAGATCGAGCGCTGGCGTAACCATTTCCCTGACCTGGATGCTGCAGCTGAGGCGCTGGCGGATGAACTCCGGCTATCCAACCCCGATATGGGAGCCGCACTGACCGAACGGCTGCGTCAGAAGCACCAGCTTGCGGTGCGCACGTTGCCGGTGGAGGTCATGCCTGACGCGTTGCGGCGGCTCGATCTTCATGCCCGCCAGTTGCAGCTTTCAGAGCTGCTCGATCCGGCGTCGCGCAATTTCCAGATCGCACTGCAACTTGCACTGCTGGAACAGCGCGACGAAATCACTGCGATTGCCAATGGCGCGCAGTTTGCGGACCGGGCGGCATGGCGGCTGTTTCGCCGTCACCTGACCGCCTATTTTGCCGCAGCCGTGTTGATGCCCTATGGCCGACTGATCCGCGCCTGCGAGGCCACGGGCTACGACCTGCCGATCCTGCAGCGCCGCTTTGGCGTGGGATTTGAGCAATTGGCCCACCGACTAACCACGCTGCAACGCGTTGGCCAGCGTGGGCTGCCGTTCTTCATGGCCCGCGTCGACCGGGCGGGGCAATTCTCGAAGCGCTATGCTGGGGCCAGCGGAACGGCGTTGCTTGATAGCGATACCGGTTGCCCTCTCTGGGTTGCGCATCGCGCCTTTGAGCAGACGGGGCAACTGTGCGTGCAGCTTGCCAGCTTTGTTGAACCCAGCGGCACCGCCAGCCAATGGCTGACCATCGCCCGGACCGTTGAGGGAAGCAGCGCGCCCGGCGCCGAAGGGCCACGATTCGTTGTTGCGCTTGGCATTGAAGCGGGCTTGGCAGGAACCCTGGCGCAGGCGCGTGGGCTTTCACTCGAAACCGCAAATGCAATCCCGATCGGGCCCGGCTGCGCGGGTTGCCACCAAAAGGATTGTGCTCAGCGCTCGCTTCCGCCGCGCGGGGTCGCTTTAGCCTTTGATGAGCGGTCGCGCGGATTGACCCCGTTCGCCTTCGCCGACTGAAGTCGCTGTAAGGTTTACCGACATTTCATAAGTGCCCGTTAAGCAAGCCCGGAGGTTCTCAGGGTTGCAGGGCGAATGATCCGGCTGTTCAAGCATTACATCTCCCATGCGGTATTCCTGGTCGGGGTACTCGATGTGGTTCTGCTTTACCTGGCGGGAGACTTGTCTTGGCGCCTGCGTGCAGAACAGATTGGGATGGATCCAGGCTCGATCGCAGACCGGTTCTGGCAGTTGGCCGGTCAGGCCGGTGTGATGCTTGGCGCGATGATTGCTGTGGGCGTGTACGGTCCGGAGGCGCTGCGCTCGATGCGCTATGCGACAGCGCGGTTGCTGGTGGCGGTATCGTTTGGGATCATCGGGCTGGCGTTTCTCGACTTTATAAGCGGCGGCGGCAATTTCTGGCGATCGACCATGGTCTATGCGATGATTGGTTCAGTCTTTGCGCTGGTCCTGAACCGGTTATTGATGGGACGCGTGGCCGGTGCCGAGGCATTCCGGCGGCGCATTCTAATCCTTGGCGCCGGTGAACGGGCCGAGCGGCTGCGCCAATTGTCCTTGCGGCCGGAAAGCGGCTTTCGCATCACCGAATGTGTTGCGATGACCGGTGCCCTACAGATCGTGCCCAATTCGGTGGCGCGCTGTTCGATCGAAAACCTGACCAGTCATGTCGAAGGATTGGGGGTGAACGAAGTTGTGCTGGCGCTTGAGGAGCGTCGCAATTCTCTGCCCTTGGCGGACCTACTGCGGATCAAGACAACCGGAGTTCAGGTTAGCGACTTTTCGAGCTTTATTGAACGCGAGACAGGCCGGATCGACCTCGAAACCGTGAACCCGTCCTGGCTGATATTCTCTGACGGGTTCTCGTCTGGACAGGTAGTGTCGCGCGGGCTTAAGCGGCTCTTTGATATTGTTGCCAGCCTCTTGGCCTTGCTGGTTACAGCACCCGCGATCCTGTTGTTTGCCGTGTTGGTCTGCCTCGATAGTAAGGGCCCGGCCTTTTACCGGCAGCGCCGGGTTGGGCTGCATGGTAAACCGTTCGACCTGTTCAAGCTGCGGTCAATGCGGATCGATGCTGAAGCCAACGGGGCGCAATGGGCCGCCAAGGATGACCCGCGTGTCACCCGGATCGGCAACTTTATGCGCAAGACCCGCATTGACGAGCTCCCCCAGCTATGGACCGTGCTGAAAGGTGAGATGAGCATTGTTGGCCCGCGCCCGGAACGGCCTGAATTTGTTAGCGACCTTGAGCAATGCCTGCCCTTTTACGCTGAACGCCATATGATGAAGCCTGGCGTCACAGGTTGGGCGCAGATCAACTATCCCTATGGTGCCTCAATTGAGGATGCGCGGCACAAGCTTGAATATGATCTCTATTACACCAAGAATTACAGCCCGTTTCTCGACCTGCTGATCCTGCTGCAGACGTTGCGGGTGGTGCTTTGGAACGAGGGCGCACGCTAATATGGGCGGCGCGGCTGACGCCTGGCGGATAGTCGCCGCCATCGCCTGGGGGACAGGAGCTTTCGCGTGCCTGATCGCCGCGGCCCGGCTGCAAGCCCGTCCGGGCCGGTTCGGCTCTGCGCACACCGCGCTGATTGCCGCATCGGGGATGACAGGGCTTTGGGCATTGGTCGGGGCCGTGGCTGGGCCAGCGTCAAGTTCAGCCGAACTGGTCGACTGCTTGCGCAATCTGGCCTGGCTGTTTGCAATCTATCGGCTCTTCGCCGTTGATGGCCGGCACAAGAGCCTTGCGGCGGTTCGCCCCCTGTTGCTGGCCGTTGGATTTGTGGAACTTCTGCAGCTGATGTGGTCGCTGCTGTCTATTTTTCAGACCTATCCCAGTCACGGAAATTGGGCGGATATGGCCTTCCAGACTGTGACGCTGTTTCGCATCCTCGTGGCAACAGGCGGTCTTGCTCTGGTCCACAACCTTTACAGTGGGGCAAGTGTCGAGACCCGGCTGGCGCTGCGTTGGCCCGCGCTGGCTTTTGCCATGTTATGGGTGTTCGATCTCAATCATCACACCATCACCTACCTCTTGGCCGACAGTTTGACCGGGTTGATCGCGATCCGTGGCCTTGGAGCTCTGGGATTTGGGGTGTTGCTGGGAATTGGCCTGAGCCGCGGAAGCGACGCGCTGCGGTTCAGCCCATCGCGCGCGGTAATGTTTCAATCCGCCTCGCTGATGCTGATTGGTGCCTATCTGGTCTTCATGGTGACGATTGCCCGGTGGCTGGCCTGGATCGGGCAGGAACTGACCGGCGAGTTGCTTCTGGTCTTTGTTGGGGCTGCCGTGATCGCCCTCGCGGTGTTCGCTAGTTCAAGCAGCATAAGGGGCTGGCTGCGGGTTACGCTGACCAAGCACCTATTTCAGCACCGCTATGATTATCGAGAGGAGTGGCTCCGCTTCACCCGGACGATGGCCAGCGTGGAACCGGGGGCCGGATCATTGCACGAGCGTGTGATCCGGGTGCTGGCCGATATGACAGGCAGTCCTGCTGGCTTGCTGCTCATCAAGACCGAGCACGACGGTCTGGCGCTTGCGGGCCGCTGGCAATGGCCCACGGCAGAGGTACCCGCCCTGGCGATGCCGTCGGCAGCGGTACGGGCGTTCGAGGCTGACCGGTCCGGGGGCTTTATCGTCGATCTCGACGCTCTGCGCGAGCCTGAGCCAATGCTGCGTGGCAATCAGGCATCGTTGCAACTGGCCTTGCCGGATTGGCTTCTGTCCGAACCACGCGCCTGGGCGATTGTTCCGCTGCATCATTTCGATCGCCTTCTCGGATTGGTCGTTCTTGCCCGGCCGCCACTCGCACGCCGGCTCGATTGGGAGGATTTCGATCTCCTGCGCGTCGCGAGGCTTCAGCTGGCAAGCTATCTTGCCGAACATGCCGGGCAGGAGGCCCTGGCCGAAGCGGGCCGGTTTGACGATTTCAACCGCCGCATCGCCTTCGTGATGCATGATATCAAGAATCTTGCCAGCCAGCTTGGTCTGCTTGCTCGCAATGCCGAGGCGCATGCTGAGAACCCTGAGTTCCGCGTTGATATGCTGGTCACGCTTCGAAACGCGGCAGACAAGCTTAACGCCTTGCTTGCCCGCCTTTCGCGATATGGTTCGACAGCGGTTGAAAAGCTTGTGCCAGTGGCTGCAGACCAGGTCGCTCGCCGTGTTGTCGCCCAGTTGCGCGTCAGCCACCAGATCGAGTTGATCGAGGCTGTGCCCTGCATGGTGGCTGGCCGCGAGGATGCGCTGGAACAGGTCCTTGCGCACCTCTTGCAAAATGCAATCGAAGCTAGCCCCGCGGATAGCCCGGTCTTTGTTCGCGTTGTTTCCGAGCAGCTAGATGGGGTCATTGAAGTTATCGACTCCGGTGCTGGCATGAACCCGGATTTCGTCCGCAGCGGGCTCTTCAAACCATTTGTTTCAACCAAGGCCGGTGGGTTCGGGATAGGGGCCTACGAGGCCCGTGAGATGGTTCGAGCAATGGGCGGTAGGCTCGACGTCGAAAGTAGAGAGGGGCTGGGTTCACGCTTCACAATCAGGCTGCCGCGGGCGGAAGCGGCCGAATTACTGAACAACTTTGCTGCGAGGGTGGCCTGATGAGCGAGCATAAGCCTAAACTCCTGGTCATCGAGGATGATCCAGGCCTTCAGGCCCAGCTCAAGTGGGCCTATCCAGATTACACAGTGATCGTCGCCAGTGATCGAAACGCCGCGTTGGCGGCGCTACGTGCCGAGCAACCAGCAATCGTTACGCTTGACCTTGGCTTGCCGCCAGATCCTGATGGGACCACCGAAGGTTTTGCGGTGCTCGATGCGATCATGACGATCAAGCCGGATACCAAGGTGATCGTGGCCACCGGACACGGTGCCCGAGAAAGTGCGTTGCAGGCAATCGCCCGCGGTGCCTATGATTTTTACCAGAAGCCCGTCGATATCGAGACGCTAAGGCTGATCGTCCAGCGCGCGTTTTGGCTCCATCAGGTCGAAGCGGAAAACCGGCAACTTGTCAGCCGCAGCGATGAGGGCAACCGGGTGCTGGGTCGGCTGATCACGGCTGCGCCGGAGATGGTCAAAGTAGCGCGGACAATCGAGCGGGTCGCCAATACCAACGTGTCCGTCATGCTGCTGGGGGCGAGCGGCACTGGCAAGGAACTCCTGGCGCGCGGCTTGCACGAATCCAGCGACCGAGCAGACGGTGCTTTTGTTGCCATCAACTGCGCGGCGATCCCGGAAAATCTTCTCGAAAGCGAACTGTTCGGGCACGAGAAGGGCGCATTCACCGGTGCGGTCAAGACCACCATCGGCAAGATTGAGCTCGCTCAGGGCGGAACACTTTTTCTCGATGAAGTGGGAGATATTCCGCTGCCGCTCCAGGTCAAGCTGCTGCGATTCCTGCAGGAACGGGTGATTGAACGGATCGGCGCGCGCAAGTCGATCGCGGTCGAGACACGGATCGTCTGTGCGACGCATCAGGATCTGGGGGCAATGATCGCCGCGGGAAGCTTTCGCGAAGACCTGTTTTACCGGCTTGCCGAAATCGTGGTAAAAATCCCGAACCTTGCCGAGCGGCCCGGCGATCCAATTCTGCTTGCCAAGGCTTTCCTGGCGCGGTTCGCGCATGCCATGAACCCGCGCGTTACCGGGTTTGCAGCCGATGCCTTAGCCGCACTCGATGATTGGCATTGGCCCGGCAACGTTCGTGAACTTGAAAATCGGGTCAAGCGGGCCGTGATCATGGCTGAATCCAAACTGGTGAGTGCCGATGATCTGGATCTGGCTGATGCCAGGGCCGGGGACACTGAGGCTCTGAACCTCAAGTCAGCACGCGAAGCAACCGACCGTCGGGTGATCCGCCACGCCTTGGCCCGATGCGAGGGCAACATCTCAAACACCGCCAAGCTGCTGGGGATTAGCCGACCGACGCTTTACGATCTGCTCAAGCAATATGATCTCCATGCCTGATCGGTGGCTCATCCTGCTAGGCGCTGCCCTATTGATGGTGGCCGCCCCCTTGAGCGGGCGCACCGATGCCATCCAAACTGCCTTGTCGGCGGCAGCTGCCGCGGCCGCGCGCGGCGACGGTATCGAAGCGGAGGTTGCCTTGACCAAGGCGTTGGCCTCCGGCGCGGGCCGCCGCGAAGTTGCGGCCCGGATGGGAGAGGCGCAACTTCTGCAAGGGGATTTGCAAAAGGCCCGCCAATGGCTTGTTGAAGAGGGCTTTTCGGAAGCCGATGCAGCCTTGGGTTGGCGCATGACCGGCCTTTTGCTGCGGCTCGAGGGCCGCTTGCCGGAGGCCGGCCAGGCTTATGACAAAGCGCTGGCTATCGCCCCTAACGATCCTTTGCTGTGGGTCGATATTGGGCGCTTGCGATACATTGGCCGGGAGCATGTCCTTGCGCTCGAAGCATCCGAACGGGCGTTAAGCGCTGGACCGGAAAATCCGCGCGCGATCGAATTGCGCGCGCAGTTGCTTAATGAGCAGGCCGGACCCGTTGCTGCGATCCCACTTTACGAACGCGGGCTGCGGGTCGCTCCTGACGATCTGCGATTGCTGTCGGGGTATGCGGCGGCACTTGGTGAAGCGGGACGGGCGGTCGAAATGCTCAGGGTTGTTCGCCGGGTGAACGTGCTCGCGCCACGCAGCCCAATGCCTCTGTACTTCCAGGCCGTGCTCGCGGCGAGGGCTGGCAAGATTGACCTCGCCAAGAACCTGATGGATCACGTTGGTAACCGGCTAAAGGATTTGCCAGCTGCAACGCTGCTGGAAAGCGCGCTCGAACTGGAAGCTGGGAATAGCGCAATCGCGGTCAATGCCCTTGAACGGCTGGACCGGCAACAGCCCTTCAACCAGCGGGTGCAGCTCCTCTATGCCAAAGCGCTTTTGGCAGTCGACGATCACATGCGACTGCGCCAGCGCTTCGGGCATCTGGCCGATCGTCCCGATGCCTCCCCCTATTTGCTCACCTTGTTGGGGCGTTCCTATGAACGCACAGGCGATCGTGTAACGGCAGGGATGCTGCTTGATCGCGCGGCGACTGCCAACCTTGAACCGCTGCCGATGCGCGAGCGCCCCGATTTCGGCACCAGTTTCGGCTCGTTTGAGTCTTTTGTTGCCGCCGGTGATGCTGCCTTGCTGCAGGGTGGGCATGAAGCCGCTATCATGGCCTATCGACAGGCCGCTGGGTTGCGATATCCCGAATGGCTGATGCTTCGGTTTGCCTATGCTGTCGGGGGTGTGGAAGCTCTGAGCATGGCGGATCGATACCTTGCGGCATTTCCTGACAGCCTTTTGGCTCCGCGATTGGCCGCTCAGGCTGCTGCGCAGAACAGGGACTGGCACCGGGCCAGCATGCTTTTGGCTAATGCGAACCGGCGCCAAGGACTGAGCGACCCCCGGTTACTGGCCGACTTGGCCCTGGCGCAATTGCAGGGCGGCGATCCGCAAGCGGCGCTCACTTCGGCAACGGCTGCCTATCGCCAGCACCGTTCCAGCCCGGATGCGGCCCATGCGCTGGGATTGGTGCTGTCGAGGCTAGGACCGGATCCGACGCAGGCTGCCAGCTTGCTTAACAAGGCTCAGGCAATCGGCAGCACCAACCCAACGGTCATGCAAGTCAACGAACATCGGGATTAACATCGGGGCGCTTTCCACTCGACAATCCGCACGGCTCTCGCCAAAACTAATCGCGCGATTAAATTTTTGGAGGAAGCGACATGTCTGGGGTTCTGGCTGGGGTTACCGTGATCGAGCTGGCAGGGATCGGCCCGGGGCCATTCTGCGGCATGATGCTGGCCGACCACGGAGCGCGGGTAATCCGGGTCGAGCGCCCTGGAACGGCCAGCCGCTTTGGCGATAGCGGCAATCGTGACATCCTTAATCGCAACCGCGAACGGATCGAGCTTGATCTCAAGGATCCCGCAGCAATCGAACAGCTCAAGGCGCTTGTGAAGACCGCCGATGCCATGATCGAGGGGTATCGTCCCGGCGTAATCGAACGCATGGGGATCGGCCCAGATGTCCTGCTGGAGGTAAATCCCAAGCTGGTGATTGGGCGGATGACCGGTTGGGGCCAGGATGGGCCGATGGCGCCCCTGGCCGGGCATGACATCAATTACATCGCGCTTTCCGGCGCTCTCCACTCCTATGGCCGCAAAGGGGAGAAGCCCAGCTTCCCGGTAAATGCCGTGGGTGACTTTGGCGGCGGCGGCATGATGCTGGCTTTTGGCGTGGTTGCCGCGATCCTCCATGCCCGCTCGGGTGGGCCGGGGCAGGTGGTGGACTGCGCCATGGTTGATGGTGCGGCGATCCTTTCAGCCATGACCTATACCTTCCTGGGCAATGGCCAGTGGCGCGATGAGCGGGGGGTCAACCTGCTCGACAGCGGCACGCACTTCTATGACACCTATGAAACCCGCGACGGCAAGTACATTTCGCTCGGTTCGATCGAACCGCAGTTCTATGCGCTGCTGCTCGAGAAAACGGGCCTTGCTGGCGATCCAGACTTTGCCCAGCAGATGAACCCGATGAAGTGGGATGAACTCAAAGAGCGGATGACTGCGCTGATCCTAACCAAGACCCGCGACGAATGGTGCGCGATCATGGACGGCACTGACATCTGCTTTGCCCCTGTGCTGAGCCTCAAGGAAGCGCCAAAGCATCCGCACAATGTGGCACGCAGCACCTTCGTGGAGGATGGCGGCATGGTTCAACCAGCTCCGGCACCGCGGTTCTCGGTTACGCCGGCACCGGCTGTAAAGCTGGCCGGGCGCTGATCCCTTGCTGAGCCGCATCGACCCGATGGTGCGGCTGCTCGCGCTGGCAATTGGCCTGGCGCTGGTTTTGCCGGTGCAGGGTGCCGCGAGGGACCTGGCGCAGTTCGTCGCCAACGGGGCAGTTTTCCTGCTGTTCTTCCTCAATGGCCTGCGGCTGCCGCGCGGCGATGTGCGCGCCGGCATGGGCAACCACCGGCTGCTCTGGCCGCTTGTTGGCTGGGTTTTCGGGGCAATGGGGCTGGCCGGCTGGCTACTTTGGCAGGGCGGGCAGGGCTGGATGCCGCATTTGCTGGCCTTGGGATTTCTTTACCTTGGCTGCCTGCCTTCAACCGTGCAGTCGGCTACGGCCTATTCGTCACTGGCGGGTGGTAATGTTGCAAGCTCGGTCGTTGCGGCGGCCTTGCTGAATATCCTCGGCGTCTTCATCACGGCGCCGCTGTTTTCGCTGTTGGCTGGAAGCGGGGCTGCAGAGTTCCGCGCTGAAGGGCTGATCAAGGTGGTGACGATCCTGCTGATCCCCTTCCTGCTGGGGCAGGCCTTGCAGGGAAAGCTGGGCGCCTGGGTGGCCGGGCACCGCCCGCTGGTGACCCGGATGGATCGAACATCGATCGCGATTGCAGTTTATGTCGCCTTTTCGGGTGCTGTCGTGCAGCGGTTCTGGGAACGGATCGATGCGGCAGGCTGGGCCTGGCTTGCCGGTGGTACCGCGTTGTTTCTGGTCTTCGGCCATTTCGGGGCCTGGCTGGTTGGCGGCTCGGTCCGGCTCGATCGTGCCAACCGGGTCAGCTTCCTGTTTGCCGGTGCCCAGAAAAGCATCGCGATGGGGGCACCGCTGGCAACCGTGCTATTCGCGCCCGCTGCAGCCGGGATCGTGCTGCTGCCGATCCTGCTTTATCATCTGGTTCAGCTGGTGATTGCCGCGCCAATTGCGGCGCGGCTCAATCGGCCCGCATAGCGCTTTCGATTTCGCCGTCCGGATAACGCCGATTGTGGCGGATCGACCACCACAGCGACAGACCGATCAGCACCGCACCAATCAGCCCAGTGACCGTTTCAGGAATGTGGAACTTGGCCGAAAGCAGCATGATCACGCCCAGGGCGATGATCGCCCAGAAGGCGCCGTGCTCAAGATAGCGATATTCCGCCAGGGTGCCTTGCTTGACCAGGTGGATCGTCATCGAACGCACGAACATCGCGCCGATCGACAGGCCCAGCGCAATGATCACCATGTTGTTGGACAGGGCGAAGGCGCCGATCACGCCGTCGAAGCTGAACGAGGCGTCAAGGATATTGAGGTAGAGGAACCCGCCCAGGCCCGAGCGCACTACCGCGCCCTGGAGTTTCAGCGCTTCTTCGCGCATTTCCAGGATCGTACTGATCGCCTCTACGGCAATAAAGGTGACCAGGCCCAGCACGCCCGCAACCATGAAGGTCAGCGCCTCATCTGCCGGCAGCATTCCTGAGATGGCATAGAGAACCAGCAACAGCAGCGCGATTTCGGCAGCCTTGATGTTGGAGACGAGCGAGAGCTTTTCCTCAATCCATTCGACCCAGTGTACGTCCTTTTCGCCATCGAAGAAGAACGACAAGCCAACCATGGCCAGGAAAGCGCCCCCAAAGCCGGCAATCCCGACATGGGCGCTGCTGACGATCCGTTCGTATTCAGCCGGGTTGTTCAGGGAAAGCTGAAGGGCGTCCATCGGCCCAAGTCCTGCGGCAATGGCCACGATGGCCAGCGGGAAGACGATCCGCATTCCGAAGACGGCAATGACCATGCCCCAGGTGAGAAACCGGCGTTGCCAGACATCGTCCATGTCCTTCAAAACCGCCGCGTTCACGACAGCGTTGTCGAACGAGAGCGATACTTCGAGGATCGAGAGGACCAGGATGATCCACAACATCGAGGCGGTCGCGGCAATGTTACCGGTCATGGTCCAGCCGTACCAGACGCCAAGCGCCAGACAGGCGAGGGTGAAAAGGATCGAACCTTTATAGAAACGCATCAGCATGGGGGCGTTCCTATTTCGGCTGGTAAGTCTGTTCAATGCCCGGGAACGATCTGTCCCGAACTTCGGCGGCATAGCGGGCTGCCGCGGCAGAGATCGTTTCGGCGATCTCCTCGTACCGTTTAACGAAACGGGGAACGCGGTCGAACATGCCGAGCATGTCTTCGGTCACCAGAACCTGGCCATCGCACTGGGCTGAGGCGCCGATGCCGATGGTGGGGCAGGATACGGCCTTGGTCACTTCAATGGCGATCGGTTCGACCACGCCTTCGACCACGATGGCAAAGGCCCCTGCCTGATCGAGCGCCTGGGCGTCGGTCACGATCTTGGCGGCTTCAGCATCGCTGCGGCCGCGGGCATTGTAGCCGCCCAGCACGTTGACTGCCTGCGGGGTCAGCCCGACGTGGCCCATCACAGGAATGCCGCGCTGGGTCAGGAAGGCAACGGTTTCAGCCATGGCCGCACCACCTTCAAGCTTTACCGCTGCGCACCCGGTTTCCTTGAGCAGCCGGGCGGCGCTTTCAAAGGCCTGCTGGGGTGAAGCCTCATAGGCTCCGAATGGCATGTCGACCACGACCGCGGCGTGATAGGATCCGCGCACCACGGCCGCGCCATGCGCCGCCATCATGTCGAGCGTCACCGGCACTGACGAAGGTAGGCCATAGATGACCTGGCCCAGCGAGTCCCCGACCAGCAGCAGATCGCAATGGGCATCGAGCAATTGCGCCTGCCGCGCAGTGTAGGCGGTGAGCATGACGACGGGATCGGCCGTGACCCCATCCACCTTGCGCTTGCGGATCGCGGGGATCGTCAGGCGCTTCATGGGTGCCGGGGTGGGATTGGCGCGACTGGTCGCTGTATCGAGCTGGAAGGTCGTGGACATGGGAGTGGCCTTTAGACTGTCTCGCAAAGCTGGGGAAGTGCGGCGATTTGCGCTTGCCAATGGCTGGGTTGCCGCTAGCTTCCTGCGCCAGGGACAGGAAGGCCGGGCGCAAAGCGTAACCGGCCTCGTTAATTCTAGGGGAATTGCATGTTGTTCGGTCGCGTCAAATCACTCGACGCCATTCTGGCCACAGCCGAAAAGAAATCGCTGCACCGCTCGCTCGGTGCCTTCCAGCTGACCATGCTCGGGATCGGGGCCATCATCGGCACCGGGATTTTCGTGCTGACTGCGGAAGCCGCGCAAAAGGCTGGGCCGGGCATGATGATAAGCTTCATCATCGCCGGTTTCGTCTGTGCCGTGGCGGCGCTCTGCTATGCTGAAATGGCGTCAATGGTGCCGGTTTCCGGCTCCGCTTACACCTATTCCTACGCCTCGATGGGCGAAATCGTGGCCTGGATCGTCGGCTGGGCGCTGATCCTCGAATATGCGATCGCGGCCTCGGCGGTGTCGGTCGGGTGGTCCAACTATTTCATTGGCCTGGTGCAATCCGGGTTGGGGATAGAGCTTCCAACCTTCTTCACCAAGGGCGCGCTTGCCGCTGTGGGCGGCGGGATTAACCTGCCGGCTGTGTTCATCGCGCTGGCGGTTACCGCGCTGCTGGTAGTCGGCACCAAGGAATCGGCCACGTTCAACGCCGTGCTGGTGGTGATCAAGATCGTCGCGCTGACCGCCTTCATCATCCTGGCTGTGCCAGTGATGAAGATGGAGAACTTTGAACCCTTCGCGCCGCTGGGCTTTGGTGGGGTTTCGGCAGCTGCGGCTTCGATCTTCTTTGCCTATGTCGGCTTCGATGCGGTTTCGACCGCGGCCGAGGAAACCAAGAACCCGCAGCGCAACATGCCGATCGGCCTGATCGGCAGCCTGGTGATCTGCACCATCTTCTACTTGCTGGTTGCTGCTGGTGCGATCGGTGCCGTTGGCGCGCAGCCGGTGGTTGATGCCGCCGGGCAGGCGCTGGCTACGGGTAGCAAGGAACTTCAGGCTCAGTGCGCCGCGCTGGCTGGTGCGGGCAACACCCCGCTGGTCTGTTCGGATGAAGCGCTGGCCCACGTTCTGCGTGAGATCGGGTACGTCAATGTCGGTAACCTGATCGGCCTGGCTGCCTTCCTGGCGCTGCCTTCGGTGGTGCTGATGATGTTGTTCGGCCAGACCCGCATCTTCTTCGTGATGGCCCGCGATGGTCTGTTGCCTGAAGGCCTGGCCAAGGTGCACCCGAAGTTCAAGACGCCGCACGTGGTGACCATGATCACCGGCGTCTTCGTGACGGCCGCCGCAGCCTTCTTCCCGGTTGGCCAGCTGGCTGACATCTCGAACTCGGGCACGCTGTTCGCCTTCATGACCGTGGCAATCGGTGTGATCATCCTGCGCCGCACTGCGCCGGATCGTCATCGTCCGTTCCGCACGCCGATCGTCTGGGTGGTCGGTCCGGCTGCTGTAGCCGGCTGCGCCTACCTGTTCTTCAACCTCTCGGGCTATACGGAACTGATGTTCCTGGGCTGGGCGGCGATCGGCCTGGTGGTCTATTTCTCTTATGGCCGCCGCAAGAGCCACGTTGGCCGCGGTCTGGTTGAAGTGCACGAACAGGATGCCGGCATCCCGCCGCAGCCGGTTCCGCCGCTGCCGGGCGCCAAGCTCGACTGAGGCATTCCAGTTCACCCGTAGGGGTGGGGAGAGAGGGGCCGCTTCCTGCAAGGGAAGCGGCCTTTTTCCTGGCTGGCATCCGGAGCGGAGTTCCCTTGCCTGTTCTGCAAAATGGAACATAATAGGAACGAAAGGTCCCGATTCGATGATCGCCGCTGTTCCCGCCCCTGTGCCGATTTTGCCCGATGTGCTTGCCCCCGCATCGGGCGGAGCGACCCATGCCGAGTTGTTCACCGGGGCGCAGGACTGTGCCGGGGCGGCCTTTGCCCTGGCGCTGGAAGGCCACCGTACCCTGCCTGGCGATGAGCGACCCTGGCTGTGGGTGCAGGATCGTGCCAGCTTGCGGCAAACCGGCCGGCCCTATCGCCCCGGCCTGCCGCGCGCACTGCGCCACAGGTTGGTTCATGTTGCCGTCACCACGCCCGAGGATGCGCTGTTCGCGCTGGAAGAAGGGTTGCGCTGCCGCGATCTGGCTTTTGTGGTGGGGGAGATCGCCGGCAATCCCCGCGCACTTTCCCTCACCGCCCAGCGCCGGCTCAGCCTGATGGCGGAAAAGCATGGCGTGCCGCTGTGGCTGGTGCGGGTGGGGGCAGGGCGCGACCTGTCTTCTGCCCGCCAGCGCTGGGCCCTGCGCCCGGCCGCCTCGCTCCCGCCGCGCTGGAACGCGCAGGCGCCCGGCACTGCTGCCTGGCGCGCCGAACTGTTCCGCGCCCGCAATCACCCGCCCGGAGAATGGATCCTGCGCGATGACGGACAGGCCCTCATCGCCCAGCCGGCCCAGCAGTCGACGCATCCTGTCGATCTGGCTGGTGCGGTTGGCGATCGACCGCTGGCGGCTGGCTGAAGGACTGCGCGCGGGGGAAGGCGGCGATGCTGTTCCCCATGCCCTGATCAGCGAGACTGCGCACGGCCCGCGGATTACCGCGGCGAACGCGGCTGCGTTGGCGGAGGGTGTGCAAGTGGGCACCGTCCTGGCCGATGCGCGCGCACTGTGTCCGGCGCTGGCCGTTAGCCCGGCCGATCCGGTGGGCGACCGCGCCGCCTTGGAAGCCCTTGCGCTGTGGGCGCAGCGCTGGGGGCCGTGGTCGGCGCTTGACCTGCCCGATGGGCTGGTGGTTGACGTGACCGGCGTGGCGCATCTGTTCGGAGGGGAAGCCGGCCTGATCAAGGATGCCGCGCAGTCGCTAGCGGCGCGGGGCTTTGCTGCCCGGCTGGCGATTGCGCCGACTGCCGGGGCGGCCTGGGCCTTGGCGCATTATGGGCAGGAAGGGGCAATTCTGCATCCCGGTGACAATCTCGATGCTCTCCCCGTCGCAGCATTGCGCCTCGATCCGGCCACCGTGCTGGTACTGCGGCGGCTCGGCCTCAAGCGGATTGGGGAGCTGTCTGGCGTTGCGCGCGATGCGCTGGCGCGGCGGTTCCGCAATCACAAGGCACCCGCGGCCAATCCGCTGATCCGGCTCGACCAGTTGCTGGGCCGGGTCCCGGAACCCTTGCTGCCGGTCCTGCCGGTCGACGTCCCGTTGGTCCAGCGGCGGTTGATGGAGCCAATCCGCCACCGCAGCCTGCTCGATCAGGTGCTGGGCGATCTCTGCGCCGATCTGGTGCGGGTGCTGGAAGGGCGGGCGCTGGGCGCGCGGCGGCTGGAGCTGGCGCTGTGGAAGGTTGATGGCGAGGTGCTGCAGCGCCGCCTCGAACTCGCCGCCGCCAGCCGTGATCCGGCCCATATCGCCGCCTTGTTCGGCCGCAAGCTTGACGATCTCGACGCGGGCTTCGGGATCGAACTGGCCCGCCTGCGCGCGCCCTGGACCGAGCCATTGCCGTTCAGCCAGCGTGATTTCGAGGCGGCGGCGGAGGCGCATGGCACTTCGCTTGCCGCCTGTATTGACCGGCTGGTGATCCGGCTTGGTCCTGATGCTGTGCGGCGGCCGGCCCCGCGTGCCAGCCATGTGCCGGAACGCGCCCAGAAATGGGTTTCCTTGTTGGGTGCGCCATCGACATCCGTTGATGGCTTGCTGCACCGGCTGGCCGATGCAGCTTCCAGCCGTGAGGCTGGACAAGGACATCGCCCCCTGAAGCTGCTTGACCGGGCTGAACCGATTGCCGTGCTCTATGCCAGCCCCGATGGCCTGCCGCGGCGGTTCCGCTGGCGCGGGCAGGTGCACGAGATCGCCCGGGCCGAGGGGCCAGAGCGGATCGCGCCCGAATGGTGGCGCGAACGCTCCACCGTGCGGCTGCGTGACTATTACCGGATCGAGGACGGGGAAGGGCGGCGTTACTGGATCTACCGCAATGGCCTGCCCGATGATGGCCGGGGCGGTATTCCCGAATGGTTCCTGCAGGGGCTCTATGCCTGAGGCCCCGCTCACTCCTGAACGCCGAAGAGCCAGTCCGCAGCCTGGCCTTGGCCCGCCGCCGCGCGCGCCGTTCGTCGAGCTGGGACTGGTCAGCTGCTTTTCCTTCCTGCGCGGGGCATCTGATGCGGTTGATCTTGTCACCACGGCGCGGGCGCTGGGCTATGACGCGATCGGGATTGCCGATGCCAATACCATGGCCGGGGTGGTGCGGATCCATGCCGAGGCCAAGGCATTGGGACTGA
>JACCDU010276794.1_pt1 | contig 30705 bp, 33 predicted proteins | sample 7446081 | NCBI WGS metagenome assembly JACCDU01 (sample SAMN15323447, study PRJNA562643) | freshwater metagenome | isolation source: river surface water | place: USA:Blue River Watershed | collected 2017-08-17
AAGCGTCGGCACCGCGGGTTCACCGATATGCCCGAAACATTACCCCTCAGTACACCGACTGCTGCTGATGCAGCGTGGATGGCTCGTGCGCTGCAACTAGCGGCGCAGGGGCTGTTTACCACGGGTGTTAATCCACGGGTGGGTTGCGTGCTGGTTAAAGAGCATCAGATCATTGGCCAAGGTTGGCATGAACGTGCCGGTGAAGGCCATGCCGAAGTGATGGCACTGCGTGATGCCGCTACACGTGGTCATAGCACGCAGGGGGCAACGGCGTATGTGACGCTGGAACCCTGTGCCCACTTCGGCAAAACGCCGCCTTGTGCGGCCGCACTGATTCAGGCGGGCATTCAGCGCGTGGTGGCGGCGATGGAAGATCCGAACCCGCTGGTGGCGGGTAAAGGCTTTGAACTGCTGCAGGCTGCGGGTGTCGCCGTTACGGTGCCATTGATGGCTGCCGAGGCAGCGGCGCTCAATGTCGGCTTCGTGCAACGTATGCGCGTGGGAAAACCCTGGGTGCGTTTGAAGATGGCCGGCAGTCTGGATGGGCGTAGTGCCTTGGCCAATGGCCAGAGTCAGTGGATTACTGCCCCCGAGGCGCGTCGGGATGGTCACCGTTTCCGTGCGCGTGCGCAGGCCATCATCACGGGTGTCGGCACACTGATTGCGGATGATCCCTTGCTCACCGTACGGGATGTGACAGCACCCATCGGTCAGGCCGGCCAACCGGTGCCGTTAGCAGCAGCGTTGCGAGTGGTGGTCGATAGCCACCTGCGTATGCCGACCACGGCAAAAATTCTGCAGGGCGGATGTTTGGTCGCGACGGCTGAACCCGACCCTGCAAAAACCGCCGCCTTGCAAGCGGCTGGTGCGGAAGTCGTTTGTTTGCCCGATGCCAATGGCCGGGTTGACCTGTTGGCGCTGCTGGAATATCTGGCACAACGTGGGGTGAATGAAGCGCATGTCGAAGCGGGACCGCGTTTGAGCGGTGTCTTCCTCAAAGCCGGACTTGTGGATGAGTTGCTGTGCTACATGGCGCCGTGCGTGCTGGGTAGTGATGCCCGTGGCTGGTTCGATGATCTGCAGCTGACCCACCTGGAGCAGAAGATCAAACTCAAATTCCAGGATGTGCGCATGATTGGATCTAATCTCCGCATCATTGCTAGACCGCTTGATTAACTAACCTGTTGTTTTAGTTGACGCTGCGGAGAATAGGCTCGATAATCTCCGCATGAAAAGCGGAGATTATCGTTATGTCTGGCAACAACCTGAATGGCCGCATTGGCACTATGACGCCAAGCGGCTGATGCCTTTGCTTGCTCAAGTGCATCATGCGCAAGGCCGATTGCACGAGCGTTTGCAAAGCTTGGGGTTAGATCAACAAGGTCAGGCCAATCTGCGTGTGCTCACCGAAGACGTCGTCAAAACCAGCGAGATTGAGGGCGAAAGTCTCAATCGTGAATCGGTGCGTTCTTCCATCGCGCGACGCCTCGGGGTAGATATCGGCGCGCTGATGCCAGCAGATCGGCATGTCGATGGTGTGGTCGATATGGTTCTGGATGCCACGGGTAATCACCAAGCGCCTCTAACGGTCCAACGGCTCTTTGCCTGGCATAGCGGCATGTTTCCCGCAGGACAAAGTGGTCTGCGCAAAATCCGTATCGGCGCATGGCGGGATGATGCGCAAGGTCCTATGCAAGTGGTCTCCGGCCCCATGCATCGCCCCAAGGTGCATTTTGAAGCGCCGCCCGCCCACTTGCTCGATGCCGAGGTTAAAAATTTTCTGCGTTGGTTCACTGTCGATCAGCAAGACGACCCACTCATCAAAGCCGGTCTGGCGCATCTCTGGTTTGTCACCATCCACCCGTTTGATGATGGTAACGGACGTGTCGCTCGTGCTGTAGGCGATATGGCCTTAGCCCATGCCGAGCATTCGACACATCGGTTCTATAGTTTGTCGGCGCAGATTCAGCGTGAACGCAAAGACTATTACGCACTGCTTGAGCTTACACAGAAAGGTGACCTGGAGGTTACGGCTTGGTTAGTCTGGTTCCTGGAGTGTTTGCTGCGTGCTGTACAAGGCTCAGATGAAACGCTTTCGGCAGTGCTTAATAAAGCCAGTTTCTGGAAACGTTGGGCGTCCACGGCCATGAACGAACGTCAGATCAAACTATTAAATCGCTTGCTTGATGGCTTTGACGGCAAGCTCACTAGCAGCAAATGGGCATCGATTGCTAAATGCTCGCAAGACACGGCATATCGCGATATTAAAGATTTGGTTGAAAAGGGTGTGCTGAAGCAATCAGAGGCCAGCGGGCGAAGTACGAGTTACTTCATTCAATGACTGTTACGCACCGAATTTTTCGCAGATTTTGCAGGCTGGATCTTTACTGATGCCTGATCTAGACCATATGCCTGTTAACGCGTTGTATCGCTGAAGCCCGCGGACCGGAATGCCAAAGCCGGCTAACAGTTTGATGGCCTCAACGGCCTGCATACAGCCGACGACACCGGTGACGGGTGCCAGAATGCCCGTCGTGGCACAGCGTAGCTCGTCGTCTTCGCTATCTTCTGGGTAGAGGCAGGCATAGCAGGGTGCATCAGGCTGCCGGGGGTCAACGACAAAGATCTGGCCCGTCAGTTTGATGGCGGCACCGGATATCAGCGGTTTCTTTAAAGCGACACAGGCGCGGTTCAGCGCATAGCGTGTGGCGAAGTTGTCACTGCAATCCAGAACCACATTCGCTTTGCTAACGGCCTCTATTAATGCGTCACCTTCGAGTCTGGGCAAGGTCAATACGCGGCATTCTGAGTTGATGCTGTGGAGTGTGGCTTCTGCGCTCAGTGTTTTGTTTTGACCGATACGTGCTTCGCTATGCAGAATCTGCCGCTGCAGATTACTTAGGTCAACGGTGTCGCCATCGGCAATGCTGAGGGTGCCTACACCCGCGCTGGCCAGATAAAGTGCAGCGGGAGAGCCGAGACCGCCAGCACCAATAATCAGCGCATGGCTGGCCAGGAGTTTCTCCTGGCCTTCAATGCCGATTTCATCAACCAGAATATGCCGGCTGTAGCGCAGCAGCTGCTGGTCATCCATGGGGCGTTACTGAGCGGGTTTTGCCGTGTTGTCGGTCGCCGCAGCGTCTTCCGTGGTTGCTTTTGCATCCTTGCTTACGGGTGCCGGCGGCTTGCCGCCGAGACGTTTAATGGCTTCGACAAACTGACGATCCTTGGCGGTAGTGTAGTCGGCAATGGCTAGGCCCGAGAGCTCGTCATCCTTGTCCTTATCCTTGCCGTTGGTTTTGCCGTTAGGCTTGTCGCTCTTGCGCTCTGCAGTCTCTTTATCCTTCTCCTGATTGTTCACCAGGTGACCGCCCAGGTCCGCCTCACGCAGGCCGTTCTTCTTACTGCCCGGTGTTTCTTCGACTTCGATATCCGGCTCAATGCCCTTGGCCTGGATCGAGCGACCCTTTGGCGTGTAGTAACGCGCCGTGGTCAGTTTGATGGCGGTATTGCCCGGTAGCGGCAGCACCGTCTGTACGGAGCCCTTGCCGAAGGTTTGTGTACCCAGGATGGTGGCGCGCTTGTAGTCCTGCAGGGCGCCGGCCACGATTTCTGACGCTGAGGCCGACCCGCCGTTGACCAGTACGATCAGCGGTACGGTTTTGATGCCGGCCGGCAGATTGCGCAGTTCATCTTCGCGGCCCGTCTGGTAATCCTCGGCCTTGGCGTAGAGCTTGTTCTTGGCGTCCGGAGCGCGACCATCGGTTGAGACCACCAGTTCGTTCGGCGGCAGGAACACGGCCGATACACCCACTGCGCCGTTGAGCAGGCCGCCCGGATCGTTGCGCAGATCCAGAATCAATCCCTTGAGCGGTCCGTTCTTGTAGAGCTGGTTCACGGCGTTAGCGAGTGCTGCCGTGGTGTTTTCCTGGAACTGGGTAATGCGGATATAGCCGTAACCCGGCTCGATCATCTTGAATTTGACCGACTGCACCTTGATCACTTCACGGGTGAGAGTGACGATCAGTGGCTTGTTCATGCCTTTGCGGGCAATGGTGAGCGTGACCTGAGTCTTCGGTTTGCCGCGCAGCTTCTTGACGGCTTCGTTCAGTGTCAGTCCTTTGACCGCGGTGTCATCGATTTTGACGATGAGGTCACCGGTTTTTAGGCCAGCACGTGCAGCTGGCGTATCTTCGATCGGCGCGATGACTTTGACGAAGCCATCTTCCATCCCCACTTCGATGCCCAGCCCACCAAATTCGCCATGAGTACCGACCTGCAACTCCTTGAACGCCTCGGCATCGAGATAGGTGGAGTGCGGGTCCAGGTTGGAGACCATGCCCGAGATGGCATTGTTGATCAGTTTCTTGTCTTCGACCGGTTCAACGTAGCCCTGTTTGATCGCGTTGAAAACTTCGGCGAACGTTCGCAAATCCTGGATGGGCAGGCCTGTGGTCTGGCTTTGAGCGGTTGACGCCGGGGCGGTGGCTTTCTCGGCAAATGCCGGAATCTGCAACGCAATCAGAACACCGGCCACCACGCCGGCCACACCAACGCCAGTCGTTCGTACCCAGCCATGTTGGCCTTTGTGGGTTGGGTGATCGTTCGGCGGTAATGGGGTCGGCATAGTGAGGGTCCTGGCGTCCTAGCGTCCGTTGACGGCGATTACTTCTTGGCGGCCTGTTGGGCCACGGCAGCCGCAGCCGCAGCGGCTGCGTCCTGGTCACCCAGGTAGTAGCTGCGGATGGGTTTCAGCGTCTCGTCGTCCAGCTCGTAGACGAGTGGGATGCCCGTCGGAATATTGAGTTCGACGATGTCGGCATCCGAAATGTTGTCGAGGTATTTGACCAGTGCGCGGATCGAGTTGCCGTGGGCAGCCACGATGACGCTCTTGCCCGACTTGACGGCCGGGGCGATGGTGCCTTCCCAGAACGGGACGAAACGGGCCACCGTGTCTTTCAGACACTCGGTAAGCGGTAATTCTTTTTCGGCAAGACCCGAGAATTTTTCGGCATAGCGGGCATCAAAACGCGGATGACGCGGATCATCGAATTCCAGCGCGGGCGGCGGCGTGTCGTAGCTGCGGCGCCAGACCAGTACCTGGTCGTCACCGTACTTGGCAGCGGTTTCCGACTTATTCAGACCCTGCAGGGCACCGTAGTGACGCTCGTTGAGACGCCAGTTCCGCTGAATCGGAATCCACAGGCGGTCCATTTCTTCCAGCGCCAGCCACAGTGTGCGCATGGCGCGCTTGAGCACCGACGAATAGGCCTGGTCGAATTCGAAGCCGGCTTCCTTCATCAGGCGGCCTGCCTGTTTGGCTTCTTCAATGCCTTTTTCGGTCAGATCAACGTCGGTCCAACCCGTGAAGCGGTTTTCCTTGTTCCAGGAGGATTCGCCGTGGCGCAGCAGCACAATTTTTTTCATGGTGAGATTTCCGTTCATCCGATATAAATGAATCAATCCGCTATTCTATAATGCCGGAGGCGCTGACTCTAGCGGCCAAGCCCCTGACTTTGTATTTTCTGGAAAAAACATGGATTTCTTCTTGCAGCCCCTCAATCTCGGTTTATTGCTGATTGCCCTGGTATCCGGTGCCCTGCTGGTACGCCAGACCATCACTCCCGGTGGTAAAAGCGTGTCGCCGCAGGTCGCGATTGCTCTGACGGACAAAGAGGGGGGTGTTCTGGTCGATGTGCGGGAAGAGCACGAAGTGGCGGTGGAACATATCCAGGGCAGCCTGTTTATTCCGCTCAAGGCACTGCCGTCCCAGCTGGCCAAGCTGGAAAAATACCGTAAGAAGCCCGTGGTGGTCGTGTGTGCTGCAGGTCGCCGTTCGGCGGCTGGTTGCCAGATTCTGAGCAAGGCCGGCTTCGAAGATGTGTCGCAGATTGATGGTGGTATCCAGGCCTGGGAAAAGGCCGGTCTGCCGTTGAAGCGGGGTAAAGCCCCGGCCAAGGCTTAAGGAATCATCATGCCCAAGGTTCTGATGTACAGCACCGCTGTCTGCCCGTATTGCGTGCGCGCCGAACAGTTGCTTAACAGCAAAGGGGTGACCGAGATTGAAAAAATCCGTGTCGATCTGAACCCGGAAGAACGCGAGACGATGATGGCGCGTACCGGTCGCCGCACCGTGCCGCAGATTTATATCGGTGATACCCATATCGGTGGTTTTGATGATCTGGCCGCACTGGACCGTGCGGGGGGTCTGGACCCGCTTCTGAAGTAATTTTTATTGATTTTTAAGGATGGACCATGGCTGACAATGAACAAATGACTGACCAAGCTGCTGCTGCCGACCAGGTGCCGGCGCAACCGATGTTCGCAATCGAAAAACTGTACGTTCGCGATATGTCGCTGGAAGTGCCGGCTGGTGCCGAAGTATTTCTGCAGCAGCAGGCCCCGGAAGTGGGTGTGCAGTTCAAGACCGGTTTCAATCAGCTTGGCCCGGATGCCTTCGAAGGCATTCTGCAGGTGACGGTGACGGCCAAGGCCGACAACAAGGTGTATTTCCTGATTGAAGTGCAGCAGGCCGGTATTTTCCGTGTGTCCGGTATTCCGGAAGAGGCCCTGCAACCGTTCCTCGGTTCGGCTATTCCGAATGTGCTCTTCCCTTATGCTCGTGAGGCGGTTTCTGATGCTTCGACCCGTGCCGGTTTTCCGCCGGTGGTGTTGCAGCCAGTCAATTTCGATGCCATGGCGCAACAGTCGGCAGAAACCTCGGCCAACGAGGTGAATGAAGTCGAAGCACCGGCTACGGTACAGTAACTTGGAACATGGGTGATTGAGAGCTTCCGCATGAGTCAGACCACGTCAACCGGCTTGAAACTGGGTGTGCTGGCGGCAGGTGCCTGGGGTACGGCGCTGGCCGCCAACTGGGCGCAGCGCCATCAGGTCACGATCTGGGCGCGCGAGCCGGAAGTCGTGGCTGCGATCAACGCCGATCACATCAATCACCGATTCCTGCCGAATATTGCATTGCCGCCGGCGTTACGTGCCACGGGCGAGCTGGCAGACGTGCAGGGGACCGATGTGCTGGTACTGGCAACCCCGGTGGCTGGATTGCGTGTCACGCTCGAAGCGCTGAAAACGCGCTATGGGGCCATGCCTTTGCCCCCGCTGGTCTGGGTCTGCAAGGGTTTCGAGCCTCAGACGGGCTTGTTGCCGCATCAGGTGGTGCGCGCTGTGCTGGGCGATGTGCCGGCCGCAGCGTTGTCCGGCCCCAGTTTTGCTCAGGAAGTGGCCAAGGGTTTGCCCACGGCGGTGACGCTGGGGGCTGCGGATCTTGCATTGGCCGAGCGACTTGCCGAGCGTCTGCACACGCCGAGTCTGCGCCTGTACGCGTCCGGCGATGTGGTGGGGGTCGAGGTTGGTGGTGCCGTGAAGAATGTGCTGGCCATTGCGACCGGCATTGCCGATGGCCTGTCTCTCGGTCATAACGCACGCGCCGCGCTCATGACCCGGGGTCTGGCCGAGATTGGTCGTTTGTGCGAACGGTTGGGTGGTCAGCGTGAAACGCTGATGGGTCTGGCCGGCTTGGGCGATCTGATTTTGACCTGCACAGGGGATCTATCGCGCAATCGTCAGGTAGGCCTGGCACTGGGTGCGGGCAAAACGCTGGAAGAAACCCTGGATTCGCTCGGTCATGTTGCCGAAGGCGTGGGTACGGCCCGTGAAGTGGCGCGGCTTGCTACCGAATTGCAGGTGGACATGCCGATTGCACAAGCCGTGGCCGCCGTGATTCGGGGCGATCTCAAAGCACGCGATGCCGTTGGCCAGCTGATGAACCGGGCCCAACGCGCCGAGTGATATTAAAACCGAAGGCGAGTGTGCGGCCCCGCACCTTCGGCCAGCTTTGCGTTACTGAGCGCCGCTGAAGCCGTTCTGCCGCCAGATTTCGAAGGCCACAATGGATGCCGAGTTGGCGAGGTTCAGACTGCGAATGCCTGGCCGCATCGGGATGCGTAGCCGGTGATTCTGATCAAAGGTTGCCAGTAATTCTGCCGGCAAGCCTTTGGTTTCACAGCCCATGACGATGACGTCATCCGGTCGAAAGCAGACTTCATGGTACGGCCGGCTGCCTTTGGTGGTCATGGCGAAGAAGCGACGTGGGTTGGTGGCATCGGCCAGGGCCGTCATGCAGGTCGTCCAGTCATCGTGAACGTGCATGAAGGCTTGATCATGGTAATCCAGACCAGCGCGACGTAATGATCGATCATCCACATCAAATCCGAGTGGCCGTACCAGGTGCAGTTCAAAGCCGGTTGCGGCAGACACGCGAATCAGGTTGCCCGTGTTCGGGGGGATTTCCGGGTTGACCAGGATGATGGCGGGGCGGCGGGGTGTTTGTGTCATGGGATATGCGTCTCAGGATTCGGGCGTGCGGGCCAGTACGGCAACATCAATCTGGCGTGCGCCAGCATAACGCAGTGCGTCGGCACAGGCCGACAGGCTGGCGCCGGTGGTCAACACATCGTCGATCAGCAGAATGTGCTGATCGTGCAAGGTGCGGGTGCAGGCAAAGGCACCACGTAAATTGGCCCAGCGGGCTTCCCGCCCCAGGCCGGCCTGGGATGGGGTGTCGTGGGTCCGCAGCAGATGATCTGCGGACCAGGGTCGACGGAGCGCTTTTGCTGTGTGACGCGCAATTTCCGCCGCCTGGTTGAAGCCGCGTGCCTTGAGCCGGCTGGGATGCAGCGGCATGGGGAGTATCAGATCCGGTAGGCCATCCCCCGCTATTTGCCAGCGTGCTTGCAGGGTTGCCGCAAGATGGCTTCCGAAGAAGGCACCGAGGTACAGATGATGTCCGTATTTGAAATCACGAATCAGGCTGTCAATGGGAAAGGCATAAGACCAGACCGCCGTGGCGGTATCAAAACGCGGTTGATGATGCTGGCAATCACGACATCTCAAGGGGCCCGATGTTTGAGAGAGGTCTGTGCCCTGAGGTTCGAGTGGCAGTGCGCAGCGCGGACATGTTTGACCGGTCAGCACGGGAAGCCCGGCTGCACAGGCCTGACAGACCGGGGCATCGCCGCTGGGCAGGCTGCATAGCACACAATTCTGAGGCAGCACGGTGTTTGCCAGAAGACGGCCGGCCAAGCGTAACCGTTCCCACAGGCCTCGTGGCGATGGGGTGTTCTGGTCTGATGCGTAGGCATTCATGGGGCAGCGGCGGTTAGTCAGGCGAGGATTGGAGGCTTCGGGCATAATTATGCCTTTACAAAGCACTTAACCTCCATGTGTGGGGTCCCCTATGCAAACTGAGCAAACAGAGACGATTCCCCTGAATTTTGTACCGCCGCGCCAAAAAAATCATAATACAGTGGCCGTTTCAGGTACGGGCCGCTGGTCCACCGACGCGGTACTCGAACTGATCGAGCTGCCTTTCATGAGCCTACTGGCCAAGGCGCATGCCGTCCACGCCGAACACTTTGATGAAAATGCCGTGCAGCGTTCGACTCTATTGTCGATCAAGACGGGCGGCTGCTCCGAAGACTGCGGTTACTGTTCGCAGTCGGCACGGTACGACACAGAGGTTGGCCGTGAAGCGCTGATGTCCAAAGAGGATGTGGTTACTGCGGCCAAGGCGGCCAAAGCGGCCGGTTCGTCGCGCTTCTGTATGGGCGCAGCCTGGCGCGGCCCGAAAGACAAGGATCTCGATCAGGTCGTCGATATGGTGCAGGAAGTCAAAGCCCTGGGCCTGGAAACCTGTGTCACGCTCGGTATGTTGAAGCCAGGCCAGGCAGAAAAGCTGGCGACGGCGGGTCTGGACTATTACAACCATAATCTGGATACCGATTCAGCCTACTACAGCGAAGTGATCAGCACGCATACGCACGAGGACCGGCTGGACACGCTGGATCGTGTACGCCAGGCAGGGATTCATGTGTGTTCCGGTGGCATCGTCGGTATGGGTGAGAACCGTAAGAATCGCGCGGCACTCATTGCCCAACTGGCCAACCTGGATCCGGTGCCGGATTCAGTGCCCATCAATAATCTGGTGCCAATTCCAGGAACGCCCATGGCGGGCGTGGACCCCGTTGATGGCATTGAATTTGTGCGCATGATTGCCGCGGCCCGCATTACGATGCCGACGTCCTGGGTGCGCTTGTCGGCGGGTCGTCAGGAAATGTCGGATGAGTTGCAGGCACTGTGTTTCTTTGCCGGCGCCAACTCCATTTTTTACGGTGAGCAACTGCTGACGACGGGTAACCCCGACACCTCGCGCGATCAGACGCTGTTCGCCACCTTGGGTCTGAAGGGCGTCTGATGTCGATGGGGGCCGTTCCCCCTCCTTCTGCCGCCCGGTTCCGCAAAAACCGGATCAGACATGCCTTTGACCGGGTAGCGTCATCGCTGGCCGGCAATGATTTTCTCTACCGGGAAATGGCCCGGCGGATGTCGGAACGCCTGGATATGGTGCGGCTGGCGCCGCAATGCATTCTGGATGCCGGCTGTGGTCTGGGCGCGGATCGCCTGACGCTCGCCCAGCGTTACCCGGATGCCCTCTGGCTGGGCGTGGATCATAGCCTGGGCATGCTGCATGCCGGGGCAGCAACGGATCGGGCAGCGACAGGTTTCCTGCAGCGCTTGCTCAGTCCGGTGCGTCAATCCAGAACGCTGCGGGTGGCCGGTGATCTGAATGCCTTGCCGCTGGCGGCACAGCAGGTAGATCTGGTCTGGTCCAATGCCGCGCTGCATTGGCTGGATGATCTCCCGGGTGCCATGCAGGAATTCAATCGTGTCCTGCGCGTGGGTGGGCTGCTGATGTTCAGCCTATTCGGTCCGGATACCCTGAAGGAATTACGGGTTGCCGTGCAGGCAACCGCGGTGGTGGCTGATGCAGGACGCGTGCAAACCTTTGTCGACATGCATGATGTGGGCGATATGCTCGTACATGGTGGTTTTTCAGATCCGGTCATGGATATGGAAACCCTGACTCTGACCTATGCCGACCCCTGGCAGGCGCTTAAGGAGTTGAAGGCAGGGGGGTCGTGTGATGCGACGCATTTTGCCGTGCAGGGTTTGACCCACCGTCAATTCTGGTCTCGTGTGATTGATCACTGGCCGCGCAATCGTGACGGACGTTACACGTTGACCTTTGAACTGGTGCAGGGCCATGCCTGGAAGGCTGCGCCGAGGCAGCATGAGGATGGCCGTGCGGTGGTGAATTTCATGCCGAGGCCGACCCATCCGCGTGGATGAGTACACCGATGACTGAGGGGCTTTTTCGGGCGATTGAAATCGCCTGGCGCTGCACGGATCCTGCCGCCAAGTGTGCCGCTGTGGATGCCCTGATTCCGGCGTATCTGAGCTTGTGCCTAGTGTCGAATGGGGCGTTGGCGACAAGTGTCGCCCCCGACTGCGCTCAGATTGGGCGCCCTGAAAAACCGGTCTGTGTGTCACCAGCGGCGCTGCCATTCCGTAAAGCGGTCGATCCGGCGGGACGAGCGGCGCTACTCCACGCCATTGCCCATATCGAATTCAATGCGATCAATCTGGCTCTCGATGCCGCCTGGCGTTTCAACAAGCTCGGTGCCGAGTTTGTTCGTGACTGGCTGGGCGTAGCGATCGAAGAGGCTTATCATTTCAATTTGATACACGACCGTCTTGCTGCGTTAGGGTACCGCTATGGTGATTTACCGGCGCATGCAGGGCTCTGGCAGTTGGCAGAGCAGACGGCGACAGATGTTCTCGCCCGCATGGCACTGGTGCCCCGTCTCATGGAAGCCCGCGGGCTGGATGCGATGCCACCGATCTTCAGAGCGTTTCAGGGCATTGGCGATAAAGCGACTTTGCGGGTGCTGTCAGTGATTGCGCGTGATGAGGTACGTCATGTTGCATTAGGTGACCACTGGTTCAGGGGGCTCTGTAAACGGCAGGCATTGCCCGTGGTGGAGACCTATCAACGCCTGATGACACGCTATGAGGCACCCTGGCCGAGGCCGCCGCTGAATGAAGCCGCAAGACGTGCCGCCGGCTTTGATATGGCGGAACTGGCGTTATTGCGGGCACATTCATCGAATCCCACCAATAGGCCGTAAAAAAGGCAGCCCGCGGGCTGCCTTTTTGCAGAGCGTCCAGGAAATTACTGACGCAGACCTGCAGCGTATTCTGCAACCGCGGCCATTTGCTTGTCGGTCATTTTGGCAGCGATCATACGCATCATGCCTTCCGGATCGTTGGCACGGACGCCATCGCGGAACTGTTGCAGCTGAGCAACGATGTATTCCGGATGCTGACCGGCAAGCGCCGGGTACTGGGCCGGCAGGCCTGCACCAGCAACGCCATGGCAGCCCGAACAGGCCGGAATGCCCTTCTTCATATCACCGGCACGCCACAGGGTGCGACCTTCGGTGGCCAGCTTTTCATCCTTGGCAACTGCCGGCTTCAGCGTCTGTTTCGAGAAGTACTGGGCCAAGGCCTTCACTTCGTCGGCGGACAGCGGCGCAGCCATGCCGTTCATGACGGCGTTCTGGCGCAGTGCCGGTTTGCCATCGGCCGAAGCCTTGAAGTTATTGAGCTGCTTGAGCAGGTAGGAGGGATGCTGACCCGCCAGGTTCGGATTAGCCGGAATGCTGCTGTTGCCGTCGGCGCCGTGACAGGCAGCACAAACTTTGGTGGCAATAGCGGCGGCATCGGCGTTAGCGGCGGCATTTGCAGCGGCGGGAGCGGCCGGCTCGGCAGCCAGAGCCAGGGCGCTGACCAGAGCGGTCAAGGCGAATGCGACAACACGGATCATGTCCACACTCCTAAGAGAATTGGTTGTGGCTCGTAGCGAGCAACAGGGGAATAAATTGACTAAGGCTGCTATTCTAATACAACCTGAACGAGGCGTCCTGTGTCTAATTCCCAAACTTTAAAATCTTCCACGAAAACATCCGCCAAATCGACACCCAAAAAAACGGGTGCGCCTGCCGGAAAAGTGCTGAAACAGCCGGCAACTGGTCCGGTGGCCCCGAAAAATCCGGGGCACGACCATCCCTTTCCGCGTACCGAGTTTCTGACGACCGTCGCCCGCCTGCGTGATACGCCGGGCGATGCCGTGGCCGAGGTGGCTTTTGTAGGCCGTTCCAATGCCGGTAAATCATCGGCAATTAACACATTGGCCGGTAAAACACGCCTGGCCTATGTTTCCAAGACGCCTGGCCGTACCCAGCATCTGAACTATTTTTCGGTGGCGCCGGATCGTTATTTCGTCGATTTGCCGGGCTACGGTTTCGCCAAGGTGCCTGAAGATGTCCGCAAGCAGTGGGATACGCTTCTCGGGCCCTATCTGCAGACTCGCGAGCAGCTCAAGGGTCTGGTGGTGATTATGGATAGCCGCCGTCCGCTGACCGATATGGATTGGCAGATGCTGGAATGGTTTGCGCCGACAGGACGGCCCGTGCACGTGCTGTTGTCGAAGGCCGATAAGCTGAGCCGGCAGGAACAGACGACAATGCTGCGCGCCGTGAAGGCCGATCTGGCGGATCTGGGTTGTCCGGTCAGTGTGCAGCTCTTTTCCAGCCTCAAGCGTACCGGGGTGGCCGAAGCGGCATCTGTACTGAAACACTGGCTGGGCCTGTGCGACAATGTTGTTGAATCAACGAGTTCTGATGATGCTGGCAGTGCGCCTGATGCGACAGTTGCAGCAATCGATGTGGGTAGAAATGATGACGAATAAAGCCGGTTTTCCGTGGGTGCGCCCGCGTCGGGTTCGGGTAGACGACGCCACGCGCCGCCTGGTGCGGGAGCATCATCTGACCGTAGATGATCTGATTTATCCCGTGTTCGTGCGGGAAGGTACGGGCGTTCAGGAAGCGGTCGGTTCCATGCCCGGTGTGCATCGCTATTCGCCCGATACGCTGATGGCCCACCTGGAGGAGGTCGTCGCGCTGGGGATTCCCGCGATTGCGCTCTTCCCGGTGATTGATGTTGCCCTTAAAACGCTGGATGGCCGAGAAGCGGCGAATCCGGCGGGGTTGGTGCCGCGCGTGGTCAAGGCCGTTAAAGCGCGTTTCCCCGACCTGGCCGTGATTACCGATGTGGCGCTTGATCCCTATACCTCGCATGGTCAGGATGGCATCATCGACGATAACGGTTATGTGCTTAACGACATCACGCTCGACATGTTGGTGCAACAGGCGGTCATGCAGGCTGCTGCCGGGGTGGATATGGTGGCGCCCTCCGATATGATGGATGGTCGTATCGGTCGCATTCGCGCGGCGCTGGAAACGGCCGGTCACGTGAATACCCGGATCATGGCGTATAGCGCCAAATACGCGTCCGCGTTCTACGGCCCGTTCCGCGATGCCGTGGGTTCGGCTGGACAGCTAGGTAAGAGCAACAAGATGACCTACCAGATGGATCCGGCCAACACCAACGAAGCGTTGCATGAAGTGGCGCTGGATCTGGCCGAAGGGGCGGACATCGTCATGATCAAACCGGGGATGCCCTATCTGGACATCGTGCGCCGGATCAAGGACGAGTTTGCGCGGCCGACCGCCGTGTATCAGGTGAGTGGCGAATATGCCATGCTCAAGGCGGCCGCCCAGAATGGCTGGCTGGATGAGCAGAAAGTCGTCATGGAGAGCCTGCTCGGTTTTAAACGCGCTGGCGCCGATATGATTCTGACTTACTTTGCGCCACAGGCCGCGCGCTGGCTCCAAGCCACCAGATGACGTAAGTCCGTGACGCTGCGCAGCTTGTGGTCCACCCACGGGCTGTTGCGTAGCGTGCGCGTGACCCACAGGGTGTGCATGCCCAGCCGTTTGGCCATGACCAGATTGGCCAGGCTGTCTTCGACCATGATGCATTGACCGGCCTTGACGCCTTCTTTTTGCAGTAGCTTCAGAAAGCCGCTGCGTAGGGGCTTTGGCTGGAAGCCGAAGGATTCCACCGTGTAAACGGCATCAAATAGCGGCAGTAGGCCGGTGAGACGCAGGATGTCATGGGTGTAGCGACGCGGTGCGTTGGAAAAAATGATGCGTCGGCCTGGCAGATCTTTAAGCGTTTGTGCCAGGGCCGGTGCGGTGATGATCAGCGCGCCGAGATCGTCGAAATTGTGCGTCTGGTCCAGGAAGTGATGCGGATCGACCCCGTGGTGGCGAATCAGACCGAGCAGCGTGGCGCCATAACGTTGCCAGTAATGCTGGCGCAGCGCGGTCGCTGCGGCATGATCGAGCGCCAGATGGCGCTCGATATAGGCGGTCATCGCCCGATTAATCTGCGGGAAGATGTGCGGCGTGGCATGGTGCAGCGTGTCATCCAGATCGAACACCCAGATGGGTTTTCGATCCGTCGGTCGAGCCATCACTGCGCTGCCAGTGATCAGGCGGATTTGATCATCGTGCCAACCCCGTGCTGCGTCAGAATTTCCAGCAGCAGGGCGTGTGGTACGCGGCCGTCGATGATGTGAACACCCTTCACGCCATTACGGGCTGCATCAAGCGCCGAAGAGATCTTCGGCAGCATGCCGCCCGAGAGGGTGCCATCGGCGACCATGTCGTCTATATCCCGAGGTGTCAGGCCGGTCAGCAGGTTGCCGGCTTTGTCCAGCACGCCCGGCGTGTTGGTCAGCAGCACCAGCTTCTCGGCGCCCAGTACTTCGGCCATCTTGCCGGCGACGACGTCCGCATTGATGTTGTAGGTTTCACCATCGGGGCCATAGCCAATCGGTGCGATGACCGGAATAAAGGCGCCTGACACCAGATGATGCACGATCGACGGGTCGATCTGCTGGATGTCGCCAACCAGACCAATATCGAGCAATTCCGATGGGCTGCCATGCTTGGGAAGCATGAGTTTTTTGGCACGGATGAGGCCAGCGTCTTTGCCCGTCAATCCCACGGCTTTGCCGCCGTTCTGATTGATCAGGCCAACGATATCCTTGTTCACCTCGCCGCCCAGCACCATCTCGACGATGCGCATGGTTTCGGCGTCGGTGACGCGCATACCCTGAATGAATTCGCCTTTTTTACCGACTTGGGTGAGCATCTGTTCGATTTGCGGGCCACCGCCGTGCACCACCACCGGGTTCAGACCGACGAGTTTGAGTAGCACCACATCGTTGGCGAATGATTGCTTGAGGCGTTCTTCCGTCATGGCGTTGCCGCCGTATTTCACGACGATGGTTTTACCATGAAAGCGCTTGAGGAACGGCAGGGCCTCAGCCAGGACTTTGGCTTCGAGGGCGATGTTTTCGTGCGGTTGAGCGATGGTCATATCAAATCCGTCGGTCAGAAAATGGGAGTGTTGATGGCGGCGATTGTAGCGAGCATGGGCATCTTCGCAAAGTCTTATGACCGGCGAATGAACGGTAGCGCAAGAATTGCCTCACGATTGCTGGCGGAAAAACAGGCGGCAGCAGCTTCGTCTTGGGGCGCCCAGCGCCAGGCGCGATGTTCGTCGGGGCTCATCCGGATATCGCATACGGCCGGCAGGCACACGGAAAAAACATGTTCTCTGTTGTGCGTGACATCGGGCGCATAACGATGTCGCCATTCCGGCATGATCTCGTAGACATTTTCTCCCGGCCAGGCCTGTAGATCGGCTGCTGACAGGGTGAGGCCGGTTTCTTCATGGACTTCACGCAGGGCGGTCTCAATCAAGCTTTCGCCGGATTCGCGGCTACCGGTGACCGATTGCCAGTATCCGGGATGCTTGGCGCGTTCCAGTAACAAAACCTGCAAGTCGGCGGTGTGGATGACCACCAGTACCGATTCCGGGCGTTTGTATGCGGTGGCCATGGGGGGCAGAAATCAGCCGATCATGGGGAGCAAGGCCACGCCATCCCCGCGCAGTCCGATAAAGGCCCAGAATGGCACTTCCTGGCCCTGCCAGTGATGGCTGGCGCTTTGCAGGGCTTCGAGCAGCTTCTGTACTCCAGTGGGGTCAGACGCGATCAGATTGTCGGCATCTTCGACGAGGAGCACGTAGCCGTTAGCCGGTAACCACGAGAAGTCGCTCAGCATTTCCGACAGGTCATCCAGATGCGCACCTTCATGCGCTGGACACTGGGTGGCCCGGGTCAGAATCTCCAGCGCATCGGCCATGCGGGGGGTTTCCCGCAGGGGGACAAGTATCAGCTCCAGGTCAGCCTGAATGCAGGCCTCGGGGAGTGCCTCAATGCCACCGGGCGTCAGGTGGTAAACCCCCGCCCGCTCAAAATCTTCGAGCAGGCGGGCAAACGCAGCCGGGTTCACGCGGTCTTTCGGTCAGGCCGCCGGTGCTTTGGCAGCGTCGGTGGGTGCCGGTTGGCGCAGACGGATGTGCAGTTCGCGTAGTTGCTTCTCATCAACATCCGACGGTGCATTGGTCAGCAGACACTGGGCACGTTGGGTTTTCGGGAACGCAATCACATCACGGATCGATTCGGCACCGGTCATCATGGTGACAATGCGATCCAGGCCGAAGGCCAGACCACCATGCGGTGGTGCGCCGTATTTCAGGGCGTCGAGCAGGAAGCCAAATTTGATCTGGGCTTCTTCCTCGCCAATGCCAAGTGCTTCAAACACCGTTTGCTGCACATCGGCACGGTGGATACGGACCGAGCCACCACCGATTTCCCAGCCATTCAGCGCCAAGTCGTAGGCTTTGGCCAGGCACTTGCCCGGATCGGTCGTCAGCAGGGCGATGTGATCGTCCTTGGGGCTGGTGAACGGGTGGTGACAGGCCGTCCAGCGCTTGTCGTCCTCATCGTATTCGAACATCGGGAAGTCCACGACCCACAGCGGTGCCCAGGTCACACCGGTCATGAAGTTCTTTTCATGGCCGATCTTGACGCGCAGGGCGCCGAGGGCATCGTTCACGACCTTGGTCTTGTCGGCCCCGAAGAAAATAAGGTCGCCACTCTGTGCGCCGGTACGCTCGATAATGGTCTTAAGCGCGGTTTCATGCAGGTTCTTGACGATGGGGGATTGCAGGCCGGTTTCGTTGATCTGGCTGGCATCATTGACCTTGATGTAGGCGAGACCCTTGGCACCATAGATGCCGACGAACTTGGTGTACTCGTCGATCTCGCCACGGCTCAGGGATGCGCCACCCGGAATGCGCATCGCAGCAACGCGTCCGCCGGTAGTCGCCGGGCCACTGAATACCTTGAAGGCGACATCGGCAACCGCATCCGTCACGTCGGTCAGTTCCAGGGTGACGCGCAGGTCGGGTTTGTCCGAACCAAAACGGGCCATGGCTTCGGCATAGCTCATCCGTGGGAACGGGTTCGGCAGATCTACATCCATGGCATCTTTGAAGACGTAGCGAATCATGCCTTCCATCAGGCCCATGATCTCTTCTTCGCTCAGGAATGAGGTTTCGATATCGACCTGGGTGAATTCAGGCTGACGATCAGCACGCAGATCTTCGTCGCGGAAGCATTTGACGATCTGGTAGTAACGGTCGAAGCCAGCCACCATGAGCAGCTGCTTGAATAGCTGCGGCGACTGTGGCAGGGCGAAGAACTGGCCTGGATGGACGCGCGACGGGACCAGGTAATCACGTGCACCTTCCGGCGTCGATTTGGTCAGCATGGGCGTTTCGATATCGATGAAGCCGTTGTCGTCGAGGTAGCGGCGGAAAGCGCGCGCCACGCGATAACGTAGCTGCAGATTTTTCTGCATGGCTGGACGGCGCAAGTCGATGACGCGGTGGGTCAGGCGTACGTTTTCTGAGAGGTGCTCTTCATCGACCTGGAATGGGGGGGTGACAGCGGCGTTTAGTACTTCGATTTCATGGCAGAGCACTTCAATGCCGCCCGAAGCGAGTGACGTGTTTTCGGTGCCGGCCGGACGCGGGCGTACTTTACCGGTGATCTTGAGGCAGAACTCGTTGCGCACATCCTCGGCAATCTTGAACATCTCGGCACGATCCGGGTCACACACGACCTGGGCCAGACCGCTGCGGTCACGCAGGTCGATGAAGATCACGCCACCATGGTCACGGCGGCGATGTGCCCAGCCGCACAGGGTGACAATCTGTTCGTTTAGCGAAGGATTGAGGTCGCTACAGTAGTGAGTACGCATGAGGTATCTTGCTTTTCTTCAGGGTGGAAATCAGTCGCCGACATAAGTGTCTGCCCGTTGGGCATCCATCTTCGTCGTCAGCGTTTTCGGCACGGTGGGCGCAACGACACCCATCGAGATGAGATATTTGAGGGCATCTTCGACCGACATGTCGAGTTCGACGACATCGGCTTTAGGCACCATCAGGAAAAAACCGGAGGTCGGGTTCGGCGTTGTCGGCACGTACAGGCTGACCATATCCTGTCCCAGGTGTTCGGCGATTTCGCCACCCGGGGTGCCGGTCAGAAAACCGATCGTCCAGCTACCCTGGCGAGGATACTGGACCAGAACGGCCTGGCGAAAGGCCTGTCCAGAGGGGGAAAAAACGGTGTCTGAAATCTGTTTGACGCTCTGATAGACCGAACGCACGACAGGAATGCGGTGCAGCAGGGCTTCCCACCAGCGAACCAGGCGCTGGCCGATAAAGTTGGCCGTCAGTAGGCCGGTGACAAAGACTACCAGCAGCGTGAGCAGCGCGCCGATCCCTGGCAGATGAAAGCCGAGTAGGGCGCGTGGTTGCCAGGCAGCCGGCAGCAGCATGATGGATTGATCCATCATGCCCAGGATGAAAGAAAGCACCCAGATCGTGATGCCAAGCGGCGCCCAAATCAACAGACCGGTGATGAAATAGCGTTTCATGAGTGCGCTGAGTTGCGGCAGGTAGGTTTAAACCTTTAATTATAACGGACTACGGCGCAAAACCGGTGTTTCAGGCGATTTGTCACTGCCGGTACGCGGGTTGTTCAAAGCACATTGCCCAGCTGGAAAATTGGCAGATACATGGCGACGACCATGCCGCCAATTAGCAGGCCCAGAACGACCATGAGCAAGGGCTCCAGCAGATTGCCGAGCATGCGGACCGTGTCGTTGACCTCCTGTTCGTAGATGGCGGCGACTTTATTCAGCATGAGATCCAGTGCACCAGATTCTTCGCCAACGGCGACCATCTGCACGACGAGTGGCGTAAAGACCGGTTGGGATTGCAGGCAGGCAGCCAGGCTGACACCCTGTTGCAGTTGCCGATGAATTTTCTGGGCGGCCGCGATGAAACAGCGGTTGCCGGCACTCTGGCCGGCAGGTGCCACGGCGTCGAGTAGCGGGATGCCGGCAGCGAGTAGGCTGCACAGTGTCTGGCTCCAGCGTGCCAGCGCTGCCTGCTGCAGAAGACGGCCTATACCGGGCAAGCGAAGCAGCCAGTCATCCGTGTGTGTTTGCCAGACCGGGTTTTGGGACCAGCGATGATAGAGCAGCCAGATGAGACCGCCGCTCAGGGCCAGCAGGGATAGGCCGTAGGTTTGTACGGCTTTTGCACCATCCATCAGGATTCGGGTTGCCCAGGGTAGGGGCGCACCAAAACTGCTGAAGGTGCTTTCGAACGCAGGCACCACCAGTGTGAGCATGAGCAGGGTGACGATGACGGCAATGCCGAGAATGGCAACCGGATAAGCCAGGGCGCTGCGGACACGGCTGCGGATGGCCAGCATAGTCTCGCGATAGGTTGCAATACGCTCCAGCATGACATCCAGTAGGCCGGCCTTCTCGCCGGCGGTGACCAGTGCACAGGTGAGAGGGTCGAACAAGGCAGGATGCTGTTGCATGGACTGGGCAAGCCCGCGGCCCATCTGCAAATCGGAACGCATGTCGAGCAGGACACGGTTGGCCGTGGCAAATTCCTGGGCTTTCGCCAGCACCTCCAGCGCCGACAGCAGTGGGATGCCTGCGTGAATCAGGGTGGCCAGCTGGCGCAGAATCAGCGTGACGGTTTTGTCAGGAACGCGTGGTGCGATGCCCCATGGGCGTTTAATCCGTGTCGGGGTGATGCCGCGTCGACGTAGTTCGACGCGCGCCCGCACTTCACTGGTCGCGTTGATCTCCCCATTGAGCAGTGCGCCGTTTTGGGCAAATCCAGCCCATCGATAACGTCGTGGCCGCCCGTTATCAGACATCGGTTGCGGCGCTTTCAGGGCCTTCGGTTTCGGCCAGAATTTCGGTCAGCGATGTCAGGCCGGCTCTGACTTTGGCCAAACCTGCCTGGCGCAGGCTCTGCACACCATCCTGCCGGCACTGTCGTGCCAGATCGCTGGCGCTGCCACTGTGCAGCATGATGTTCTGGAGTGCTGTGGTGACCGGCATGACTTCGAAAATGCCGATGCGGCCACGGTACCCGGTGCCGTGGCATCGGGGGCAACCGATGGGCTGGTAGAGTTGCCATGTGCCCTCATTCAGTGTCCGGAGATCGGTTTCACTAAACCCGGCGTCACGCAGCGCAATCTCTGACAGTGCCACCGGCGTCCGGCAGTCGCATAATCGGCGTACCAGACGTTGGGCGATGACCAGCAGCACGCTGCCAGCCACGCTGTAATCCGGTAAGCCGAGTTGGCGTAAACGTTCCAGTGTGGCGGGGGCTGAACGGGTATGGAGTGTGGAAAGAACGAGGTGGCCGGTCTGCGCGGCCTTGATAGCAATCTCGGCGGTTTCCGTGTCGCGGATCTCGCCGACCATGAGGATATCCGGATCCTGTCGCATGAAGGCGCGTAAGGCAACAGCGAAACTCAGGCCGGTGCGTTCATCGATATTGACCTGGTTGATGCCCTGGACCGGGATTTCAACCGGGTCTTCGACGGTGGCAATGTTGATGCCAGTCTGATTGAGTTCGTTAAGACAGGCATAGAGGGTGACCGTTTTCCCGGAGCCGGTCGGGCCGGTGACCAGGACCATGCCACTGGGTTGGTGAATTGCCTGTGTCAGACGCGATAACTGATCAGGTGTTAGTCCGAGTTGATCAATCGACAGGCGGGCGTCCTGGCGATCCAGAATGCGCAGGACAATCTTTTCGCCGTACAGCGTGGGCATCGTACTGATGCGTAGGTCCACCAGCGTGCCATCATCGGTGTGGGCGCGTAGCTGGCCGTCCTGCGGTAATCGTTTTTCGGCAATGTCGAGTTTGGCCAGAACCTTCAGTCGGGAAGCCACCATATCCTTCAAGTCGTCAGGCGGGGCTGTTTGTGGCTGCAGAATGCCGTCGATCCGGTAGCGTACGCGATAGTTGTGTTCGTACGGTTCGAAATGAATATCGGATGCACCGCGCTCAATCGCAACGCTCAGTGTTTTTTGTAGAAAGCGCACGACCGGGGCATCTTCAATCTGTTGGTCGGGGACCGGATTGTTAGATGCCAGGCCGGTGCTGCTACCGGAGGCCGGTTGTTGTGCGAGCTCAGCGAGGTGCGTCAGGGTCTGCACACTGGCGACACTCGGCTCGATGTCCAGACCGGTCTGAAAGCGCAGGGTGCTGAGTAGGGCATCGTCCGTCGGGTCGGCCATGGCCAGTCGCAACCGTTTGCCATCCAGGCTAAGTGCCAGATAGCGGGGTGTCGGCGGGAGGCTGGCGAGCGGGCGGTGTGCTGCTGCCGGTAGTTCGGTATCGGCACAGACAAATCCGAACGTACTTGCGATGAAGTGGGTCAGGGTATCGCTGTCGATCAGTGTGGCCGCCACCAACTCTGCCGGGAGGCTGGTTTGTCGTTGATAGGCACGCTGTACGCACCGTTCGACGGCCTGGTGGTCAGCGATTAGCCCGCTCTGGATTAGTGCGCGGGCCAGAACGCTCATGATGCCCGGTCGAGCAGAATTTCCAGAACAAATCGGCTGCCGACATAGGCCAGGAGCAGCATGAGAAAGCCGGTAATGGTCCAGGCGGTCGCTTTGGCGCCACGCCATCCGTGCAGCCGGCGACCGATGAGCAGGGCGCCGAATATCAGCCAGGACAGTAAGGCAAAGATGGTTTTATGATCCGCACGAATCCACTGACCATAGAACTGTTCCGAGACCAGCAGGCCGGTTGCCAGTGAGGCGGTGAGCAGCAGAAAGGCGATGCCCAGCATGCGGAACAGCAGGTTTTCCATGCGGAGCAGCGGAGGAAAGCGCTGCTCGGTGGTCAGTTTGGCCGGATGGTGCAGATCCCGCTCGGCGATCCATAGCAGGCAGGCCTGTAGCGTCGCCAGCAGGAATACCCCGTAAGCCAGCATGGCGAGAATGAAGTGCACCCGGAAGAGCCAGGCATCGATGTGGACCAACGGATGTTCGACGGGGAAAATCAGGGGCAGCAGCACGCCAGCCGTTGCCGTTGGCAGAATCAGTGCCAGTAGCCCGCGCTGCTTATAGGCCAGGCTTTCAAACCCATGCAGGAGTACCGCCAGCCAGAGAATCACCGACACCGTCAGCGCAAAGGAAAAACGGACCGTGCCGCCACCGAACATATCCAGATACAGCGCAGCGCCATGGACGGCGATGGCAAAGCCCAGCAATGCCGGCGAGAGGCCGGCTGAAGTGCGGTGCTGCCCGCCCGGTGCGAGGTGTTTGGCCAGCCGGGAAGCGGATTGACGGGCAACCTGACGCAGTACCTGCCAGGTCAGAACGCCATAGGCCATGGCAGCAATGATCGTTAGGATCGTGGCGAGTGGGAAGGGAAGCGATACAATCTGGGACATAAGCTATATTTATATCACGTAGCCCGAACAAATGTCTGAGACTGATCAATGCTGGAAAATCTGACCCAACGCTTAAGCCGCGTCATGAAAACCATGCGGGGTGAAGCCCGTATGACCGAGGCCAATATCGGCGATGCCCTGCGCGAAGTGCGTATGGCACTGCTAGAGGCTGATGTGTCCTTGTCCGTCGTCAAGGACTTTGTGGCCCAGGTCAAGGAAAAAGCGCTGGGGACGGATGTGGTTGGCTCGCTGACACCGGGTCAGGCTTTTGTCGGCGTGGTGCACGAGCAGCTCAAGCAGCTGATGGGTGAAGCCCAGGTGCCGCTGGCGCTGAATCAGCAACCGCCGGCGATTATTCTTATGGCGGGATTGCAGGGCGCGGGTAAAACCACCACGGTTGGCAAGCTGGCGCGCTGGCTCAAGCAGCACCAGAAGAAAAAGGTCATGGTGGTGTCGTGTGACGTCTATCGTCCGGCAGCGATCGACCAGTTGAAACACGTTGCCGACCAGGTCGGTGCCACGTTTTTCCCGTCTTCGCCGGACCAGAAGCCGTTGGAGATTGCGGCAGCGGCAGTGGATTGGGCCCGTAAGCATCACGAAGAAGTCCTCATCGTCGATACGGCGGGCCGTCTGGCCGTGGATCAGGCCATGATGGACGAAATCAAGGCGCTGCACGCTCAACTCAACCCGATTGAAACCCTGTTTGTGGTTGACGCCATGCTGGGTCAGGATGCGGTCAATACGGCCAAAGCCTTTAATGAGGCATTGCCACTGACGGGCGTTGTGCTGACCAAACTGGATGGTGATGCGCGTGGTGGTGCGGCGCTCTCTGTGCGGGCCGTCACGGGTAAGCCGATCAAGTTTGTCGGTGTCGCCGAAAAACTGGATGGCCTGGAGCCTTTTTACCCGGACCGTATGGCATCCCGTATCCTGGGGATGGGCGACATCCTGTCGCTGGTCGAAGCCGCCTCGCAGCAGGTGGATATGGACCAGGCCGCCGCCATGGCCCAGAAGATCAAGTCGGGCAAAGGCTTCGATCTGAATGACTTCCGTGCCCAGGTAGCGCAGATGCGTCAGATGGGGGGCATGACCGCGCTGATGGATAAATTACCGGCCAAGTTTGCCGAAGCCGCTGCCAAAATGCCGTCGGGTAGCGATGACAAGATGGCGCGCCAGATTCAGGGCATCATCGACAGCATGACGCCGAATGAGCGGACAAATCCCGAGCTGATCAAGGCCAGCCGCAAGCGCCGTATCGCCACAGGGGCTGGTGTGCAGGTGCAGGATGTGAACCGCTTGTTGAATCAGTATGAACAGACGCAGAAGATGATGAAGCAGTTTGGCAGCATGTTCAAAGGCAAGGGTGGCATGATGAAAATGATGCGAGGCGCCAAGTCGATGTTCGGTGGCAAGCTGCCCTTCTAAATCGACTGCGCCGGTAAAATAAAAAACGGGCACCTCTGTGGGTGCCCGTTTTCATGCAAAGCGTGAACGATTACGCTGAAAGCGCCTTGCGCAAGTAATCCACCACGCCTGCACGGTCAATCATCGTCGCTTCCGCGTCGCGACGACCCTTGGCTTCGACCTGGCCGGCAGCCAGGCCCTTCTCGCCCACTACGAGGCGTTGCGGGATGCCAAGCAGCTCCATGTCGGCAAACATGACGCCGGGGCGTTCGTTGCGGTCGTCGAGCAGTACATCAAATCCGGCGGCAATCAGTTCTTCGTAGAGTTCGCTGGCGGCTTGTTGAATGGCTGGCGACTTGTGATATCCCATCGGAACGACGGCGACGGTAAACGGGGCGATGGCGGCCGGGAAGGCGATACCCTTGTCGTCATGGTTCTGTTCAATGGCCGAGCCGACAATGCGGGTCACGCCGATCCCGTAACAGCCCATCTCCATAACCTCAGATTTGCCCTGCTCGTTCAGGAACGTGCAGTTCAGCGCTTCGGCATATTTGGTACGTAGCTGGAAGATGTGACCGACCTCAATACCGCGCACGATTTCCAGAACGCCCTTGCCATCGGGCGATGGATCACCGGCAACCACGTTGCGGATATCGGCGACTTCCGGTTCCGGGAGGTCGCGGCCGAAGTTGGTGCCAGTCAGGTGCATGTCATATTCATTGGCGCCACAGGCGAAATCCGCCATGACGGCCACGGAGCGGTCGGCGATGACGCGGATGCCCGGCTTGATTGCCACCGGCCCGATGAAGCCGGGAATGCAGCCCAGAGCTTCCTTGACTTCGTCTTCGCGGGCAAAACGGAAAGCGCCGATGCCGGCAATTTTGCCGGCCTTGATTTCGTTAAGCTCATGATCGCCACGCAGAAGCAGCAGGACGAGACCGCCATGGCCACCTTCTGGTAGCTCGGGGACGATGGCCAGGGTCTTAACTAGGCCGGAAAGCGGTATGTCGAGCGCCACGGCGACGTCTTCGCAACGCGATTGCTTGGGGGTGGCGACACGAACCAGCGGTGCACTGGCCGACGGGCGAATTGTTGCCGGTGCCAGTGCTTCCGCCAGCTCGACATTGGCCGCAAAGTCGGAGGTGGGGCAGAAGGCGATATCGTCTTCGCCCGAGTCGGCCAGCACATGGAACTCGTGCGAGCCGGTACCGCCGATGGAGCCAGTGTCAGCGGCCACAGCGCGGAAACGCAGACCCAGGCGCGTAAAGATGCGGCTGTAGGTGTCATACATCACGCGGTATTCGCGCTGCAGATCTTCAAAGCTGGTATGAAACGAGTAGCCATCCTTCATCAGGAACTCGCGGCCACGCATCACGCCGAAGCGCGGGCGGATTTCGTCGCGGAATTTATTTTGGATCTGATACAGATGGATCGGTAGCTGGCGGTAGCTCTTGATTTCCTTGCGGACGAAGTCGGTGACCACCTCTTCGTGCGTCGGGCCGATGACGAAATCGCGCTGGTGGCGATCCTTGAAACGCAGCAGCTCGGGGCCGTACTGCTCGCCGCGGCCGGATTCCTGCCATAATTCAAAGGGTTGCACAGCAGGCATGAGCATTTCCAGGGCGCCGGCGCGGTTCATTTCGTCGCGGATAATGGCCTCAACTTTGCGGAGTGTGCGCAGGCCCATCGGACTCCAGGTGTAGACGCCCGAGGCCAGGCGGCGGATCAGACCGGCGCGCAGCATCAGCTTCTGGCTGATGACATCGGCGTCAGACGGGGCTTCTTTGAGAGTGGTGATCAGAAACTGGGAAGAGCGCATAGTGAACCCTAATAAGGCATCAACGTGGGGCTCTGACTCGGGAGCCAGGCGCCGCGGCCAATGAAATAAAGCGGAAAAACGGCATTCTAGCGGATGCCGGCTTTCGTCTGGGTGCTGGATGTGCCAGAATCAGGGCAATTTCAAATTAACGCAGGTGATTTATGCTAGATCGTGAAGGCTATCGCCCCAACGTCGGCATCATTCTCTGCAATGCACGTAACGAAGTCTTCTGGGGCAAGCGGGTCAGGGAGCATGCCTGGCAGTTTCCGCAGGGTGGTATCAAGCGCGGAGAGTCTCCCGAAGAAGCCATGTACCGTGAATTGCACGAGGAGGTGGGGCTTGCGGCCGAGCACGTCAAGATTCTCGGCCGTACGCGAGACTGGTTGCGCTATGAAGTGCCGGAGCAGTGGATTCGTCGCGAGTGGCGTGGCAACTATAAGGGCCAGAAGCAGATCTGGTACCTGCTACGTCTGACCGGCGGGGATCATCACGTGCAGTTGCGGGCGACATCGCATCCAGAATTCGATGCGTGGCGCTGGAGCCAGTACTGGGTACCACTCGACTCGGTGGTTGAGTTCAAGCGCAATGTCTACCAGCTGGCGTTGGGCGAGCTGGAGCCGTTTCTGAATGCGGATCGTTTGCGTCATCCGGCGCTGGGGCGTCGTGGGCGCCGTCCGCCGCAACATGGCCCTAGAGCGGAAAGCGTTGTCGTATTGGTCGATGATGCTGCCGGTGCTTCGCAAACGGAGGAGGGGGTATGACCCGATTCGGATCGTTGCTTCGGTGTTTTAGCGGTGTACTGGCCGGCATGGCGCTGGCCAGTGGCGCGCTGGCTGCCGTGGAGTGCGATACGCGCAAGTATTATGAGTGCTACGACTACCAAGAGTCCGAAGAAGACAAAAAAGTCTGGCAGGAAGAGAAATACACGCTGCCGGCGGCTCCGGATAAGGACAAGCTGATATCGTTCGAAGTCAATGTCTCCAATGCCAATCGCTTCTTCGTGGACCCCGCCAGCGTATCGGTCGGCACGGATGGCGTGGTACGTTATACCGTGGTCATCGAGTCTGACGGCGGTGCCCGGACGATTAATTACGAGGGTTTGCGCTGCAAGACCCGCGAACGTCGTCTGTACGCCTTTGGCCAGCCGGATGGCAGCTGGATCGAAAGCAAGGGCTCGTCGTGGATCCTGATGCAGAAGCAACAGCACAAGATGCACAACGCCTATCCGGCGGTGTTGGCCTATGAATATTTCTGTATCGATATGGAACCGCCCCAAAGTGCGGAAGTGGCTGTCGAGCGCCTGCGGTCGGGCCCGGCGGCAAACTCAGGAAGGTGAGACCCCATGAGCATTGATACCCTGATCATCGAAGCCGACAAGGTTTTGCGGACATTGTTTGCCTCCCAGCGCAGTGTGCGCCCTCATCCCGATGCCGGCATGCCGGAGGCTGATCTGTCCGAAGCCGAGCGCAAACATGTGGCCGGCCTGATGCGCGTGAACCATAGTGGTGAAGTCTGCGCTCAAGCCCTGTATCAGGGGCAGGCGCTGACCTCACGAGATCCGGCGGTGCGTGATGCCTTGCGTGAGGCGGCTCACGAAGAAGTGGAGCATCTGGCCTGGACCGAGCAGCGACTGAGGGAGTTGGGCAGTCATACGAGCTGGCTGAACCCGCTCTGGTATGCCGGTTCGCTGACAATGGGTGTGATTGCGGGTAAGTTGGGCGACCGCTGGAATCTTGGCTTTTTAGCAGAAACCGAAAAGCAGGTCACGGCGCATCTGGAAAGCCATTTGGCGCGTTTGCCGGAAGCGGATGCCAAGAGTGCAGCCATTATTGGGCAGATGGCGATTGATGAAACTTCGCATGCGCAGACGGCAGAAGCCTTGGGTGCTGCCCAGTTTCCGCCTCTGGTGAAGCAGATGATGCAGCAGACAGCCAAGGTGATGACCGGGCTGTCCTATCGGATTTAAGCAGCGGCAGCGTCCCGGAGATCTAGATCCCAGGTGATCTCGGCGGTGGCGCCCAGCATGGCGGTTGCCGAGCAGTACTTGTCTTTGGACAGGGTAATGGCGCGTTCTACGGCTTCGCGCTTGAGCTGGTTGCCCGTCACGATGTAGTGTAGGTGCAGCTTGGTAAAGACCTTGGGCTCGGTCTCGGCCCGTTCGGCGCTCATTTCAACCTGGCAGCCCGTTACCGGGTGGCGACCGCGCTGAAGAATCAGCACCACATCAAAGGCCGTGCAGCCGCCTGCGCCGGCCAGCATCATTTCCATCGGGCGCGGCCCCAGGTTGCGACCACCCAGATCGGGCGGGCCATCCATAGTGACTTGGTGACCACTGCCGGTATCGGCAACAAAGGTCATGTGATCAGTCCAGGTGACGCGGCATTCCATGGTGATGCTCCGGTAAGCGTAAAGGAAGGGGAGAGCAGGATTGTAAATGGCTCGTTGCCGTTTGTCCGCTGGCGGGCAGGTTTTGGTGGCACACAGCTGTTGTGCGTCGCAGCAATCGATCAGTGGTGACGCGAAGAATCGTCAGTGCCCGGCCTCTCACAAAAGAGCCCGGAATAAATAAAATCTATATTTTTCATGTGGCTATGGTTTTTCGCGTCTGTGGTTTGGGGAAAGTACGACGCGTGCAGGCCTGTGCGTGAAATTTTTTGCGGCGCAAGAAAAAGCCTTGCAATTTTAGTATTTTGTCGCTACATTGATCTCGTAGTACAGACATGCAGCACCGTCTGTCAGGTTGTCTCCTCCACCCTCCTCCTTTGGTGTGGATTTACGCGGAATCACTTGTGTGGTTCCGCGTTTTTTTTTGCCGTTTTTTACGGGTGCGGGCGCGCCATCGGCTTCTTGGCCCCGCGCAAGGTAAGTCAGAAGGGCTTTGTAACAACACTTGCAGCCGATCTGCAGGATAAAGTTGGAAAATGCTTGACTTGGTTTTGGGACTGTTGCTAGAATCCACGTTTTTCCAAATTCCGCGCCGTCTCTGGCGCCACGGAAGTGCATAAAATGAAGACCTTTTCCGCCAAGCCGCATGAAGTCCAGCGCGACTGGTTCGTCGTTGACGCCACGGACAAAGTCCTGGGCCGCGTTGCCAGCGAAGTCGCACGCCGCCTGCGTGGCAAGCATAAGCCTGAATATACCCCGCACGTTGATACGGGTGACTTCATTGTTATCGTTAACGTAGAGAAGCTGCGTGTAACCGGTAACAAGGCCGAAGATAAAAAATACTACCGTCACTCGGGTTACCCAGGCGGTATCTACGAAACTACGTTTGGCAAGATGCAACAGCGTTTCCCAGAGCGCGCTCTGGAAAAGGCCGTTAAAGGCATGCTGCCAAAGGGTCCGCTGGGCTACGCCATGCTGAAGAAGCTGAAGTGCTACGCCGGCGCTGTCCACCCGCACACCGCCCAGCAACCTAAGTCGCTGGAAATCTAAGAGGTCGTTATGGCAGAACAACAATATTACGGTACCGGTCGTCGCAAGAGCGCCGTTGCCCGTGTTTACCTGAAGCGTGGCAAGGGCAACATCGTTGTCAATGGCAAGCCGGTTGACATCTTCTTCTCGCGTGAAACTGGCCGTATGGTCGTTCGTCAGCCGCTGGAGCTGGTTGAGCACGCAACGACTTTCGACATCAACGTCAACGTTGTTGGTGGTGGTGAATCGGGCCAAGCAGGTGCCGTTCGTCACGGTATCACCCGCGCACTGATTCAGTACGACGCTGAGCTGAAGTCGGCTCTGTCGAACGCTGGTTTCGTAACACGTGATGCACGTGAAGTGGAACGTAAGAAAGTCGGTCTGCACAGCGCCCGTCGCCGTAAGCAGTTCTCGAAGCGTTAATGTTTTTCCGCACTTGGGCAGCAATGCCCTGGTGTGCGGCCAGTTAGCTCAGTTGGTAGAGCAGCGGATTGAAAATCCGCGTGTCCTTGGTTCGATTCCGAGACTGGCCACCAAA
>JACCDU010040328.1_pt1 | contig 30698 bp, 21 predicted proteins | sample 7446081 | NCBI WGS metagenome assembly JACCDU01 (sample SAMN15323447, study PRJNA562643) | freshwater metagenome | isolation source: river surface water | place: USA:Blue River Watershed | collected 2017-08-17
GTACTTGTACTAAAAATCATTACCCCTTTGTTATAACGAAATGGCTACTATTGATCACCAATACCGGTTTTTCATTTTTTCTCTCAAATCAAGCACATCGTCACCTTCACCGCTGAGGCCAATACAATTGCAAATTTTGAAGAAGAAGCGAGAAAGATACTGGGGACGTTTGAGATTTTGTAAGCATCACCATTTTGTTAGCCCCGTTGTAAGTTATCTTTACGACACAATTTAGATTCGTGTCGAACGCTCCATTTTACAATCGTTACGGCGATTGGACTACCCAACAAAACATTTCTGGGATTCTTTCTTCAGAAGGGGCCAAACTACGCCTCAGAGGTGCTGTCGGCTCCGCAAAAGCGCTGATCGCCAATGCAACCGCCAACAACATCAACACCACGCATGTATTTGTTCTAGAAGACAAAGAAAAGGCGGCCTACTTTCTCAACGACCTTGAGAATATCTCCAACTACCAAAAAGAAAAGCTGGAACAAAAGAACATCTTGTTCTTCCCGCGCAGCGCCCGTGTTCCGTACCAAATAGAAACCGTTGATAACGCCAATGTCGCTATGCGCGCCGAGGTGCTCAACGCCATCCGCAAAAAACCTTCGGGACAATGGATCGTAACCTACCCCGAAGCGATAGCGGAAAAAGTTATCGGACTAGCATCCCTGGAACAAAAGACTTTTGAAGTGGAGGTGGGCCACATGCTCAACCCTGAAATGGTGGATGAGGTTTTCCAAGAATACAATTTTCACAAGGTGGATTTTGTGTACGAACCTGGACAATACGCCGTGCGGGGTGGTATCATTGATGTGTTTTCTTTTTCCTATGATCACCCATACCGAATAGAGCTATTTGGTGAAACCATTGAAAGCATTCGCAAATTTGATCCGGTAGACCAGCTGAGCTCTGGAATGATGCAAAGGGCCACCATCGTGCCCAATGTACAGGATGAAAATCAAATTGATTCCACCATCAACTTCCTGGAATTTGTCCCTCAAGATTCCATCTTCTGGGCGATAGAGTGTACCAACGCGCCTGAAATTCTAGAAAAGGAACTGGAAAAAGCGCAAACGCAATTTCAAAAGTTGGGTGGTGTTATTCAACACAAATCACCGGACGACCTCTATGCGCATGGAACCGATTGGTACCGCTTGCTGAAATCAAGAAGGCTTGTGGAAATGGGGCCCACGGCTTTGTTCATTGAAGCGCCGGGCATCGAAACTTCGATGACGCCCCAACCTACATTCAGCAAAAACTTTGATATGCTTAGCCAGCACATCATCCAAAAATCAAAAGAGAATTTTGATCAAGTGGTGACGGCAGGACAAGCCAAGCAGCTGGAACGTCTTCATCAAATTTTTGAAGACAAACAAATTGTCGTACAATACACCCCACATCTCATCGAGCTCAGCGAAGGTTTTGTCGACAACCAACTTCAAATTGCCTTATACACGGATCACCAAATCTTTGAACGATATCACCGATTTAGACTCAAGGAGGGATTTCAAAAAAGCAAAGAAGCACTCACCCTGAAGGAGATTCTTTCCCTTCAACCTGGCGACTTTGTGGTGCACATCGATCATGGCGTGGGCCAATTTGCAGGTCTACAAAAGATTGATGTCAATGGCAAAGAACAAGAGGCCATTCGATTGGTGTACAAAGGGGGAGACACCTTGTATGTGAGTATTCACAGCTTGCACCGAATCAGCAAATACAGCGGGAAGGAAGGTACTGCCCCATCGATGGATCGCCTGGGCAGTCCAGCTTGGCAAAACCTAAAGAACAAAACCAAAGCGCGCGTTAAGTCCATCGCCTTTGATTTGATTAAACTGTACGCCAAAAGGAAAACCACACAGGGATTTGCTTTTATGCCCGATGGCTATATGCAAATGGAATTGGAAGCGTCGTTCATGTATGAAGATACACCCGACCAAGCCAAGGCCATTGCAGCAGTTAAACAAGACATGGAATCTCCAGCGCCCATGGACAGGTTGGTATGTGGCGATGTGGGATTTGGAAAAACAGAAGTAGCCATGCGCGCGGCTTTCAAAGCGGCCACCGATGGCAAACAAGTGGCCGTGCTGGTGCCCACCACCATCTTGGCGCTTCAACATTATAAGAGTTTTGCCAATCGATTCAAAGATTTTCCGGTAACCGTGGATCACATCAGCCGCTTTAAATCGGCCAAAGAGAAAAAAGCAACCTTGGAAAAATTGTCTCAAGGACAAGTAGATATACTCATTGGAACACACGCCATTGTTGGGAAAGATGTCAAGTTCAAAGACCTTGGTTTATTGGTAATTGACGAAGAACAAAAATTTGGCGTTGCCGCAAAAGACAAATTAAAAACGCTCAAGGCCAATGTGGATACTCTCACATTGACCGCCACACCGATTCCAAGAACCTTGCAATTCTCACTCATGGGGGCGCGTGATTTGAGCATCATTCAAACGCCTCCTCCCAATCGCCATCCCATCCATACCCAAATCATTACGATGGATGAAGAAATTATTCGCGATGCGATTAGCTATGAAATACAACGGGGTGGCCAGGTATTTTTCATCAATAACCGCATTCAAAATCTCCAAGAAGTTGCGGGCATGATTCAGCGCTTGTGTCCAGATGCTCGCGTTGGCATGGGACATGGGCAAATGAAGAGCGACCAACTGGAAGAGGTGATGAACAATTTTATCGAAGGCGGCTTTGATGTTTTGGTCAGCACTTCAATCGTAGAAAGTGGCATTGACATCTCCAACGCCAATACCATCATCATCAACAATGCCCATCAGTTTGGGATGAGCGATTTGCACCAATTGAGAGGTCGAGTAGGACGAAACAACAAACGCGCATTTTGTTATTTGATATCACCGCCCATCCACATGATGCCCGATGATACCCGAAAAAGACTCACGGCCATTGAGCAATTCAGCGACCTTGGCAGTGGGATGCACATCGCCATGCGCGATTTAGACATTCGCGGTGCAGGAGATCTTTTGGGTGGAGATCAAAGCGGATTTATCAATGAGATGGGATTGGAAACCTACCAAAAAATATTGGCTGAAGCATTGGAGGAATTGAAGCAAGAACACTTCCAAGACTTGTATCAAGAAGAACTCGACAGGGTATCCAAATTCGTCAAAGAAACCACACTTGAAACCGACTTGGAATTGCACATTCCCGATGGATATGTCAACGACATCACGGAGCGCATTGCCCTGTACAAAGCGTTGGATGACTTGGAGAATGAAACCCAAATGGAAGCGTTTATCAAAAACTTGATTGATCGCTTTGGACCGATTCCCGCGCCAACCTTGGCCTTGATCAACACCATGCGAATCAGATGGACCGCCAATGCCCTGGGCATGGAAAAACTCATCATGAAAAGTGGAAAGATGATTGCCTATTTCATTTCCAAAGAAGATTCACCATTTTATCAAAGCGCGGTGTTCACCAAGGTCCTCGAGTTCCTGAAAAAATACAGCCATGAGGTGAAGATGTACGAGAAAGATGGCACGCTGCGCATGAGTTTCCAAAACATCCATTCCGTGGAGAAAGCACTGAATTGGCTACAAAAGATAGATTCTACCATTTCAGCGTAAATTCGCAAAAAACTAAGCAAATGATCATTGTTACAGGTGCCGCAGGATTTATAGCTTCCGCATTGGTTGCGAGGCTCAATGAATTGCGCTACTTTGATTTGATTTTGGTAGATGACTTTTCCCGCGAAGACCGAAAAGTAAACTACGAAAACAAAAAATTCACCAGCCTGCTTGACCGCAAGGAGCTGTTTTCTTTCATTGAAAAAAATGAAAATCAAATTGATTTCATTTTTCATTTGGGGGCAAGAACAGATACCACAGAATTCAACACAGCTATTTTTGATGAACTCAACCTCAATTATTCCAAAGAAGTTTGGAATCTTTGCGTGAAGTACGCCATTCCATTGGTTTACGCGTCATCAGCAGCCACCTATGGAGATGGCGCGTTGGGATACGATGACAACCACGACATCATACCATCTTTGAAACCATTGAATCCATACGGAGATTCCAAGAATGATTTTGACAAATGGGTTTTGCAACAAAGTACAACTCCATTTTTCTGGGCCGGTCTCAAATTTTTTAATGTGTACGGACCCAATGAGTACCACAAAGGCCGCATGGCTTCTGTGGTTTGGCATTCATTCAATCAAATCAATGCCAACGGAGAAATGAAATTATTCCGTTCACACAATCCCCAATACACGGACGGTGGACAAATGAGAGATTTTGTTTACGTGAAAGACGTGGCCAATGTATGCATCTGGCTCATGGAAGCACGAAAGCAATCCGGCATCTTTAACTTGGGGAGTGGAAAAGCCCGAACATTTTTGGATTTGACCAAGAACACTTTCCAAGCCATGAGCAAGGATGAAAACATTTCTTTCATCGACACCCCCATTGACATTAGAGACAAATATCAATATTTTACAGAAGCCAACATGAACAAGCTGATACAAGCTGGCTATCCCCACCCTTTCCACACTTTGGAAGAAGGCGTCAAGGATTACGTTCAAAATTATTTACTTCAAAATTTAAAAATTTACTAGCATGTCTAAAATAGTTTACGTTACGAGAAAAGAAAGATTCAATGCAGCCCACAAGTTGTGGCACGAGGAATGGAGCGCCGAAAAAAACCTGGAGGTTTTTGGAAAATGTTCCAACCCCAATTGGCATGGACACAACTATGAACTATTTGTTACCATCAAAGGCGGTTTAAAAGAAGAGACTGGATTCTGCATGGATTTGAAAGTACTGAGCACCATCATCAGAACCAAAGTCACTGATGTCATTGATCACAGAAATTTAAATCTCGATATCCCTTGGTTGGCGGGCATGAAAACCTCCACAGAAAATCTCGCGATTGTGATTTGGGAAAGAATTGAGCAAGAAATCAAAGAGGCAGGTTGCCAATTGCACTGTGTCAAATTGTACGAGACAGAAAACAATTTTGTAGAGTACTATGGCGGAGAATAAGATGGAAGGCGCGGTAAAAACGATTTTGGAAAATATTGGAGAAGATCCAACACGAGAAGGACTTTTAAAAACCCCAGAACGCGTAGCCAAGGCTTATGAATTTCTGACGCAAGGCTATCAGCAAGATGCAGAAGAGGTATTGCGCTCCGCAATGTTTGCTGAGTCGTATTCTGAGATGGTATTGGTGAAAGACATCGAAGTATACTCCTTGTGTGAGCACCACTTGTTGCCTTTCTTCGGAAAAGCGCACATTGCTTACATCCCCAATGGAACGATTGTAGGATTGAGCAAGCTTCCACGAGTGGTGGATGTTTTTGCGCGTCGTTTGCAAGTGCAAGAAAGACTGACGATCGAAATTAGAGATTGTATCCAAAATACCTTGAATCCCATTGGGGTGGCTGTGGTCATCGAATGCCAGCACCTTTGCATGCAAATGCGCGGGGTGAATAAACAAAATTCGTTAACTACCACCTCTGCGTTCAGTGGAGCGTTCTTGAATGACGATAAATCTCGAAAAGAATTTATACATTTGATAGCAAATAAATTGAAGTAATATGAATACACCTGATTTTCAAAGAGACTACTCTATCAATGAGGTAGAGACTGGAAGCGTAAAGGCGTTTATGAACCGTGTTTTTGGATTGATGTCTATAGCCTTGTTAATCTCTGGCTTCACGGCATTTCAATTTTCAGAAACAATGATGAACATGCTCATGAGCGGAGGAACCATGATGATGTATGTTTTGATGTTTGCTCCTTTCATTTTCATTTTGGTGATGAACTTTGGTTTCAACAAACTAAGTCCAATGGCCTTGGCACTAACCTTCATCGGATTTTCTGTGGTGATGGGCATGAGCTTGAGCACCATTTTCTTGATTTATGACTTGGGTACCATTTTCAAAGTTTTCTTCATCACCGCTGGTTTATTTGGTACAATGGCCATCCTAGGCTTTACCACATCTACCGATCTATCTAAGATGGGAACTTTGTTGATGATGGCTTTGGTGGGAATGATCATCGCTTCTATCGTGAACTGGTTCATGCACAGCAGCCAATTGGATTACATCATCAGCTGCGTAGGTGTTTTGGTTTTCACTGGACTTACAGCTTATGACGTTCAAAGATTAAAGCGCATCGGCATGGGCGTAGAATACGGAACTGCGACAGCATCCAAGCTTGCCGTGATGGGCGCATTGAGTTTGTATTTAGATTTCATCAACCTATTTATTTATTTGTTGCGCGTATTTGGAAACAGCCGCGACTAATAACACTTAACCTCTAGAAACCCGCTCCGGCGGGTTTTTTTATCATGAATACTTTTTTCTGTCACCTGCCCTACTCCAAAGAAAGAGGACTTGGAATCATTGCCAAGGGGGTGCGCGATTGCTTTGTATTTCCTGACAACGTAACAGAAAAGGATTGGAACCAATTGGAAAGTTGGTTGCAGAAATGGAAGGGTCAATGGATCTTGTCCATCTCAGGATTCGAAAGTGGTTTTTGTTTCCTTCAAATTTCGATAAGTAACAAGGACATCACCCAGGCTCCACAAGGCGTTTGGGTTGTGCCTCAAGAAATTGAAGTACTTGTAAACAACTACCTTCTCGATACAAATCTCACCGTTAACCAACCCCATTTTGGTGGTGTTGAAACGGCCATGCAATACCAAACGGAGCTCATTAAAATTCACAATCATTTACTGAAAGGGGACATTTACGAAACCAATTACTGCACATATCTCCAGAGTGAAATGGATTGGACAAATCCATACGATATCTGGAAAAAACTTTACACTGCCAATCCGGCTCCCTTCGCTGGCTATTGGCAGTGGAATCATCACCATTTGCTCTGCTTGTCTCCGGAGCGATTTATTCAAAAAATAGATCATCAAATCATCAGCCAACCCATCAAAGGAACCATCAAGCGTGGAGAAAATCCAGCATTGGACAACGATTTAAAAAACCAATTGCTTCATCATCCCAAGGAGAGAAATGAAAATGTAATGATCGTGGATTTGGTGAGAAATGATTTGAGCAGGGTCGCAACAAAAGGCAGTGTGAAAGTGAAAGAATTATTTGGCATTTACACCTTCCCCAAACTGCACCACATGATTTCTACGGTGGAGTGCCAAATAAACGCGGATAAAAAAACCACCAACGTTTTCCGCGCAACGTTCCCGATGGGATCCATGACAGGAGTACCCAAAAAGAGAGCCGTTGAACTCATGCACAAGTATGAAAAATCCGCACGGGGATGGTACAGCGGAACAATGGGGTACATCCAACCCAACGGCGACTTTGACTTCAATGTCATCATCCGAAGTATTCAATACAATCACGAATTGAAAATGGGTAAAATAGGAATCGGCAGCGCAATAACACTCCAATCCAATCCCGAATCTGAGTGGAACGAATGTTGGCTCAAAGCACAATCTCTAATTCAACCGCTGTCATGATCAAAACCATTGAATCTTTTCTTTCCAAGTACAACATCGGCGACGAACCCATCATTGTCGGCGTGAGCGGAGGCAGAGACAGCATGGCATTGCTTCATGCGCTGTTTCAAATCAAGAAACATATCATCGCCGTTCATGTCAATTACAATTTAAGAGGAGAAGACAGCCAATTGGACAGAGATTTGGTCAAGCAATATTGCGCTGAAAAAAACATACCCATTGAAATTTTGGAAGTCGCAGAAAAACCCATGGGCAATCTTCAAGATTGGGCGCGCGACATTCGAAAATCATTCTTTGAAGAAGTCAAAGAAAGACACCATGCGCGCTGGATCGCATTGGCCCATCACGCTGAAGATCTAAGAGAAAGTCAGTGGCTCAAGTTTCTTCGATTAAGTGTAAATGGACTAATGGGAATGAAACAAATCAACGGGAACATCATACGTCCAATCCTACTTGCATCAAGAACAGAGATTGAAAAATTCGTTCAAGATCATCAAATCCCATTCAGAGACGACCAAAGCAACTTTGACTCCAAATACAACAGAAATTGGTTGCGTAATCAATTGATTCCTCAAACCGCAGATCGCTTTCCAACGTCTTTGGATGCCCACATTGATTTCCAGAAAAAAATGGAAAACCAACAAATGTGGATAGATTGGATGGCCGAAAAATGGCTGGAAGAAAACCTCAACAATTCAGCGGGACAAACCGTAGAATTGAACAGCCAAAACATCCCCCAATCGTTGCCTGCCGCTTGGATACTTTACAAATGGCTATGTCAGTACCATTTCAACTCCAATGAGATTGATGCCGCGGCGCAATTGCCCTACATGCAGGTTGGATCCAAAATAGAAAATCAACAATATACCGTTTGGTTTCACCAAGGCAAATGGATGTTGAATCCAAAAAGTAAAGCACAAGAAGAAGCATTGCACATAGATCAATTGCCTTACTATTTGCTAGACGAAGTAGAATGGATTTTTGAGCAAGTCGCACAAGTAAACCCGGGACTGTATGGCTTATCAAACACCCACCAATTGGATTTGTCCAAACTCACACCTCCCTTGACGCTAAGAAAATACAAAACGGGAGATGACTTTCAGCCATTGGGCATGCAAGGAAAAATGAAAATGTCCGACTTCCTGAACAAGAAAGGAATTCCGGCTATGCAGAAAAAACAATTTTGGATTTTGGATACGGGACACGGAATCGCCGCTGTCTTGGGACTTCAAATTGCAGATTGGTGCAAAGTTTCAGATGATACCCGAGAGGTGATGGTTATTCGTCATCACCACCCGACAATAAGCTGATCACTTTTTGAATTTGATCTACATCAAAACCCTTATTGAATAAATAACGCATCACCTTGCCCTTGCGCTTAACCGGCGCATCCTTGGGAAGGCTATCCCATTTTCTCTTGGCCAAGACTTTTAAATTTGCGCGCTCATCTTCGTCTGGAATGTCCTTTAGCGCGATGGCAATGAGCGCAGCAGACACTCCCTTCCGAAACAAACCCTGCTTGATTTTTTGCTTTCCCCAGTTCTTAAATGCGTGGTGATCGTGCGCGTAGGCACGGGCGTAGCGCTCTTCGTTCAATAACCTTTCACCAATGAGCTCCACCACCATATTTTGCGCCACATCATGCGGAACTTCATAAGCACGCAATTTCAATTGAACATCCCGATGACAGCGCTCCGCCTTGTCGCAATAGTTCTTGATTTTGAGCCATTCTTTTGAAAATCCAGGGAAAGTGTCTGACATGCCACAAATTAACCAATTTTTCTCGCTAGTTTGCTATTTTTGTCCAACTTAGAATCAAGTGATGAAAGAACAATTGATAGAACAACTTACGGCGGCATTGCAAACTGAAGACATCATGTCTGTTCGCGATACTGTCCGCGGCATCCGTAACCAATGGAAATCCGAAACGGTGAAGGAACGCCAACTGCAGCTAGAGGCTTTTAAAACTTCAGAGCCAGAGGAGAATGTAGAATTCATTTACCAACCGCATGAGAGTGAGGGTCAATTCCAAGAATTGTGCAAACAATATGAAGACCGCATCGAAGAGGCTGGAAAGGTTTTGGCTGCTGAGCGACAAAAAAATTATGATGCAAAACTCAATGTTCTTACGGATTTTCAAAAGTTGATTCAAGAAGAAGAAAATGTGGGAAAGGCCTTTGTATGGCACAAAGAATTGAGAGAAAGATGGGACGCCATTGGCGATGTCCCTGGTGACAAATACCACGAAGTTCAAGAAAATTGGCAGCGTTTAAATCATGCATTCTTTTACAATATCAATATTTACAAAGAACTTCAAGCACATGATTTAAAAGTCAATCAAAAAGTAAAAGAACAATTGATTGAAGAAGCCAAAACGCTAGTTACCATTGAGAGCATCAACGAGCTTGAGATTATGGTGAAACGTTTGCAAAGAGAGTTCGTCAATGTGGGTCCTTCTCCACAAGAAACATACAAAGAAACAGGAGACAACTTCTTTGCGATTCTTAGAGAAGCGCAATTGAGAATTCAAGCGCATTACGATGCGATTCAAAAAGAAGCAGATACCAACCTAGCTGCAAAGCAGGTGCTCATGGACAAGACACGTGAAATTTTGAACATGGATTTCACCCAGCCCAACGCTTGGAACAAATGGACAGATGAGATCATCAAGCTCCAAGACGAGTGGAAAAACATCGGCTGGACCCGTAAAAAAGACAACGAAGAAACGTGGTTAGAATTCCGCGGATTGTGTGACGCCTTTTTTGCAAAGCGCAAGACCTACTTCGATGAAAGACGCTCCGTTCAAAAGGAGAACAACAAGAAGAAAGAAGAGATCATTGCAAAAGCAAAAAGCATCTCTGAAAGTTCTGAGTGGAAGAAAACAACAGAAGAACTAAAGAAATTGCAAGAGCAATGGAAAGCCGTAGGCAATGCAGAGCCCAAGGATGAAAATAAACTCTGGCAGCGATTCAGAGCCGCTTGTGATCATTTCTTCCAACGCAAGAAAGAGCACTTTGATGGCATGTCAGGTCAGCAAGAAGAAAACTTGCGTTTAAAAACAACTTTGTTGGAAGAGTTAGAAGCCTATGCACTAACTGGAATCAAAGGCGCCGATTTGGGATTCTTGAAAAACTTTTCTGAAAGATGGAGAGGTGTAGGACACATTCCCAAAGAAAACGTCAATGATTTTAGCACCCGATACAATGCCGCATTGGACAGATTGTACGGTGGTATAAATGCCAACAGACAAGAGAAAAATATTTCGCAATACAAGTCACGCGTCGAGAACCTAAAAACCCAAGGCGGTGGCAATGTCATGAGACGCGAGAAATCTTTGCTTCAAGACAAGATTGACCGTTTGAATTTGCAGATCAAGCAATACGAAAACAACATGGGCATCTTTACTGGTAAAGGAGCTGAAGCTTTGAGAAAAGAAATTGAGAAGAAGATCAAGAGTTGTCAGTTGGAGATCTCTGAGATCAAAGACAAGATGAAACTGTTGACTGAAGAAAATAATTAGTAGATCTGTCGGGGCGAATAAATATTCGCCCCACCTATCCACCTCTCCTATCAACTCTTGCAAACCAACTCAATCTTCTTAGAAGGCTTAACCACGAGTGGCACTTTCTCCAATACTGTATCCGCCTCTTCCAATCCCCAAGCGTCGATATCACTCAATGCTTGTTCTTTCATCCACTCATATCCTGAGGTGACAAAGTTTTCTTTGACAGACAAATCATTGTCAGCTGAAAGATACTTTTCGAGTACCACAAACTTGACATCCAAATTGGAATTGTAATCTTGATAGGGCTCGGGTTTCTTGGAAACATCAAAGGTGTTTCGCTTCACCATATCGTCCAAAATACACTTGAAGAAATTGTTCACCTTGGCCGGTACGCGGAAGCCCAAGCGGATATTGACCTTGATGATCAAATCATTCTCTACCTCATCTACTTCGTACTCCTTGGTATACGGCTCATTGGTGCGATCTACGTGAACAAACCAATACACATCCGCACGCTTGGGCGTCTTGGATAAAATGCTGTCTATAATCTTATTCTCAATTTGATGACGATGATTGGCCTTGGTCAAAAATACCAGATGCGTAGCGTACTTCGGAATTCGAGTATCTCCTGACAACTGATTCAAGGTTGCCACATAATCATCCAAATCTGCGAATTGGATGAAGGAGTTGCTGAGCTTTCGGTAGGTGTGTGTAATCCACATAACGTGCAAAATCACCACGTAAACAATCAACATCATCCAAGCCTCTTTCAATTTCAGGATATTGGCAACAAAGAAAGAAATCTCCACTGCAAAGAAAACGCCTATTGTAATCGCGACCAACCACATGGGCCAACGTCGTTTGAAAATTAAATAATAACCCAACAACAAAGTGGTCATCAACATGGCAATCGTGATGAAGAATCCATACGCCGCTTCCATGTGCTTGGACTCTCGGAAATACAACATCACGCCCATACAACCTGCCCACAACAACCAATTCACAGAAGGGATATACAATTGACCTTTCAATTCTGTAGGGAACTTGACACCAACACGGGGCCAAAAGTTCAAGTTCATCGCTTCACTCACCAAAGTGAAAGATCCAGAAATCAACGCCTGGCTGGCAATGATTGCCGCCATTGTAGCGATCACAATTCCGGGCAGCAAAAACCAATCTGGCATAATGGCATAAAAAGGATTGGTATCTTCAATACTCGTCTGACGCATAATCCAAGAGGCTTGACCCATGTAGTTCAATATCAAAGCCACCTTCACAAAAATCCAACTGACACGAATATTTTCGCGGCCACAATGTCCAAGGTCACTATACAATGCCTCAGCTCCAGTTGTACACAAGAATACAGCGCCCAACAACCAGAAACCCTGCGGATACTCCGTTAATAAGGCAATGGCAAATTTGGGGTTAATTGCATTTAGTACCTCTGGATGTTGCACAACTTGAGACAATCCCAAAACCGCCAACATGGTAAACCAAACCAACATGATAGGACCAAAAGCGACACCAACCAATTTGGTTCCATATCGCTGAATAACGAATATGAAGGTCAAAATAAGCAATACAATCGGCATAACTGGGATGCTTTCATTGTATCCCGAAATACCTTCTACGGCAGATGCAACAGAGATAGGAGGCGTGATGATACCATCACACAAAAGAGTTGCAGCACCAATCATCGCTGGCCAAAACAACCACTTCCCTTTTCGCTTCACCAAAGAGTACAGCGAGAAAATTCCACCTTCACCATTGTTGTCCGCACGTAGCGTTAAAAAGATGTACTTGAATGTCGTCTGTATCGTCAAGGTCCAAAAAATACATGAGACTCCACCGTATACTAGAATTTCAGTAACAGGTCGGTCTTGAATAATTGAACGCAATACGTACAAAGGTGAGGTACCAATATCTCCGAAAATGATACCTAGGGTGACTAATACGCCTGCAGCGCTTAGCTTTTGATGATTTGAGGCCATGGTTAAAATTCGAAGCAAATGTATAAGAGTGCGACCCAAATTGTTCTCTCATATCAAAAAAAATATGCAACCATTCTTTTCGACAATCTGTTATTCAAAGAAAGGCCGAAACCTTAAAAATGAATCCAACAATTGGTTAAATTTGAATAAGCCAAAAACCATGAAGTCTCTCCTTTATTCCATATTGTTTGTACTGCTTTGTCTTGTCACGTATCAAAGTCAATCACAAATTTTAGGCAATCCTATTTACTATTGGGACTTTGCCGACAGTATTCCAGAAGGATGGACAAACGGAGGACAGACCAATTTGGCTCGATTTGAATACCGCGGACCCAATACCACGCCAAGCAATGCCGTATGCTCCAGGGGTTCATGTGGTAGCGGAACATTACCTCCCAATTCACTTACACAAAGCAATGGTTTCATGATATTCGACTCCAACTATTGGGATGACAATGACAACCAATGTGGAGGACTCGGTACAGGACAGGATCCAGCACCGCACAGTGCTTGGATGATCACAAACACGTTAGACTTTACAGGGCAAACCAATGTCTACCTCACATTCCAACAACAGCTTCGCTCTTATTCCGCTTCCATCAAAATTTATGTATCCAACAACGATGGGAGCACTTGGAACGAGATAACAAGCCTTACCCAATCCGGAATCATAAATTCACCCAATGTACAATGGCGCACTGCGAACGTATCGTCATGGGTCGCCAATCAAAGCAATGTCAAACTGAAATTCCAATTTCAGGGAACATACTACCACTGGTGCTTAGACGATATCGCATTGTATGTGCCGAGTTACAACAATCTTGAATTGAGTCAAGCTCAATTTACCAATTACAATGAATTGGCTGATCCTTTTGTCAATCCAATGTATGAGGTTTATCCCAGCTTCATGCCACCATTGGTATATCCCAATGCACACATCGCCAACCTCGGGACCTACGATCAAACCAATGTTGTTTTGAACAACAAAACAATCAATTTAACCACTGGTCTAACCATTGCCGATAACAATACCAATCCAACCACTTTGGTGAGCGGTGCATCGATTGACCTTAATACAAATAGTGTCAATATTGGACCAACAACAGCGGACTACCAAGTGACATTTGCCGTTTCGCAAACAGAAACGGATGAAAACATTTCAAACAATATAGACACATTAGATTTCTCTGTTCATCCTTATCGTCTTCAATATGACGAAGGCGAAACCGACAACATGTACAACGTGCGATCGCTGCAAACAAGTTCCATCGCCCAAACAGGTACATTGTATTACCTACCAACTAGCAACAATAAAAAGATTTATTCCATAGAGGTTTGTATCGGAGAAGGAACATTACCAGGAACAGAAATCAAGGGTTATTTGTATGTACCAACGATGGACTCCATATTGGCCGAAACAGAAACCTACACCGTGAATCTCGCGGATATCAATGAAATCGGTGATGAAAAAATGATTACCCTACCGCTGATTGATCCTTTTACTTTATCCAACGCCAACCTCACATTTCCAGATATTGTCATTGACAGTACCACCAATGAAACAGAGCCCAATCCCTTTCAAAATGTAGTAGCAGCAATGGTCAGGGTTTTGGACAATGAAGCGCCATTCTACATCGCAAGAAGCGGACGTGCTGCACCAGGTACCACCTATCTCCATTATCCAAGCACCGAAGACTTGTACTACTTGTTGCGAATTCCTATGGTTCGGCTCAAAATATTCAACACCGGAGTTAATCCAGGATGTATGGATCCAGTAGCCATGAATTACAGTGCAACCTATACGTCAGATGACGGATCTTGTGATTATCCTGGTTGTACGCAAGAACAATACGACAACTACGACCCCTTATACAATTGGGACGATGGATCCTGTGGATACGAAGGTTGTATGGATCCTTTGGCAGACAACTACAATCCAACAGCAACCATCATGGTGCCATGCGAATTCTTGGGATGTATGGATGCAACAGCTTCAAATTTTGATGCCACCGCAAACATGGATGATGGCTCATGCATATACATTGGATGCACCGATAGCCTGGCCAACAACTACAACCCCACTGCCAATCAAGATGATGGTTCTTGTATTTTCTTGGGCTGCACCGATGCCACAGCTACCAATTACGATCCCAATGCCAATACCGACGATGGTTCATGTATCATAGAAGGATGCACCAATCCCGCAGCGGACAACTACAACATCAATGCGAACTTAGATGACGGATCGTGTATCCTATCAGGATGCACCAACAATACAGCTGACAATTTTGATCCATCGGCCAACCTTGATGATGGCTCCTGCTATTTCTTGGGTTGTATGGATGCCAATGCCTACAACTTTGATGCAACTGCCACCGTTGACGATGGCTCATGCATCTACTCCGGTTGCATTGATTCCAATGCAGACAATTTTGATCCCAATGCGGATATTGACGATGGTTCATGCATATACATTGGATGTACCGATACGCTTGCAGACAACTTCGACCCCACTGCCAATCAAGATGATGGATCTTGTTACTATTTGGGATGCATGGATCCTTTGGCGGACAATTACGACCCACAAGCGACCATTGAAGACAACTCCTGCTTGTATTACGGATGCACAGATAACACAGCTTTAAATTTTGATCCCGATGCCAATTTCAATGATGGCTCATGTGTTTTCCTTCAAGCTTCGCTTTGGGCTGCACAAACCACAGGTTGCGCACCTTTCACTATGAATGTAATCAACCAAACCGTTGCGTTTCCTGAATCGCAATGTCAATTCATTATTTCTACTGGAGATACCATCAATGGATGTGTACCCAACTTCAGTGTGCTGTTTGAATTTCCTGGAACATATTCAATCACATACAACTATTACTACGATGGGTTCTTGTCTACATTCACGATGGACAACATTCAAGTATATGCTAAACCGGCTATACCGGTCATCACTGCCAATCCCAATACTGCTATTGTTTCCATGACCAATAACGTTCCTGGAAGTTATTTGTGGTATGTCAACAATGCAGTTGTTATTCCGCAAGTCACTACACCTACTTTCAATAACCTTGGAACCAGCGGTTATCAAAACGGAAACTTTACACTATGGGTAACCAACACAAATGGTTGTACTAGCATTTCGTCATCAGCCTTTGTGTTGCAACCCAATTTTTCCATAGCTGACAATACCATTTGCCAAAGTGATACAGCTTCCATATCCATTATGTCAATCAATATTCCTGGAGTAACAAGCACCATCAATTGGGGGGATGGGAATATTACACCAGCCGATGCCAATACGCACCAATACGCACTTCCTGGATCGTACAATATCCGCGTTGAGTTCACGAAAAATGGATACACTGGACATTTGATCAAACCCATTACCATATACGCAATGCCACAAATTCCAGTGCTCAATTACACAACCGGGAGCATCAGCATTCAAAACATTGAATCAGGAGTATCTTATTCTTGGGCAGAAGATGGTATAAATATGCCCGGACAGACAAGCACAAGCTACAACAATTTCATTGGCAATCAATACAACAACGGATCTTTTGTAGTTACTGCAACCAATGGAACCAATTGTGTTGTGCAATCAGAAAACATATTGATTGTACAGCCCTATTTCACATCTCCACTCGACTCTTCATGTACCGCATACACTGCAATGACTTTCAATCAATCGGAAATGATCAATGGCATGAGCTGCGGTTGGAATTTAAACAATCAAGTTTTTCCTGACACACAACAAGCCGAATTGCAATTCGAAAATTCTGGATGGTACAACATTGAACTGACTTGTGTGTCAGGTCAGATTTCCATGAGCTATTCGGACTCAATTTGGATTACACAGTCCCCCAATCTACCTGTATTAAGTTACGATAATTTGGGTTTTGTTGATTGTACCAATTTCAATACCGTTGAAACGCACAATTGGTTTTTCGGCGGAAATTTAATTTCAAATGCAACAAATAGTTCTTACTCAATCTTCGATGGAGCACAATACATGTCTGGTTGGTACATGATGTCCGCAGCAAACAGTGAGGGCTGTACAACATATGGCGACTCCTTGTATGTACTGCAACCCATGTTTGCTATAAATGAAACTCAAAGTTGTTTGGGCGACAATATTACCATGACCACCAACAACAACGTTAGTGAAAACTACGATTGTCAAATACTATGGGGAGATGGCACATCGGATATTTTTAATCAAGACATTCTATCCATCGATCATAGCTTCGCCATTGCTGGAAATCTAACGCTGACCTTGTATTGTCAAAACAATTGGGGCTATGGATATTACACGGAAGATTTTGAATCCATAGAAAGTCCTATCCAACCTATCTTACAAACCCAATTGCCGAACGTGGCTTGCATCAATTGTGGAAACGGATTGAATTATGACTGGACCTATTGGAATAACCCAAATACGAGCACAACAGCATTAACCAATATTGACCTTGGAAACAACTACGCCAATGGCCCTTACGAATTGACTGTAACCAACTCTTTTGGCTGCTCTTCTTCAAGTGATGTTTATTGGAGTATCGTTCCTGTTTACACTGTGTCACCTTCAGAAGCCTGTCCAAATGCACCGATTACCTTGACCAACAATACAGATGGCATGGATTGGTTGCAATGCCAAATCAACTGGGGCGACGGATTTGGCGATGTGATCTCAGATATCAATACAGTGCACGAATATTCAGAAGGATACAATGGAGAAATTCAAGTGACCTGCTATTACGATGTCGAGCAAGGTGCCGCCACACAATGGATCAACATACATGATACCCCTACGCCAACTTTGGAAGAAATCAACGACATCATTTACATCACCAATTTTGATCCGTCCTGGCAAAGTGCATGGACGATAGACAGTGTTGCTCAACCCTTGTTCAATAACCTCAGTAATTTGAGTGCTAACCTGGGAAATGATTATGTGGTGGTTACGACCAATACGTGGGGATGTACAGATAGCACTTCAATTACCACGGACTACATTGCTCCGCATGTTGAAGAAGTCCTAGCGCTCGAGGCCATGGTATTCCCCAATCCCGCCATGAACACCATCCAACTGAACTGCAACCATACACCAGCAACTTTGGAAATATGGAATGCCCAAGGGCAGTTGATGCGAAAAATGACTTTGATGAATGAACAAACCTTGATTGATCTTTTTGATTTCAGCAATGGTTTATATAACTTTACACTCCACACAAACGAAGAAATGTTTTCGGCACAATTTGTGGTAAGTCGATAAAACGAAAATAAAAATAAAAAAATGATGAAAAAAATTGTATTCTTCTTCGCCATTGCAGCGATGACCCTTTGTGGAACAGACGCATTTGCACAACCTGGAAAAATGAAAGTAACTACCGTTGGAGGACCGATGTTAACACCAGATAAAATCGAGCACAACTACGGTACAATTAAAAAAGCTTCTGACGGAAATTGTGTTTTCACCATGTACAACACAGGGGACCAACCTCTGATCATCAGCAACTGCCAAGGTTCTTGCGGATGTACTACTCCACAATGTGAGAAAACGCCTATCGCTTCTGGTGGATTTACTGAAATCAAAGTTCACTACGACACTATGCGTCTTGGACCATTCACAAAAACTGTAACTGTAATGTGGAATGGACCAGAAGGAAACAAATCTCAAGTCTTGACCATCAAAGGTGAAGTCATTGAATAAGTGAACTTTTAATCTTGTTAATGCCTCGTTAAACCCGAGGCATTTTTTTTTTCCAGAACCATATTTGTAAAAGAAAAATCACCCTTATGAAAAAAATAATTTTTACAGCAGTAACAGCCCTTTTCGCGATGGGCATGATGGCACAAACTCCAGTAGTGAGTGGTCCTCAAATCACAATTGACAAAGAAGTACACAACTTCGGTAACATCCCTTACGGTGGAAATGGAACTTGTGAGTTCAAAGTAACCAACACAGGAACTGAACCTTTGATTCTTTCAAAATGTAAAGGTTCTTGCGGATGTACAGTCCCTACTTGCGAGCCCAACCCAATTGCACCAGGTGCTTCAACCAACATCACTGTTAAATACGACACTAAGCGTGCAGGTGTAATCGACAAATCTGTAACCATCAATTCCAATGCTGTTAACGAACCTGTAATGGTTGTTCGCATCAAAGGAAAGGTTGAGCCAGATCCAAATGCACCAGCTCCATCAGGTGTTCCAGTAAAAGAACAAGGTGGTGCTCCTCACAACTAATTGAAATTGTGCATTTCTAAAACCTGTCTTCGGACAGGTTTTTTTTTGTCCATACCATTGTAATACCCATATTATTCAGAGAAATAATAACTGTAAATCAATTAAAACAACAGCTCTCCCTATTCAACGCAAGCAATAAGTGTCTTATATGAATCTTGTTTTCCACAAAAACAAGAGGAAGATTTGAAAAAAATTTGCATGTATGTTATCTAATAAGCTAACTTTGTAATGGGCGATCAAAATAATTTCAAAAACATTTACACCCGTGAAGTACTGTATTATGAGCACTACTATTTGGACTTTTTCAATGATTTACATCCAAGCCTTCAAAAAAAGTTCAATTGGACATTGATGCTCATTTCAACAATTGCGCGAGTGCCAGAGAAATACCTGAAGCATCTCAGTGGTACGAGTGGATTATATGAAGTTCGTGTAGAGCATGAAAGCAATATTTACCGGGTCTTTTGTTTTTTTGATGAAGGCAACTGGATTATACTAATCAATGCCTACCAGAAAAAGACACAAAAAACACCCAAGAAAGAAATTCAAAAAGCTGAACAGCTTAAAAAAAAATATTTCAATGAAAAAGAAAACGCCTAAACTGACTCGGCTTGTTGATCACTTGGACGAGCAATATGGAAAAAAAGGGACAGCAACACGCGGAACATTCGATGCTGAGTTTGAAGCTTTTCAGCTAGGCGCAATGATTCAAGAATTGCGCAAAGAAAGAGGTTTAACACAAGAAGCCTTAGCCTGCAAATGCGGCACCACCAAAACCTATATTTCAAAAATTGAAAACCACGCTAGTGATATCCGCTTATCCACACTCATTCGTATTATACAAGATGGATTGGGAGGAAGGTTGAAATTAAAGATGGATAAATCATTTCAATAAAACAAAAAGGGCCGCTTGCGCGGCCCTAATCATTTCAGAAGTTTCTGATTACTCAACTATAACACGTTGTGTGATCTTTCTTCCGTTAGAAGTTACTTCTACAAAATACAATCCAGTTGACAAGTTCATTGCTACTTCGAATTGCTTTGCATTTTGTGTATTCCAAACGTTGACTACTTGACCTAGGCTGTTCATTACACGAACTTGCTCCAATCCTTGAGCCAACTGAACTGTGAAAGTTCCATTGTTAGGATTAGGATACACGTTGAATGAAGAAGCTACGTTCTCGTCAACATTTACAGTACATGGTGAATTTGGCAAGCTCAAAGCACACATCAAACGAGGTGCAGTGTACATCACGATGGTGTCAATGAAAGTCATGGCCTTCATAGCTGACATATCTGGATTGGTTTGCAAACCATTTGCATTGTTAGGGTTGGTATCTGCCCACCATTCCCATGGAGCTGAATCGTAAGGTTGAGTTGCAGGACGAACAAATGGATACATTCCATACAATCCGTTGTTGTGCAAATTAGCACCTGCGGTTACTGCTGGATAAGGGTCGTTTGCTGGATCTTCCAATGCAGCAAATACATCATTGTTACCAAATTGATTGGCCATCTCTTGTACACGGTAGCTTCCGCTAACTTCAACTACATTCAAGTTAAATCCAGGAACGATTACCATTCCATCAGCATAAGGTGCAAATGGATCAGTTGGTGTGTGGAAAGAAATGATAGGACCATCTCCTCCATCAAACCATGAAGAATCTCCCATGGCTCCACCCAAATTCACGCAAGCGTGAATAGAAGAAGAATAGCCTGGATGGTTAGGATAGCACAAAGTATCTTCAGTACCAGGAGCAACAAAACCTGCTGTAGTTCCCCAAGAAGTTCCATCCAAGTTACCATTCACTGATTCCAATACCATTGGCAATGGAACAGGACCGTTTGGAGTTTGAACAACACGTGTGAATTTAGGAAGCAATACATCCTCATATACATCCAAAGCGGCTGTAGCCAACGAAATGTATCCACCTGTTCCTTGACCAAAAGCAACGATACGAGTAGTATCCACTCCGTACATATTGCCCATTTCAGCAACAGACTTACGGAAGAAACGCGCAGCAGTGCGTGAATCTTGAACACCGCGGTAAGCCGCATTGATCAAAGTGTATACACGACCTTCTTGAGAAGTATCGATTGGGTTCCAACCCAAACGGTAGTCACATGAAGCAACAACATAACCCATGCGAGCAAAACGAGAACAAATCTCAACAGCTGAAGAGTCAGTGCGTGTTCCACCTGTACCACCATTTTGTGGATGTGGTAAGAAATTTCCTGTATGGAAAAACAACATCAAAGGGCGGTTGGTTTCTGCATCCCCAGCAGGAGAATAGATATCCATTGACAAAGGCTCTGGAACCGCTTGTCCAAGAACACTATAATACAATACGGTTGCGTTCATACCGTACATAACATTGGATTCAACGTTTACATCTGTAAACACCTCATCCAAATAACGCGTTTGGGCACTCACCGAAGTGGTGGCCAAGGCCATCATAATGGCAAAAAAACTGTAGAGTTTTTTCATAGGGTTGATTTTGATTATTGATTTGTAATTATTTCCTTTTTTCTGATACCTTATTCCACTCGTATCGCAAGCTAAGATAGGCCAATCTGCCAATCCTAGGACCTCCGTAGGTCTGAAATTGATAATTGTTCAACAGGTTTGAAGCACCCAACTTGACATTCAAATGGGCCTTTTTGATTTGATAATTCACCTGCGCATCTACCAAATCATAGGTAGGAACAAAACCTGTAAACTGAGGTGATCCCTCAAATACAAAGCCTTGAATCCATTTGTAATTGATACTATAACCCCATTCATTTCCACGTTGATCCGTCAATAGTTTTTCTCCAGTCAAACCAAAATTGAATTTATTCTTGGGTGTGTTAAAGGCTGGAACAATGGGATCATCCGTTGACACCTTCACCAATTGATTCCAAGAGTAGTTACCAGACACAGTATGTTTTTCATGGAAATAATATTGCACCCCAACGTTCACACCTTGTGTGGTCACTCTACTCGCCGCGTTGGCCGCATAACGGTAAACTACAATATCCGACGGCAATCCAGTTTGGGCATCAAAGTCCGCGCGCAATCCAATGTTGTAACCAATGAAATCGCGGTAATGACTCATGTAAGCACTCAAATCGACAAATACGCGATTGGCAAATGCACCGCGATAGCCCACTTCAAAAGTCTTTACTCGCTCAGGGCGAATGGCATCAATTGAAAAATATTCCAGTTGATTGACATTCAAATTGGATCTATATGCACCAAACGATGCCAATGTAATCAAAGAGTCTGCACCCTCAAGGTTTCCGCTCAAAATGGCAGGTCCGATATTCAAATGCAAATATTGATCGGTCAATGTTGGGTTTCTCAAAGCAGACGAAAACGAGTAACGGATGTAATGGCCATCAGCAGGTTTTAAAACCAAAGAGGCCGCTGGACTTATAATCCAATTGAAATTCTTGTTTTTGTCTGCGCGAATTGTAGCTGTTAGAATCACATCATCTTTGGCACTGTGTTTCTCTATACCATGATAAAATCCAAATTCATGCGTGGTAATCCTAGCGATGCTATCGGAGAAAATAGTACCCAAACTATAAGGACGATAAATACGACCACTGGCTCCCGACTTCATCTGCCATCCTTTGATCTCCCATTGGTACTGCGCTTGTCCATTGTACAAGGAAGAGCGGTCAGAAAATCTTGTACCTTGTTCTTGCGCATTGTTCTTGGCCGAAGTTATTTGCTGGAAATTCTCATCAAATCCTGCAGTTCCTGGCTGAAAATATCCTACTTCATCCAAAGGCAATCCGCCATTTCCATTGTTGGTCAGCTCTGCAACTTGCTGATGCCATTGCACCAGAGAGTCGTGATACAAGGTTGTCCATTCAGACAACGCATCGTAATCATATGGTAAATAGAACTGAGAGTAGGTAGGATCCGCTACTGGGCCTGGCCAATTGGGATTCAATTCCAAATCAGGATAGCCTAATGCATTAATCTTCGGATTGATTTTACTATTCCAATATTTGGTATAAACTTTTGCCCAATCCTCATTGCTCCGTGCCCTATCCAACATTTTCATGGCGGTGAAATAAGGATCATAACTGTTTCCAGCATCTTCACCCGTTCCATAAATTCGGACAAAATATTTATCCTTCTTGCTCAACTCCATTTTTCCTTGATAAAACAAAATATTCTTCAAGCTAAAACGGTTATCTCCCTGATAAACGGTGGTTCCACCTCCTACATTTCCTCCCAAAACAAATTCGGGACTATTGCTTTCCAACTCTGGTTTTAATCGCCAATGTGCAGCCAAATTGGCTTTGTAGTTTCGGGTATTGTAATCGACCAAATCTTTTTCGTTGTATCCGGTTCTGTAAAATGTCCCTATTCCGCGGTAGTTCCATGGCGAAGCACCAGACAAATCATTGGCAGGAAAATACTCGTCACCATACATATTCACTGCATCCCAACGACCTGGGTTATTGGCCCCATTTGGAGAATTCTCCGTTGGATCATAATTGGTGGCTTCCCAATCGTAAGCACGCAATGCAAAGACATTTACTTTGAAAGCCATGTAATCAAAGCCCTCCTTGTTCTTCCAAGCATCTGCCCAACGTGCAGACATTTCGGTTAAACTTCGCTCTCCTACTTTCAATTGTGCAGAGGCTCCTTTGAACAAAAATGGATTCTTGGTTTCCATGCTCACCACGCCATTGAATGCTCCAGGACCATAGTATGCACTAGACGCTCCCTGTATGATCTCTACGCTTTTCACATCCAAATCAGGTGCACCTAGAAAATTACCCAATGAGAAATTCAATCCTGGAGATTGATTGTCCACGCCATCAATGATCTGCAAGGTGCGTACAGGTGAAGTAGAGTTAAATCCACGGGTGTTGATGATCCGAAAACCCAATGACGCTGTTGTCAAATCCACCCCTTTCAATGAACCCAAACTCTCGTAAAAATTTCCTGTTGCGCTGGACTTAATGGCCTTCAAGTCCAATGTTTCAATGGTCAAAGGTCCTTGCTTGACTTTCTCGCTAATCCGTTCACCACGGATATCCAAAACAGGACCGCTGGACGTTGGCTCTTCCATCAGCACAACCACACCAGACTCTGGTTTATTGAAACTAAGTTCTTGTGGCTCATAGCCGATGAAACTAAAAATAAGGATACAAGGAAATTTCTGAGGATCAATATTAAATTGACCATTGTCGTCGGCAATTACTCCTTTGGAAGTGCCTTTTTCCTGAATCGCTACTCCTGGAAGAGGAATACGCTGTTTGGCATCTTGAACTTTTCCTTTTACAGACTGTCCAAAAAGCAACTGCGTAGGAATCAACAAGATTCCTAAAAGTAGTGTTTTGATATTCATGACAAAGCGAATATCGCCCTTTTAAGCGAAATTCCCTGGTCTAGCTTCCTTCATTATCCCAAGCACGCTGTCAATAACATCCTCGATTGATGGCTTACTGAAGTAGTCGCCATCGGTACCGTACGCGGGCAAATGTGGTTTAGCAGTCAATGTTGATGGCGCTGAATCCAAATATTGATATCCACCTTGACGGGTAAGGATATCATTCAAGATGAATGCTGACGCGCCACCTGGAACATCCTCGTCTACTACCAAAAGTCGGTTGGTCTTTTTTAATGATTCCAAACAAACACCTGTAGTATCAAAAGGCAATAGCGTTCTGGCATCAACCAATTCGATAGAAATACCTTCAGCTCTCAATTCCTTTGCTGCAGCAGCGCAGATATGGAATGTTGAGCCATAAGAAACCAATGTCAAATCCTCACCCGATTCTACAACCTCCGCAATTCCAATTGGTGTTCTATACTCTCCCAAGTTTGATGGCATAGGCTCCTTGGATCGATAGCCGTTCAAACATTCCACCACCAAAGCGGGCTCGTCGCTTTCCAACAAAGTGGCATACATTCCTGCAGCCTGGGTCATATTTCTTGGAACACAAACCACCATCCCTCTGACACTGCTGATGATCGCACCCATGGGGCTACCACTATGCCAAATTCCCTCTAGACGATGTCCGCGTGTACTGATAATGGCCGGAGCCTTTTGACCACCTGCAGTTCTGTAACGCACACTCGCCAAATCATCACGCATGATTTGCAAAGCGTAATAGATATAATCCAAATATTGAATTTCTGCCACCGGGCGTAATCCACGCATGGACATGCCTATCGCCTGTCCCAAAATCGTAGCTTCCCTAATTCCAGTATCGGCAACTCTTAACTCACCATACTTTTCTTGCAGACCTTCGCAAGTCTGATTGACACCTCCAATCTTTCCTACGTCCTCACCAAAAATCAAAACCTCTGGTCTCTTGGCCAATTGATAGTCCCAAAAATCACGAAGAATCACACGACCATCAACCATTTCAGCCTGGGCGTCATAGGCGACATCTACCTTTCCCACCTTCATCACGCTCAAATCACCTTCGTTGTACAACTCGCTGCTGTACATTTTGGTGTACTTCTCATTCAAATATTTAGACCACTGTACCAAACCTTGCGCTGCAGGATTGCTATTGGCCTTTCTAATTATACCGTGCATGGCAGACATCATATCCTTGCGCCCTGGCTCTTTGGTCTTTAAAAAGGCATCGGCCAATTCCGTGCATGCCGGGATAGATCGAATTCCTTCAAAATGCGCTCTTGTAGTTTGCACATCTTCATCAATAGATGCTCTAAAACTAGCCCAAGCATCCTTCTGTTCTTGACGAACAAAATTCTTGGCCTCTTGATGAATCGACTCCAATTCTTCCTCTGAAGAAATACCTTGAGCCAAAATAAATTTCTTGAATTGAACCAAACAATCCCAGTCTTGGTACCAATCCAACAAGTCTTTGGATTTGTATCTTTCATGAGATCCTGATGTACTATGTCCTTGCGGCTGTGTCAGCTCTTCAACGTGCACCAATACCGGCACATGTTGCTCACGACACAATTTCACTGCTTTGGCATAAGTCAACACCAACTCAGCATAGTTCCATCCTTTTACTTTGAATATTTTAAATCCTTCGCCTTTGTCATTTAAATCAAAACCAGACAAAACTTCGGAGATACTTTCTTTGGCAGTTTGAAATTTCTTAGGTACACTAATTCCCCATCCATTGTCCCAAACGCTCATGCACAAAGGCACATGAAGAACCGCCGCTGCATTCATGGTTTCCCAGAACAATCCTTCCGAAGTAGAACTATCTCCAATCGTTCCAAAAGCTACTTCATTTCCTTTATCCGTGAAATGAACCCAATCGTGCAGTTCTTGAACATTCTTGAAAACCTTACTGGCCTGCGCCAAACCCAACAATCGTGGCATTTGCCCACCCGTTGGAGAAATGTCAGAAGATGAATTGTACATCTCCATCAAATTCTTCCAATTCCCATTGGCATCCAATGAACGGGTTGCGTAGTGTCCTCCCATTTGACGACCACCACTTGCAGGTTCTTGTTCTACGTCTGTATGGGCATACAACGCAGCAAAATATTGACGAATGGTGAGTTCACCAATCGCCATCATAAATGTTTGATCTCTATAATAACCGGAGCGCCAATCACCCTTCTTAAAAGCACGGGCCATAGCTATCTGGGCCAATTCCTTTCCATCCCCAAAAATGCCGAATTTGGCCTTTCCGGTAAGAACCTCTTTTCTTCCCAATAAAGAAGCCTCGCGGCTTACGCATGCGAGGCGATAATCATTCAATAAAGTCTGTTGAGCGCTTAAGCCCGATTGATGAATGGACAAAGTGAAATTTGACATGAGGCAAAGATAATTCTTTGCACCTCTGCCTCAGTCAAATTTTCATCTTAAAATCAATGACCCTTTGCGGCCAAATAACGCTCTGCGTCTAATGCAGAGATACAACCTGATCCTGCCGCTGTAATGGCCTGACGATACATTTTGTCTGCAGCATCACCTGCAACAAAAACGCCTTCTATATTGGTTTTGGAAGTTCCTGGTACATTCAAAATGTAACCTACTTCATCTGTATTGATCCAAGGCTTGAAAACATCTGTATTGGGCTTGTGTCCAATGGCAACAAAGAAACCAGTGGCTTCCACTTCTCTTTTCTCAGTTCCATTGATCACGAAACGAGCTCCAGTAACACCATCTGTTCCCAATACCTCTTCCGTAACAGCGTTCCAAATCACCTCAATGTTGGGTGTGTTTAAAACACGATGTTGCATGGCTTTACTTGCACGCATTTTATCGGTACGAACAATCATGTAGACCTTCTTACACAATTTGGCCAAGTAAGTCGCCTCTTCAGCTGCGGTATCTCCAGCACCAACGATGATGACATCTTGGTTTCTGTAGAAAAATCCATCACATACTGCACAAGCACTTACTCCACCGCCAATGTCTCTCAAACGCAACTCACTCTCCAATCCCAACCACTTGGCAGAAGCGCCTGTAGCGATAATCACCGCATCAGCACTTACTACATGTTTTCCGTTATCAAACTCAACAAAATGCTTGGGGCCAGTAAAGTCAACCTTGGTAGCCCATCCGTTTCTGATATCGGTTCCAAATCTTGCCGCTTGATTTTTCAAATCTTCCATCATGGCTGGACCCTTCACCCCTTCAGGATATCCAGGGAAATTGTCCACCTCAGTGGTATCCATCAATTGACCTCCAGGCTGATTACCCATGTACATCACAGGTTTCAGATCTGCTCTTGCTGCATAAATCGCAGCGGTATATCCAGCAGGACCACTGCCAATAATCAAGCAGTGTACGTGTTCATTAGCTTCCATTTCTTTTTATTTTTAGCAAATATATAATTGTGTCTTTTTACACAAGTGACTTAAATCCCATATTCTATTCTCAAAAAAGCATCCCACAGCACATCTTCGGGCAAAGGCGCTGTAATCTCAATTCGCTCTTTCTTGGTTGGATGCATAAAGCTGATCATGCGCGCATGCAAATGAACACTTGCGTTGTCATTGGTGCGCTTGCTCCCATATTTCACATCGCCCTTGATGGGACATCCCAGATAAGCCATGGTAGCGCGAATTTGATGATGACGTCCCGTCTTGGGGTAAATCTCCACAAATGAATAATGATCGCCTTTCCCTTTGACCACATAACTCAACTCACTTTCTTTCCTGCCAGGTCCCGCATCCTTGTATGAGAAGGTTTTGTTCTGCTTTTCATCCTTCCACAGGTAATTCACGACAGTATCCGTTTTCTTGGGCAAATCTCCTTTGACAACTGCCCAATACGTCTTCTGTACCTCGCGATCTTTGAACGCCACTGTAAGTCGCGAAAGTGCTTTAGACGTTTTGGCATATACAACAATTCCGCTTACCGGACGATCGATGCGATGTACGGTTCCAACAAACACCTCACCGGGCTTGTTGTATTTCTTTTTCAAATAATCTTTGACAATATCACTAAGGACAACATCTCCCGTTTTATCGGCCTGTACAATATCACTGCTTCGTTTGTTTACAATGATGACGTGATTGTCTTCAAACAACACCTGCAGATTTTCTAAACGAGTAGAAACGATTGGCGAAACAGGGGCTTGTGCCCAATTCTTTTTTACGGGCAATGCCATTAGTACTGTTCGTTTGAATTGGGGAAATCAATCGATTTCACATCATGAATATACTGCTTCACTGCATCTGTCATCGTATCGCCCAAATTGGCATAGCGACGCAAAAAACGTGGACTAAAATTTTGGGTCAATCCCAACATATCATGCAACACCAATACTTGCCCATCAACTCCTGCGCCCGCGCCAATTCCAATGATGGGGACTTGCACCGACTTGGCCACTTCTTCAGCCAACTTTGCAGGTATTTTCTCAAGAACAATTGCAAATACACCCGCCTCTTCCAACATCTTGGCGTCTTGCTTCAAACGCTCTGCCTCCATCTCTTCCTTGGCCCTTACCTGGTATGTACCAAACTTATAAATGCTCTGCGGAGTCAATCCCAAGTGTCCCATAACAGGAATCCCTGCAGTTAAAATTCTTTTGATCGAATCTTCAATCTCCGCTCCACCTTCTAATTTTATGGCATGACCACCTGTCTCTTTCATGATGCGAATTGCAGAGTTCAATGCTTCTTTGGAATTGCCTTGGTAAGAACCAAAAGGCATATCTACAACCACCAAAGAGCGCTGACATGCGCGCACTACAGAAGAAGCGTGATAAATCATTTGATCCAAGGTAATGGGCAAGGTGGTTTCATGACCAGCCATTACATTGGATGCACTATCGCCAACCAATATTACATCTATCCCTGCTGCATCTATCAACCCCGCCATGGTATAATCATAGGCCGTAAGCATGCTAATCTTCTCGCCTCTTACCTTCATCTCATGCAAGGTATGGGTGGTGACTCTTCTGATCTCTTTGTTCACTGACATTTGGCAAATGTCGTAAATCCCTTTCACTTGATAAAGGATGTTGGCTTTTGAATGTCAATAAATCTTTTAACGTTTGGAAATTGGCGCGTTTTTTTTGTTTTTCTTGCAACAAATATTAGAGCAAAATGTCAGAAAAATTTGAGATTATCGGAGGACACAAACTCCAAGGAGAGGTTATACCACAAGGGGCCAAGAATGAAGCGTTACAAATTTTGTGCGCTGTGCTTCTTACACCTGAAAGGGTCGAAATTTCCAATATCCCAGAAATTATCGATGTTCTCAAATTGATTGAATTGCTTCAAGACGTTGGTGTCAAAGTTGAAAAACTTGGAAAAGGTCATTTTAGTTTCGAAGCGAGCAATATCGATTTGAACTATTTAACCACAAGCGAATTCAAATCCAAAGCTGCAAAATTGCGTGGATCCATCATGATGGTAGGACCGATGTTGGGAAGGTTTGGTGTGGGTTATATTCCAAAACCCGGTGGAGATAAAATCGGTCGTCGTAGATTGGATACACACTTCCAAGGTTTCATTAATCTAGGAGCCAAATTTGATTTTGATGCTACTGAGCATTTCTACTCGGTGCGTGCAGAAAAATTAAAAGGAACTTATATGCTGTTGGATGAAGCTTCCGTTACGGGAACAGCCAACATCATCATGGCCGCAGCATTTGCTGAAGGCAGCACCACCATTTATAACGCGGCATGCGAACCCTACTTGCAACAACTTTGCAAAATGATTGTATCGATGGGCGGAAAAATCGATGGCATCGGTTCTAACCTTATCACCATCCATGGTGTGACGTCATTAAAAGGATGTACCCACCGTTGCTTGCCCGACATGATTGAAATAGGTTCTTTCATTGGCATGGCAGCCATGACCCAAGGCGACATCACCATCAAAAACGTAGGCTATCCACATTTGGGTATCATACCAGAAATTTTTGGTCGCATGGGTATCAAGATGGAATTGGTCAATGGAGATGATTTACATATCCCAGCGCAAGAGCATTACGAAATCGAAAGTTTTATCGACGGTTCCATCATGACCATCTCCGATGCACCATGGCCTGGATTCACCCCTGATTTGA
>JACCDU011053943.1_pt1 | contig 30652 bp, 16 predicted proteins | sample 7446081 | NCBI WGS metagenome assembly JACCDU01 (sample SAMN15323447, study PRJNA562643) | freshwater metagenome | isolation source: river surface water | place: USA:Blue River Watershed | collected 2017-08-17
ATGGCAAATATTGTAAATGCTTAACTTTTTTGTGACATCGCTTTATCGCGGAAGTAGCTTTACCCAAATTTTCATTTCAAAATAATCTTATCTAACTTGAAATCCCATATGAAGAAAAGCTTCGTATGATGGAAGTTGCGCAGATTGTTCGTACTAAACGTTGGCAGGAGTTTCTAGTAGATATATATCTACTTTGATTGTGTATCTATCTGTGTTGATTGCGCTTGTGGCAAACATCTATGATGATGCCACATCAATTAATGAATCGAAAGATAAGTTGATTTCGTTTATTGCCAAGATTATTATTGCAGCAGCACTTTTGTTTGGAGCAGCTAAATGCATATATAACCATTGTTGTTCAGATGTATTAGATGATTATACATCGATAAAAGCAATCTTTGATAATCCTAGCAAGTACAACATTGCACTTAATCTTGAGGCATCCAATATAGAACCAATGGACGCTAAACCAGAATCGTGTTGTGCAAAGTTTTGCAACTTGTTTAGAAAGAAAAGCGCGAATATGAATGATCTTGTTAAGTCATCAAACAATATTAATCGCAATGTAGTTAATGGGTTTGGTAATGTAATGGTAGAACTAAGAACAATCAATACAAAGATCACTGGATTGCAAAATAATGTGTCTACATTAAAACGAAATGTTGATACATTACAAACTAATGTAACCACGCTGAAGGATGATGTTGCTTGGAATCGTGCCGGCATTCAATTACTGCTTGAGCATTTCAAGATTGATAGTACTCTTATCGAAGATCGTGTTGCTGCTAATGTCTCAGATGCTTGATACATTTTTTTGTGACACCGCCCTGAGGCGGGATTTCAAGTTAGATAATATTATTTTGAAATGAAGATTTGGTTGGAGCTACTTTGCGCTTTAGTGCGGCGTCACGCTTTCGTGCAACTTTGTTGAAAATCCTTAACTAATGGCAAATATTGTAAATGCTAACGTTTTCATGGCACTGCTCTGAAGCGCAAAGTTGCGTCAAATGTTTTTATCTGAAAATGAAAATTCAAATATGTTTTGCCCTGCTTCGGAGTAGTATCACAAAAAAGTAATGTATTTTAGTAGAATCGCCATTATTGCTAACTATGTTAATATAGCATGACTAGTTTGTTTAGACCGCCGAATCCAGTACTTATTGCTTCAGGTGGCGGAGGAGGAGGCGGGTCTTCAGGCTCGGCAATTATCAATGCCACCTCCTCTGTCATTGTCGCTGACGATCCTAGTACTGATTCTGGTGCTGTTCAGATAAACACTGATAGTGCGGTTGCACTTAGTGTAGATCTAAATCAAAGAATTGTTATTGGCGATCCAGCTGATATTACTAGGATTGATCGTCTTACATTAGTTGATCCTGCTGGTAGTTGTCTAAGATTGATCAATTCGACTCGCAAATCATGGGCCCGATTTGTAATGGACGCAACTGATAATCTAACAATATCCACATCCAGTAATCGGATTAATCTTGGAAATAACATGGTTTCGTTAACTCGTGGTTCATTGTATATTGGCGCAGAACGTGTTACAGCAAGTGCAGCTCAAATTAACTATATTGATATTGTAACTGCTGGTACTGCTGAGGGATTAGGAGCACTGGTAACCGATGCGTCTAATTCTATTGCTGGCATTAATACACTATCGGCAACATTATTGAAAGGAACCATTTTTACCCCATACCAGCCTAATATCAATCAAATGGATACTGTTAATATCTCAACATTAAAACTTAACGGTACTGCTATAACTGCTACTGCTAATAATTTAAATCTTCTCCATAGCGTTGTTCAAGGTACCGTTGTTGCTAGCAAAGCGGTTGTAGTTGATTCCTTGAAAAATATTAATGGGTTTAATATTCTTTCAGCAGATACATTAATTGGCACTCTACAGACATCTGTTCAGTCAAATATCACAACTGTTGGAACATTAAATGGATTGAATGTTATTGGGCGAGTCGGAATCGGTACTACAACCCCATCGACTACTTTAGAGATAAAAGATACAAATCCTGTAATTCGATTCAACAATGGAGTTACTATTGCAGAAATCACAATGGATGCAAATGGTAATTATTTATTAAATCCTCAAAGGAGTATCAGTATTGCCCCAAACCGGAATATGCTTTTTGGTGGCACTAGTGCTATTATTGGACTAGCCGAGCTTACTGCTACTTCTATCACTGGCACCTTAATGACTGGAAATCAGCCAAACATTACCACTATTGGCACGCTTACTAATTTAAATACTACTGAAGATGTTGCTATTGGCACATTAGCAACTCCCAGTAGTTCATATCGGTTGACAGTGACTGAACCAGCAGGTAACTTGTTAAATCTGTCACGTTCTACAACTGCATATTTACAAATAAAGATAGCATCAAACGGCGATGTTGATCTATCTCCTGCAAATGGATTACGAATTGTTGGGAACAAGCCATTGATAGTAGATGGACCAATTCGAGGAGTTACTGATTTTAGCGCCACTACACTTAGTGGAACAATCTTAACAGCCTCTCAACCAAATATTACAACTATTGGTACATTATCCTCTTTGAATGTTACTGGCGCGATCAATGCAGCATCATTGACTGCACCTTCTATCTCGGGAACAATCTTGACCGCAGCTCAGCCTAATATCACTTCGGTTGGTAATCTCAATGTATTGACGGTAAATAGTAATATCACTGCGATTGATACTATCACTGGTGATAAATTAGTTGGCACATTGCTTACAGCCAGTCAGACGAATATTACTCAAGTAGGAACGTTACTGTCATTGAAGGTAACAAATGGTATTACGGCAAATACAATCACGGCAAATGCATTCAGCGGAACTTTATCTACGGCAGCTCAGCCTAATATTACCAGCCTGGGAATATTAAGTTCAGTTGCAGTATCTGGATTATCTAGATTGGGCGAGGTTACTGCAACCAGTATCGGCGGAACCTTAACTACTGCCGCCCAACCAAATGTAACATCTCTTGGTACATTAACTTCATTAAACGTAGCCGGTTCGATTATTGCAACTGGCAATATCACTGGTGATAAGCTATATGGTACATTAATGACTGTGGCACAGCCAAATGTTACATCAATTGGCACATTAACTTCATTAACTGTGACAGGCGCAATTACTACAGCAGGCAATATCACTGGCGATAAACTGTATGGCACCTTAATGACGGCCGCTCAGCCAAATGTAACTTCTCTTGGTACGCTCACTCGTGTAGTAACTACAGGACCGATTGGTATCGGTATGACAAACCCGGCGGCTGCATTAGATATTTTACTTACTAATTTTGCTACTAGCACTGCTATCAATATTCGTAGTGGTACTATGACCGCAACATTAAGTATGAATAGCGAAGGTCTAGCTGTTGGAACTAATGGTACTTCTATTCAAATTGCTAATAGTGCAAATCTAAAAATGATGGGCGGAACTATTATTGGCCTATCTACATTGAACGTCCAACAGATAACTGGTACATTAATGACGGCAGCTCAGCCAAATGTTACTAGCCTTGGTCCATTAACATCTCTGCAAACATACTATCTCGGAGTTGGAGTTGCGCCAGATTCATCTAGGTCCCCCTATCGTGTATTATGTTTAGACACCACTGGCAGAATGATCAAGATGACTGATAGCACCAACGAACTTCTTATCAATGTGACTGATGGAAATTATATGTTAAACACCAATTGTAGTGGTATTGCGCTTGGACCATCAGTCGATTTGATTTTAAATGGTGGTACCATTATTGGCTTGGACATATTGCATGCCACTACAGTTAATGCAAACAATCTTGGAGGAACAATTACAACATCATATCAACCTAACATCACACGATTAGGAGATTTACTTTCATTAAATGTTATAGGAGGCATTTCTGCAAATAGTGCAACTTTAGCAAGTGCGCACATTACAGGCGGGCTGACAGTAGATGGGCCCTTAACATTAACAACTCCTCTATCCTTTGATAACTTGAATAGTTCAACTGGATATTTTAATGCAAATCTGCCTCCGGTATCATCCACTAATGGTGGTACATTAACTGTGATAGGAGGGGCTGCATTTAGCGGAGATGTTATAATAGGCAATAGTATACAAGTTGGAAATGCTATAATCACCGAAACTACTCTCGATCCTCTTCTTAATACAACGCCAGGCGTTGTATCTGTTGGTATATTTCTTGAATCTGATTCAGGAAAGAATCTTGTTGGGTTTAATACACTTGGTGCAACATCTTTTGTTGGAACATTAACTACTGCTTCTCAGCCTAATATTACTTCTCTCGGTAATCTAACAGGATTGAATGTATGCGGCTATCTTGGCGTAGGAACAAAATCACCTTTGAAGCAAGTTGAAATCAATTCAACAACTGGAGATTGCTTACGGCTATCATACAATAAGCCAACAGTAGCGTCATCATATATGGACATATCTGTTGGCGCTACTGGCAATGCTACCCTTGCTGCAAGTGGTGGTACTATCAATATTGGTTCAGTAGTTTCAACAAATCAGATTATACTCGGTAACACCACTAATAATATTATGCCTTTAGAACTAGGATATGTTCCGTATACGATGACAACATCCTATAGTTACAAATATGCGTCTAATGCCAATGGTGTGATCAATCCTGCAACATCAGGATATGTTAGTTACAACTATAGCATTCGAGCATGCGGACGTATCTTATGTACTCAGAGTATTGATGTAGCGTCCGATCGTCGTGTAAAGAAAAATATAACACCACTTACAGATGAATGGTGTACATCATTTATTGAAGATACAACTCCTGTTGCATTTAAATGGATTAATGGAGAGGATAATACATCATTTGGATATATTGCACAAGATCTATTGAAGCATGGCTATCACGAATTAGTAAATCTAGTTGCAGATGATGAACTGGAAGCCGATGAGGACGATGATGGATTTGCCAGTCCTGAAGGAATCAAACTTACCATTTCTTATGAGCATATTATCCCAATCTTGGCTAAGAATCAAAAACGGCTTATGAAAGAAAATGCTGAGTTAAAGGCTAAACTAGATCGAATCTTAGAAATGCTACAAGAACAATAATCATTTATAGTTGATTCGCATAAAAGTGCTTAATCTAATTTGACCTCGGCGATTCGCTGAACGCGATATTTTGAGCTTAAAATAACATATAGTCAATATATAGATAATACATCAATCCACAATGAATACTACAACCGGCCGCGATTGCATTTCGATCTCTCTTGAAGCAACAAAAATTGCTCAACAAGCTAGAACAATCGCAGTGGATCTTAGTGTTCTCTCTGAGATGACACAAAAGCTTCAGCGCGATATGCAACGCCTTTCAATGAAACAAAAGATCGTCAATGAAGTGTTTAGTAATAGGCAACATCCTATGCAGGATATGTTACGCGACGAAACTAAGACTCTCGCCTCTCGCGCTTCCACTCTTCGCAGACATAGTACTACGATTGGTAACCGCCAAGAAGCCCTAGATGCCCGCAAGCAGAAACTCCAGAAGTGGAACGATCGCGCGTCTTCAGTGCGGTTCGACAGTACGTTGCGTATGTGGTAGATCCATGGATGATCTTTCTTTTTTTATCGTAAAATGTTCGTCGTGTATAGATATCAACACAATGCACTTTTGATCTAGTTTGATTGCGTTTTTAGAATTGATTTAGCACAACAATAAAGTATAACAATACGAATCATGTTTAAACTAATCTCTTACTTGAATGCTAATGGCGATTCCCTGAACCCCTTTGATTGCGCCATCTTGCGATCCTACTTGCGGGACCAAGTTGTAGTGATTACTGAAGCAATGTTGGAACATTTGAATGGTATGTCTGATTTGTATCGAAGTGGCATTCAACTGAAGCGGCTGATCATTATTGGCAATCGCACTCATTTGATGGAAGGCGGCATCAGCGAGGATGCAGAATATGTCAGTAGTATTTCCAAATGTATTATTCATATCGCTGAGTATCATCGCGAATCATTGATCTGGCTACTTGCGGATAACGCAACCGCGAATAAGTTGATCTGGAATGGAACAATTATGGAAATACATTTATCAAAGAACTACTCAAAGAAAGCTCTAGGCCAAGATGTTCTTGACCAAGAAGAAGCGCTGGATACATCTTTGATTGTCCGTCGTGATATGGAGTTTGAAGTGATATCATCAGTGCGCGATTCTAATTGTGAAACTAAATGCGTTCGTCACTATCTGCGTCGAAACGTAGAAGAGCTAACTCTGCTTGCCGCCATGCGTAACATTGTTAATGCAGGCTATCAGCGCCCTAATCGTACTGGTATTGATACTCGCGCATTATTTGGAAAACAATTTGAATATACAATGATCGAGCGTGTAGATCCGCAAACAGGCATCAGCTCGTTTCGCTTACCATTGCTCACTACAAAGCGCATGTTCACTCGCGGAGTATTCGCTGAGTTGAAATGGTTTCTATCTGGAGAAACGGATTCAAAGATTCTTGAATCACAGGGAGTCAATATCTGGAAGGGCAATTCCTCTAAAGAATTTCTTAAATCTCGTAATCTGGATTATGATGAAGGTGTATGCGGCCCTATCTATGGTTATCAGTGGAAACACTGGGGTGGCGTATATCCTAACAAAGGCGGCATTGATCAAGTGCAGCAAGTTATTGATTCTCTACAACGTGATCCATTCGGTCGGCGCCATATCATCAATGCTTGGAACGTTGGTGATCTTGATAAGATGTCCATTCCACCTTGCCACATGGTTTATCAATTCTCTGTCCATCAAGAAGGAAGTGGGCCTAACAAACAGAAGTATCTTTCACTTTTCATGTATCAACGTAGTGCAGATGCGTTTCTTGGTATTCCATTTAATCTCTGCTCTATGGGCATGTTTCTTATCATGATGGCGCATCGTGTTGGGATGAAGCCTTTCAAGATTATTCATTCAATAGCAGATTTTCATATTTATGAAACACATATTGAACAAACTCAGCTACAGGTACAGCGTGAGCCATTTATGTTTCCATATGTTCGGATCAATGAAGAAGTCAAACCAAAGCTAGAAGACTATAACTATGAAGATCTTATCATCGATGATTATACTTGCCATCCGCGAATTCAAGCAGATATGGTAGCATAATTTGACGAAAGATCTTTTTTTGTATGCTTTTAGTCAAAATACCACTTTTTTGTGAGACCAATCTGAAACCGCAAAATAGCTCTAACTAAGATTCGATTTCAAATCAAATTATTTTGATGAAACATCCCGCCTCAGAGCATCGACATGAAAACATATCATTTGAAGTGATTTGATATAAAAATGTATCACTGCTCTGACCTCGCCCAACAGCAAACATAAAAAAAATATTTTTATTTATCCAATAAATGTTACTCCAGCATCAATTAGTTGAGTCGGATTGATAGCACAGCCTTGGCAGTAAATGGTAAGCAACATCTTATAGCCACTAATATTGATTTGCTTGATTGTGGTCAATCCACAATTCAAATATTGAAGTGAGGGCAGAGCTGCTGGCAATTCTCCTACCTTACTATCCTTGATGTTAAGCCATTCTAGAGAAATCAGTTGAGAGGGAATCTCGGTAATCTTAGTTCGCTTAGCAGATAGCCACTTAAGACTAATTAAGGTTGTCGGAAGCGTGTCAACATTAGTTTCATTGATATTGATCATCTCTAGATCAAATGCGTCCGCGGGTAAGGCACGTAGCTGACTACCCTGAGCTAGTAGTTTCTTTAATCGCGGTAGATGTGGTAACTCACTAATAGGAGTTCCGAAACAATAAAGATCTTCCAAGGTATCATAGGTTGGCACCGCCGTAATGTTCGTATTATAGATTGATAAGATTCGCAAGTTAGGCAGATAGTCAGGCAATGATTCTATTTGATTACAATTAGCGCAATCAAGATAAATAATTTGTTCCAAGAAAGTTGGAGTCTGCTCGGTACAACATAGTTGGCACATATTTTTGTTGGAATATATATTAATAAGATTTTCAAAATCAGCTTTGCTAAAAGTTCTTATCGGCTATAATATATAATAACGTGGATCTGTTTTATATAAGTTAATCCACAATGTCTTCGTTTCAACCTCTGGGAACAGTGGAATTGGACCCCTTTCAAATTGCTAGCCTTACGGGGCCCGACGCCCGCACTGGCATTTACCTTGATGCTGATCAAGAAAATAGTAGCGTCTTAATTGAGACCAACAACACTCCTGCAGTGTATGTTGATAAGTTTCAGAATTTTGGTATTAATACTACGGCTCCCTCCGCGCAGCTAGATGTTAATAGTGCAAGCAACAGTCATATTCAGCTTACGTATAATGGCAGTGATGTTAATAAGGCCAGAATTGGTGTTACCTCTGATGGTAAGCTTGTTCTTACTGCTGGTGGCTCTGAAGTAAATGTTGATACTCTCTCTAACTTCAATGTGAAAAGCCATAATGGCACTAGCGCTGGTTTGATGCTAGGCAACTCGATGGTATATGCCACTGCTGACCAACTCAACTTCAATGTAGTAACTCCCGGCACAGCATCTGTATCAAAGTCGGTTGTACTTGATTCTAGTGGATCCGTAAGTGGCATCAACTCTCTATCTGCCACTACTCTGACCGGAACGCTTCAGACTGAATATCAACCTAACGTAAGAACAGTAGAGACTCTCGATGTAGCTTCGCATAATGGCACGATTGGTCTAAAGCTTGGCGGCGTTGCAGTAACAGCAACCGCTGAGGAGGTAAATTATGTTGATACAACTCCGGGTCTTGCAGCAGCATCCAAAGCTATGATTCTTGATTCCAGTCGTGATATTTCGAACATTCATAATCTACTTGCGGATAACCTTACTGGTACGCTACAGACTGCAGCGCAGCCTAACATTACTAGTCTTGGCACTCTTACCGGCCTATCTTTCAATGGACCGCTTACCGGTCTTACTGAGCTGTCAATCAATACAACTGAGGGTGGTCGTACTCTTGTTGTCAATAGTGAAACTGGCAACTGCGCCCGTCTCTACTATGATGCAGCAACAAATGTATCCAATTATGCTGATCTTCTCGTTGATAACATTGGCAACCTTTCATTAACTGCTAGCGGCGGCAATGTTGATATTACATCGCATGATGGTCTTAGCATGGGTCTTAAGCTTGGCGGCATTCTAGTAACCGCCTCTGCGGATGAGATCAATTTCATTTCAGACACGGTTCCGGGTAATGTAACGGCTGGTAAAGCAGTTGTAGTTGATGCTAACCGCAATGTCGGTAACCTTGCTCAGGTAACTATGACTCAGATGTATGGTACGGTGCTTACGCCTGCTCAACCTTATATCTCGTCTGTTAGTGAGCTTAACATTACCGCACATGACGGTACGGCCGGTCTCAAGCTTGCGGGTGAGCTAGTAACTGCCGTTGCTACTGAATTAAACTATGTTGATACCACGCAAGGTTCTATCCAAGCATCAAAGGCGGCTATCGTTGATTCCAATAAGGATATTGCTGGATTCAATACGGTCACTGCTAACTACTTTGTTGGTACGCTAAACACGACCGCTCAGCCGAATGTAACTAGTGTTGGTACGCTTACTTCGATTTCTACATCTGGAGATCTGACAATGGGTAGCACCGTTATCAGCGAAACGGAAATCGGCTACCTTGATGGCATTACGCCTGGTATTGCTTCTGCAACTAAAGCACTGGTTGTTGATGGAACTGCTAGCATTGGTGGCATTGACACACTTTCGGCAACTTCTATCTATGGTCAGATTCAGGATAGCTCTCAGCCGTTGATTACCAGCGTTGAGACTCTTGATATCAACAGCCATGATGGTGCCACTGCTGGTCTATCTCTAGCAGGCACAATGGTTACTGCTAGTGCTTCTGAGATCAACTATGTGGATGTTGCACCGGGTGCTGGTACGGCTAGCAAAGCGCTTGTATTAGATGCAATGAAGAACATTTCCGGCATCAACTCTCTTACCGCCACTGATCTAACAGGCACGCTCCAAACTGCTGCACAGCCGAATGTAACTTCGGTTGGTACGCTTACCTCGCTTGCAGTTGCTGGAGATATCACAATTGGCTCCACCACTTTGAGTGATCCAGAAGTGGCCGTTCTTGATGCAGTAACGCCTGGTGTAGTGAGTGCTTCCAAGGCTCTTGTAGTAGATGCTGATAAGAATATTGCTACTATTAATTCGCTAACGGCTACCACGATCATTGGCACCGACATTACTGGTACCATCCAAACGGCTTCGCAGCCACTCATCACCAGTGTATCAACGCTTGACGTTACTGCGCACGATGGTGCAACACAAGGCCTCAAGCTTGGTGGTGTTCTACTTACTGCTACAGCGGCTCAGATTAACTCTATCTTTGGTGCCGGTGGCACTGGTACATTTAATGATCTTGCGGTCAATCATAATCTGACTATCCCAAATGCGGATGGCGCTACACAAGGTATCATTCTTGGAGAAACTCTACTTACATCATCTGCCGATGAGCTAAACTACCTCGACGGATCCCTACCTGGAACGGTAGTTGCTTCGAAGGCAGTTGTTGTAGATGAAAACAAAGATATTAGTTCTTTCCGTAATCTGACTGCGGTAAATCTAACGGGTACTCTACAAACAGCGGCTCAACCGAATGTTACTAGTGTTGGCACTCTTATTTCGCTTGCTGTTGCTGGAGATGTTACAGTCGGAAGTACTGTTATTTCAGAAAGCGAAATCGCTCAGATTGATGGAGTTACTGCTGGTACGGCAAGCGCTAGTAAAGCGGTTGTGCTTGATTCATCAAAGAATATTAGTGGCCTTAATACGGTAAGCGCTGGCGCGCTTACTCTAACTCCTAGTTCATTTACCTACTTTTCTAATGGATTATTACCTGGAGCAAATGTTGCTCCATCGCAAACATTTACCACTGGATTAGTTGCCTCATCTCCAACATTAGGTATCTCATTGCTTGGCTGGCATAGTTCTACTTCATATATTATGGTTATGCAATCTGCAAGTGAGTATGGATTCAAACAAGCTATGGATGTTGACGCAATTCCATATTATACACGTGGTGTAGCATGGCATCCCGGTATTGCCAAATTCATTGTTGTTAGAGCAAGTGGTACTACCAGTGGACAATTATATTATCAAACCTCAGCTAATGGTCTTACATGGACTAACAAAGCAAGTACAGGGCAAAATGGATCTCCAGGTACTGGATTAATCTATCACCCCACATCAAATACAGTTTGCATGATGTATGATAATAAATTATTATTCTCTAGCGATGGAACAACATGGAGTACAATTACATTAACAGCAGCATTAACTACATCATCGCCAGTTGTTACACCCGGCCTACAAGTATGTGGTAAATATTTATTATGTAATCGAACTGCTGCAAGTGGCACAACATCAGTGGCGTCTTGGAATGGCACTTCTTGGGTTGAGGAAGGCAGGCTATCTACAACCTTAAATGGACTTCCTTTACGCGCATATATGCAAAATGAAGATAGACTATATCTGCTCCCAAGTGCTCCAGTGAATAGTACTACAACTGGCACATTAACTGTTTCATATATTGATAACATTTCTACTGTACCATTTGCGACATGGTCTACATCTGCGCCGACTACTGTTACATTTACTAATGTAATGCCTCTTATCAGTACAGCTATTTATGCTGATAATGATTATGGTGTTGTGGTTAGAGGCATCCTGAGCTCAGGATACGATAGTAGTAATACAACTTCATTCCGTTTTCTGCGGTTAGTTAACTTAAATAAGGTAACTGATATTACTGATGGTGGCTCAGGATCAACAAATCAATATGCTGGCATTAGCTCATCTACATTGTTCCGACATGTAGATTCATTAGTTATTGCAAGTCCTATAGCAACTGGTAATTATGCATCCGTTCTATATTCATCTCCAGTTGGAGCTAATTGTCAAATCTTATTTGGTACTACTACAATTACCGAACCAGAGGTGGCGGTTCTTGATGATGTAACTGCTGGTACAGCTTCTGCAACAAAAGCCCTTGTAGTAGATGCCTCAAAGAACATTACTGGTATTAATACTCTAACGTCATCCACTTTGGCTACAACTACTCTTACTATTGGCTCGGCCAGCATTGATGCCACTGAATTGGGATATCTTGATACTACAACGCCTGGCACAGTATCTGCATCACATGCAGTTGTTGTTGATGCCAATAAAGATATTTCTTCCTTCCGTAACCTAACATCAACAAATCTTATTTCGAGTGCTGGTAGTCTTACTATGGGCACCACCAATATCTCCGAATCGGAGATTGTTGTTCTTGATAGTGTAACCCCTGGTACAGTCTTGGCATCGCATGCAGTTGTTGTAGATGCTAACAAGGATGTATCTTCTTTCAATAACCTAACGTCGGTAAATCTTATCTCAAGCGCGGGCAGTCTAACCATGGGAGCTACTACTCTTAATGAAGATGAAGTTAAGGTTCTTGATAATGTTGTTCCTGGCGTAGTAGCGCCTGCTCATGCAGTTGTTGTGGATGGCAATAAGGATATCTCTTCTTTCCGTAATCTGACTTCCGTTACATTAACGTCTACCTCGGGCAGTCTCACCATGGGTGGTACCAACATCAACGAAACTGAGATTGCTTATCTTGATGATGCCACTCCTGGTGCAGCTCTTCCGCTAAAGGCTGTCGTACTGGACACTGATAGCAGCTTTGTCGGCATCAACGAGCTTAGCGCAACAACTCTTGAATCAACTGCGGGTGATCTAACAATGGGAGCAACTAACATTACCGAATCTGAGATTGGTGTTCTAGATGCAGTTGTTCCTGGAACAGCTTCTCCCTCAAAGGCACTTGTAATTGATTCCTCGAAGGATATTAGTGGTATCCATGCTCTCAGTGCTAACTCGCTAACATCTACAGATGGCAGCCTAACTATGGGATCAACCAATATCTCTGAGTTTGAGATCAGTGCTCTTGACGCTGTTGTTCCTGGTATTGTATCCGCCTCTCGTGCAGTTGTTGTTGATGAGAACAAAGATATTACTATGTTCCGTAATCTCTATGCGGAGAATCTATATGGTACGCTACAAACTGCCGCTCAACCAACTGTAACTTCGCTAGGTACGCTCACATCGCTCACGGTTGAAGGCGATATCACTACTACTTCCGGAGATATCACTATTGGTTCTACCACATTCACTGAAACAATTGCTGGCGAACTTGTTGATGCTACACTCGGTCTTGCTACCGCCAGTCATGCACTGGTGACCGATGAGAATAACCGGATTGTTGGCCTTGATACTCTAGGATCAACAAACATCAGCGCGACCAATATTGCCGGCACTCTAACCACTGGAGCTCAGCCAAACATCACTAGTGTTACCACTCTTGATATCACAGGTGCGGATGGTTCTACAGCCGGTCTCAAACTAGGCGGCGTTTTACTTACCGCCACTGCTGATCAGATTAACTCAATCTTCGGAGCAGGCGGCACTGGTACATTTGAAGATCTAGATGTTACACACAACCTTACGCTACCTAATGCGGATGGTTCCACACAAGGTATTGTACTAGGCGATACACTAGTTACATCCACTGGTACAGAGCTCAACTACGTTGATACTACTCCCGGTCATGCTCAGGCTGTAAAGGCTCTTGTTGTCGATAGCGCACGCAGCATCGATAATATTCATGATCTAACCGCTGATAACCTTTATGGAACTATTAGAACTGGGGCTCAGCCTGATATCACCAGCGTTACCACTCTTGATATCACTGCTCATGATGGACTAACGCAAGGTCTCCGTCTAGGTGGAGAACTCCTTACTGCCACAGCCGCTCAAATCAATTCTATCTTCGGAGCTGGCGGCGAAGGTACGTTCAACAATCTTCGCGTCAATGATACGTTAACCATTGCGAACGCGGATGGTGCTGAGATGGGAATTGTACTAGGCGAAACTCTATTAACTGCATCTGGTATTGAGCTTAACTACCTAGATGGCTCTACCCCTGGTACGGCCACTGCCTCAAATGCACTTGTACTTGATGCTAATCGTAGTATTACTAATATCAACTCGCTAACTGCTACTAACTTGACTGGCACTCTACAAACAGCTGCACAGCCTAATGTAACCAGCGTTGGTACTCTTATCTCGCTTGCAGTCGCCGGAGATGTTACGGTTGGCTCGACCACTCTTAACGAAGCTGAAATTGCTGTTCTTGATACTGTTGTTCCTGGTGTTGTAGCAGCATCGCGTGCAGTTGTTGTTGATGCCAATAAGGATATTGCTTCATTCCGTAATTTGACCGCTGAGAATCTTACAGGCACGCTACAAACTGCTGCTCAGCCAAACGTAACTTCGGTTGGCGAATTGATTTCGCTTGATGTTGCCGGAGATGTCAACGTTGGCGGCAACCTTAATGTTGGAGGTACATTCATCTCTGAATCTGAGATTGTTGCTCTTGATGCAGCTATCCCTGGTACTGCCACTGCCACTAAAGCAATGGTCACCGATAGTGATAATAGTATTGCTGGCATCAACTCACTATCAGCGGATACTCTGACAGGCACGCTTCAAACAGCAGCGCAGCCTAATATTACAAGTGTTGGTACGCTTACCTCACTTGCAGTATCTGGCAACATGAACTGCGGAGGCACGCTAACGGTTGGTGGCACTATTATCTCTGAATCTGAGATTGTTGCTCTTGATGCTGCGGTGCCCGGTACAGCCGAACCACTAAAGGCTCTAATCACTGATAACACAAACAGCATTGGCGGCATTGCCACACTTTCGGCTGATGCTCTTGTTGGTGAGCTACAAACATCAAATCAGCCTAACCTAACAAGTGTTAACACACTTGACATTACGCTACACGATGGAGCTGAAATGGGTCTTGCTCTTGATGGCGTGCTAGTAACTGCCACCGCATCTGAGCTAAACTACACGGATACTACTCCGGGTCATGCTCAGGCATCTAAAGCTCTTATCTTTGATGAGAACATTGACATTGATAGCATTCACAATATGAGCCTAGTTGGTCTCACTAGTCAGACAGGATCATTCACTAGCACGACAGATTCTAGCTCTGCCTCTACTGGCGCGCTAGTAACTGCCGGTGGTGTTGGTATTGCTAAGAACCTTTCTGTTGGTGGCAATATTTCACTTACTGGAACACAATCCATTACGAATACCACTGATTCCACTTCGGCTTCTACGGGTTCTCTAGTAACGACCGGCGGTGTTGGCATTGCTAAGAACCTTACTGTTGGCGCAGATGCTTCGATCATTGGTAATCTTAATGTGACTGGTCTAATGACTCAAACAGGAAGTGCTACAATCACTAATTCAACTGACTCCACTGCTTCAACAAACGGCGCATTGATCGTAACTGGTGGCGCTGGTATTGGCAAGAACTTGAATGTAGGCGCCAATGCAGTAATTGGTGGGACATTCGCTGTTACGGGGGCATCAACACTTACTGGTGCAGTGTCAATTCTGAATACAACCGATTCCACGTCAATCTCTACTGGCTCGATCAAGACTGCCGGTGGCGTTGGTATTACTAAGAACCTAAATGTTGGAGGCAACACTGCTCTTACAGGCACGCTTGCTATCACTGGCAACACTACGCTATCGGGTACTGAATCGATCTCTAACACAACTGATTCAACTTCCACTACTACGGGATCATTCATTACTGCCGGTGGTGCTGGTATTGCAAAGAACTTAAATGTTGGGGTAAATACTGCGATTGGTGGTACGCTTGCTGTAACTGGCGCTTCTACGCTGACTGGTAATACTAGCGTTGGTGGTACACTTGCCGTAACTGGTGCTTCTACATTCACTGGAGCAATGACTGCAAATGCAGGAGTTAATGCATTGAATGTATCGCTACAAGGCGGAGGTGCTATCTTCACTCCATCTGTGCTTACTGCAAGAACTAAACTTACCGCTTTAACAAATTCTGTAGTGCCTTTGGTATATGACACGACACGAAGTATTGCTGTATTTGCATCTGGCAGTAATTCCGCATCTGCTATTTCCTACACTAGTAACTTTAGCACTAGTACGGTTATTCCTAATTCATCAGCGGTGCAATCTGCAATTAATGGTTATTCTCCGGTTAACGTATGGACTGATATAGTTGATATTGCCCCTGATGGAACAATCTTTGCTGGTATCCAAGTTGACAGAGGAAGTGGAGAAAATCGAACTGCAGCTCTTCTTCTTGGAAGTAATACTTCAATGACATCAGTTTCATTCTTTGCTTCTAGCGTTTCATCTGGCAATAAAGTTAAAAGTATTGCATCTAAATCTAGTACCGAGGTAGTAGTAATTGTAATAGAAGATTCTGTCCGTAGCTTAAAGTACTCCACTAATGGAACAACCTTTACTACAGCATTTGATAGCACGACTGTAGCAGCACCTATGAAAGTACGATGGATTCCCGCATGGAATAAGTATGTATGTGGTACTGGTAATAGTATATTATATTCAACCAATGGAAGCACATGGTCACCGACGGGACTAACAACGAGTGCTGCGGTTACGAGCATTTATTATAATACATTTGCTGGAACTGCGATCGCTACAGCAGGAACTGATATTTACTATTCTTCCAATGGTACAACTTGGGCTAAAGCCACTTATTCGTCAACCGCCGGTATTACATTTGGAGCATGTCTTAACAGTTCTTGTTCTGCACTATTTGTACTTTATTTCCATGCTTACTCATCAACTAAATCAGTACTTTATAGTACTGATGGTATTAACTGGACAGCAATTACAGGACTTGATAATTCAAATACATTAGGAAATGGATATGCAATTGACGTATATGGAGATACCATTTGTGTCGATCCGGTATCTGGATATGCATATGCAAATACTTTTGATTATGCTGGATCTGGATATGGTCTAATGCGAATGGGATCATTTAAGTTTGCCACTAGCCTATTTGGTATGAATGTATTATCTAATTATCTACAAAACGAAACTGGCACAGGTTACAAATGGTATTCCGGTTCTACATCGTCTGCATTGGGTACTCAAATCATGCAACTAGATTCGTCTCTTGCTCTAACTGTCCCTGAAGCGATCTCTAACACCACTGATTCCACGTCAATTACCACTGGTTCATTCACAACTGCTGGTGGTGCTGGTATTGCAAAGAATCTAAATGTTGGCGGTACATTAACGGTATCCGGCGGGCTCAGTCAAAATGGTAAACTAAATATTACCGATACCACTGAATCTACATCAACATCAACTGGCGCAATTGTGACTGCCGGTGGCGTAGGTATTGCTAAGTCGATTAATGTTGGTATCAATGCGGCAGTTGGGGGTACTCTGGGTGTGACGGGCGATGCCACATTTGCGGGCATCGAGTATATCACAAACTCCACTGAATCTACTTCTACTACTACTGGCTCATTCCACACCGATGGTGGTGCGGGTATCGTAAAGAACCTAAATGTCGGCGGCAATACTTCTATTGCCGGCACTCTATCTGCTACAGGTGACACTACGCTTGCTGGCCTCCAAGCTATTACAAATGAGACAGATTCTACGTCTCCTACTACCGGCTCATTTGTGACTGCTGGTGGCGCGGGTATTGCATTGAATCTCAATGTTGGAGTAGATACTACGATTGGTGGAAACCTAACAGTTGATGGTGATTCATCATTTGGTGGATCGATCACATTTATGGATGATACGCAATCTGTTGATTTCACAACGGGTGCTCTGACTACAGCAGGCGGTGTTGGTATTACTAAGAATCTTAATGTTGGTGGTACTGCTTTCATTGAAAACGCCACTCCTTCTACGAGTGCCACTACGGGCGCGCTTGTCGTAGCTGGTGGCGCTGGTATTAGTAGCGATCTAAATATTGGCGGTGATCTTGGTATCGCTGGCGATATTAACTTGATTGGTGATTTCAATATTAGTGGCCGTATGCATGCGTCTAACGTAAGTCTCATTCCTGATGCGGCATCTCCGTTCTCCACTGCGCCGCTCACTGAGGTCACTACTCAGACTAGTATTCTATCCTTGAATTACCATGCTGGTATTGCGCACATTCACACTGCCAATGCTCTGGTGGTTGTTCCTGCTATGATCACGAATAGCTCACTGCTATACTATGCCAGCAATGGTGGTACAACATGGTCAGCGCTAGCTCTAACTGGTGGGGCTCTTACAATGATGGAAAGTGATTTTGCAACCAGTACAATTGTGATTAACCAAATTAGTGTGAATGCTTGGTCAACTGTAATTTGGGCAGTTGGTGCCATTCGTAGCACGGCTGACAACACTAGCCAAGCAATTGTGCTCTCTGGTAATCTTGATGATGGAATGAATCAAATTTACTTTGTTGGCTCTGGAAGTAGCAGCTCGGCAAATATTGCCGCCACTCGTATCGCGGTCGCTACTGATGATATGAATGTTGCTGTTGTACATTCATCCGGAGCGCTTTACTACATGAATACGAATATTGCTTCTACTTTCAGTTCCGTGGCTACCGGTTCATTCGTAAGTGTGGCATGGCTCAATGGTCTAGGCAAGTTCGTAGCTACTCGCACGAATACATCAGCTATTTACTACTCAACGTCGGTCGCTGGTACGACTTGGGTAGATGCAACAACTCCTACCGGCGTGGCGCCCAATACCGTATTCTACAACGATACTCTCAACCTTGCAGTCGCAGTTGGTCCTAACTATCTCTGGTACTCCACAAATGCAGCAACATGGACCAAGTGTAATTACACGGAAATCGCGGCTGGTAATACCTTCAATGCAGTAGTAAACTCTCCTGTCAGTGGATTACTTGCGGTATACTCAAATGCTGGCAACACCATGAAGCAAATGTGGTATTCGACGGATGCAATTAAGTGGACAATGATTGTCATTCCTGAATCGTTTGGTTACACAGTGCCTCTTACAAGCACGGTTGCCTTTGATCAGGCTAACTATGCTTACACGGTTGCCTACAACGGCCTATCATCGATTGTTCAGCAAATTGGTCCTATTAACTCTGCTTCGATGATTTACGGAGTTGGTATTACTTCTGGTTACATGAAGAACAGCACTTCACTAGGTTACCAATGGTTCAACAGTTCTACCCCGACTGATATGGGTGTTGAGCTAATGGAACTAACATCGACTTACTTACAGATTCAACCGATTATCACAGCTGATAACACAACCAACTCTACATCATCCGATACTGGCGCATTGGTACTTGCTGGTGGCGCAGGTATTGCTAAGAACCTTTACGTTGGCCAGAATGTCAATATTGGTGGTACGCTAACTATTGAGGGAGAGTTTAATCAATCTGGCGTATTTGCTGGCACCGATACAACTGAATCGACATCTACTATCACTGGTGCCATTATTACAGCGGGTGGTGTTGGTGTGGCCAAGAGCATCAATGTTGGCATCGATGCTACTATTGGTGGTAACACAATCATTGATGGAACTTCAACCATGAATGATGATGTATCGATCACAAGCACGACACAATCGACAAGTACTTCTACTGGTGCACTGATTGTAGCTGGCGGTGTTGGCATCGCCAAGAATGTCAATGTCGGTGGCAACGCTGTTATCACTGGTAGTATGGATATCACTGATGCCACCACCCAGCGTGGCGTATTCACTTCTGTAAACACGACTGAAACCATTTCTACATCAACTGGTGCGGTAGTAGTCAATGGTGGTGTGGGTATTGCTAAGAGTATCAAGATTGGCCAGAATGCGACCGTAGAGGGAGACCTAACTGTAATTAGCTCAACTACATTAACCGGCAATGTTTCTATCGTAAGTGGTGTAGATGCTACAACTAGTGTTAATGGCGGAGCATTCACTGTTGGCGGTGGTGCAGGCATTGGCAAGTCTCTATTTGTTGGAGACAACGTTGCAGTTGGCGAGAACCTTTCGGTTAGCGGTACGAGCACGCTAACTGGCGATGTTGCCATCTTGAATACGACTCAATCAACCTCTACTTCCACTGGTTCGTTCATTACCGCTGGCGGAGTTGGTGTTGCCAAGGATGTATTCATTGGTGGAACTACTACTATTGATGGTGATCTTGAATCTAATGCTCTAGCTCGATTCACTGATGCCACTGATGCATCATCTACATCTACGGGCGCTCTTACAGTTGCTGGCGGTGTTGGTATTGCCAAGAAACTATATGTTGGTAGCGGCATCTATGGTACGCTCTTTACTTCATACCAGCCCAATCTAACCAGTGTTGACACTCTTGATATCACTGGTGCTAATGAAACTAATGCTGGTCTAAAGCTTGCTGGTAGTCTAGTTACTGCCAATGCTACTGAGCTCAACTACCTAGATGGATCGTTCCCTGGTTCTGCGACGGCCGGTAATGCACTTGTTCTTGATGGCGCAAAGGCTATCACTGGCATTAATGCATTGACTGCTGATGCTATCACGGGTACGCTTCAAACCGGCGCTCAGCCTAATATCACAAGTGTTACCACTCTTGATATCACTGGCGCGGATGGTTCCACTGCTGGCCTCAAACTCAATGGTGAATTGGTTCGTGCTACTGCTGATCAGCTCAATGCACTAATTGATGGCACCAGTGATACTACATTCTCGAATGCTACAGTAACGGGCAACCTTACGCTCAGCAATGCTGATGGCTCTACAACTGGTCTCATTCTAGGATCAACGCTAGTAACATCTACTGCAACAGAGCTCAACTATGTTGATACAACTCCTGGTACAGCTGAAGCCTCAAAGGCACTTGTACTTGATGTAAACCGTGATATTACTAATATTAATTCATTGACGGCGACTAGCCTAACAGGCACACTACAAACATCATACCAACCTAACCTAACTAGCGTCGACACACTTGATGTCACTGGCGCTAATGGTTCGACTGCTGGTCTTGCTCTTGCTGGCGTTCTAGTAACATCTACTGCGACAGAGCTTAACTATGTTGATACAACTCCTGGATATGCTCAGGCTTCAAAGGCACTTGTGCTTGATGCTTCGGGTAATATTCAAAGTATTAACTCGCTAACTGCTACATCACTGACTGGTACGCTACAAACGGCGGCACAGCCCAATATCACTAGTGTCGGCACGCTAACATCGCTGTCGCTTGGCGGTAATCTAACGATGGGTAGCACAGTTATTTCAGAAAGCGATATTGCTAAGATTGATAATGTTACTAATGGCACTGCTTCTGCGGACAAGGCATTGGTGCTTGATGCTAACAAGGATATTAGCGGCATTCATAAGCTAAGCTCAGATGTGATTGCTATTGGTGGACCGACGAATTCTAATCTACCTCTAGAAGTTGGAAGTCTCTTATATCAGACAGCTCAGAGCTATTCCTACCATAACAGCTCCAACGCAAATGGCTTAGTAAATGCCGGCGAGGGACTTCAAGTATTGTACAGCGCGCGATTTGATTCGAGGGTGCTGGTGGGAGCTGAGATCCAGATTACCTCCGATGTACGTCTCAAGGAAAACATTATTGAACTTACGCCTGAGTTCAGTCGTAGCTTTATTGAAACTACCACTCCAGTGAAGTTCAACTGGAAATCGGGCGATCAAATTACTGATTATGGTTATATCGCTCAATCGATCGCAAAGGCAGGCTTCCATGACTTAGTTTCCACGGTCCCGCATCCTGGACTTAAGGGATTCACTGATGAAGATGGATTTACAAGTCCGGATGATGTCAAGCTTGTATTCTCGCCTGGTAAGATCATTCCTCTATTGGCTCTTAACCAGAAGCAAGTCTTTGCTGAGCTGGATGCTAAGGATCAGAAGATCCAAGATCTTGAAGCTCGTATTCAGAAGCTAGAAGAGGCTCTAGCTAAGCTATTGTAAAATTGATAATGATTAATTCAAAATATACAATCATAAGAAATCGCAACAATCCACTATGTCTCTAACCTTTGTCAATGCCGCTGATGGCTTCAAGGAGAATGAAACCGTGAGTTTACTGTGGAATCGCGAAACTGCTTACTATAATATTGATTCTTTCTTGAATGATCTAGCTGGCAAAACTTGGGAGAAATACTTTGCTTCTGGAGCAGGCAAGAAACGTCTTGTTCAATCTGCAACAAGGCAATTAGCAAATGGCGATTATTGTTTCACACTTGATACAGGCTATGCCGCAGGAACATACATTTCGCTCGGATCATTATTTGATGCTGCTATACAGTTCTGTGATCGTGAAACATTGACATTGCTAAAACAAATCATTGATCATCATAATGGTAACCTAATTACAATGATGCCTGAATCAAACAGCAGAGATTATAAACAGCGTTCTGCGTTTGTTGATGTTACTGATGCGCCTCAGTTTCACATTGATATGACTGTATATGAGTATGTATGTGCAGTTACATACACGCTGGGCCATGCAGCACTTATCAATGATATGAAAGCATTGTTTAAGACCAAAACTCTTACGAAAGCAAAGAAACAACGATTTGCTTTCAAATGGACTCGTTGGATGACTAATGAGCGTAATACTGATCGCGTCTGGCGAGAAGCCATCTATAATAACTGGAATGATGAATCATTTGCTAAATATTATCAATCGGCCATTGGAAATGCTGAGCCAGTGCAAGTGCCTGATTTGTTTGAATTCATAGATATGAGCAACATTAAAAAGCTTCTACGATTCATTCCTAGTGCATTTGTTCATATTGATGCAATGATTCAAACAAAGGGTGAAAGCGAAACTCCGCGCTCGAGCCAGATGGCTCAACTTACACATGCAACGATATCTACTCAACATTCTGATACATTTGCGCATGCATTCATTCAACATAGCAAGCAGAAATACGAATATGTTGTTGGAGAAAGCAATGTAGTTATGGCAAAGATCCACGATAATGATACAATCTTTCATGAATCAATTTGCGAGATCCGGCCAGACTATCTTACTGACATTCATGAAAAGATTCGTCAAATTATGATGCAAGAACCTAAACGAGCTATCACCTTTGATGGTCATACATTGATTGTTCGCAACAAGGCAAAGACAACTATTGCTGAGTTTGCTCGCATCTACCGCAAGTCACAGATGAAGTAAATTCATTTTTTTTGATAAAAAAAGATTTGCATTTATGGAGTCAATATGATTGCATGAAGGCGTTCCTCCCTCAAGCGACACCGTCGTCTCATATTATCAATGCATGCTGCTATCGTTCCTATAATCACTAATAAAATAAATGCTCCACCAATAACATAAATGGCAATTAAGAATCCAAATGGCAATTCACTGTTATCTGAGCAATCATCTAAGAGATCTGTGCAATCAGTTAAACGACGAATCATTTTGAATGTATATATAAAATTGATAACAAATATTATTAATATAACCATTAACCTATTTGCTTGCTCAGAAATATGTCTTTCGTGCTTCCAGTTGCGCTCTACCAGGATCTTACTTACAACAATCTTCGTCGTGGATATGTGTTGCTAATCGCTTCATTGATTGAGGAGTATTTGATTGATACCGACATCAATGAACATGCTGATATGATTATTGCAGTGGAGAAATCCTGTTATGATCATGCAACCGAAATTGCAGAGTATGAACTATTAACAACCAGTTTCGACGTTCCCGCGTTCGAGCAACTTTATAGAACGCGAATCATGCGCATTACCAAGAATCTGGATGTCAATTCTGAGGTAGCAGATGAACATCTGGCAACGAGCCTGCTTGATGGAAGCATTGATCCAAAAACAATTTCAAAACTGGAGAATAAAGAATTGTCGCCAATGCACAATGAAAAACTACTATCTGCATTGAATGATCGCATGCATCAAAAGCTGACAGTCAAGACTTCAAGTCTATATCGTTGCCGTCAATGTGGTAAGCGCGAAACGACTGTTCGTAGTGCTCAGATGAGAAGCTTGGATGAATCGGAGACTTTGATCATACAATGCTGTTGGTGCCATTACAAATGGTTCAATTGAACTTGCGGTTTCTTTTTTTTAGCATAAAATTGAATGATTTACAACTAAATATATCAAACCATTCCAAAATGTCAATCGGTCCCCAGAACCAGCACCACGAGCCTTCAGCGAATGCTACACCACCGCCATCAGCGCAATCTGCTGCAGCAACACTACGCCCCGCTCCAGTTCTTTATGAAGGAGAGCAGATGCGTGAAGATAGTCTTTGGATTCATACGGATTCTGAGACAGTTGCACTGATTAACTTCTTTCGATTCTTGAAGCTTTTGAATGAAAACAATCTTGTCCAAGAATGGTTGAATGTGTTTGAACCAGGAATGACCATCAATGATACAATCCCGCATCTCAATATCAATATGCAGCTTGCGATTGATCTTGCTGACACTGGCAATCAACCCTTATCGCCACAACAAGCAATTGTGATCATTCGTAGTATTCCTCAATTCATTGGTGGCGATGCTACGGCCGATCTGCAATTCATTGTTGCTCGATTATGTCTTAGCATGTTTTCGCACTAAGCTTTTGGCTATTTCTTTTTTTTTACGCAGTAAATTGAGGAGGTAATACATTGTCAGCGTAGCTTCCAGCAATGTTACCCGGCGGATTAAAGTTCATAACAACTACTGCAATAGTTGTTTCTGGATCATAAGCATATCCAATTCCAAATTGAGTGCTATTACGCCAGCATAATTGTGTAAAATGATTTGTGCCAGACGTTGGTTCATTATTGCCAAAATCATATTTTAGTGCTTCTGAATACCAAGCATCAATAACACGTTTAACAATATCGCAAGGGTTGTTTGGATATCCTTTTACAAAACCTAGATTCTCCCCATAGAGTGGGTTTCCTGAATGTACAAACTCCTTAGTGCGAATCATTTGCCCCGCATGCGACTGCGAAAATGCTGCAATGTGTTTATTATAGCTGATTGTTTTTGCTTGGTGTCGTGATCGATATAAATTGATATAGTGGGTGGTATTAATGAGTTGAACATGATTGAATGGGCAGGTCTGTGGCATGATAAAAGTATATTATAGATGTTTCTTTTTTTGCATCTAATATAAATGGATGCATCAAAGTTATTCGATGCCGGCGTGCTGTTAAGTAAGTTTGGATTAATTGGGGGATTGCTGGGATTGTCTATTAAGAATGGTGACACTGTTTTTGTTTCTAAAAAGCCGCAGAAGTTTATTGAAGAATGTATTGTGGTGGGCGCTAGTGCATCAGTCGCCACTATGATTCTTGGTACCAATCGTGACCTAAAGATGAAACAGATCTTTCATATGATGTTTCTTGTATTCTTTGTCTTTATTACATTTCATATGGGGATGGAGTTCTCTGGAATGAACAATTTAGATACAAAAGAAATCAATACTGAAGATGCTCCCACTCAGACTTGGTTATCAAAATATATTCTTAATAAATGGATGTTTGGATTCATATTTTGTGGAACGATTGCTATGATAGGATTAGCAACCCGTAACAAAACAAAAAGACTAAAAGATAAATCAGTGGCATTAATTGAATGCCTCTTATTTGGATTAGTAAATGGTATGCCAACTGCTATGACCGCACGAAACCGTGGCACTTCTAAGAAGAAGGCATACCACGATGGGTTAAGAATGTCTGCTGCTTATTGTGCATTATATGCCTTGCTCGAAGGTGGAGGCTTCTTTGCACGAGAAATCAGGCCAGATCATTAAATCAAGAATGATACAAAAAAACACGATGATTTCTAGCAAATTCACACTTTTTTGCGTTACGGTCTGAAGCGGCCAAGTAGCTCTAACTAAAATAATATTTTTTGAATAATCTTGGCTGGTTCAAACCGTAACGCAAAAAAGTGTTAATTTGCTTAAATCATCGTGTTTTTTGTATCATTTTCAATTTTGCTACTAGTTTCATGATAAAAGATTATTGAAAGGATTAAAGCTTGTTTAAGCTACTTCCGCGAAATCGGGAATGATACGCTTATGCAAATTTGCTTAAATCATCGTGATTTGGTATCATTGGGGCTAAACAAAAGCATATATTATCTGCTCGGAGACGTCTCCGAGCAGGTTAAAAAGTCTGGCCCTGGCGCACCTAAGAAGTCTTCTGAAGGCATTCAAGATATGTCGCGATAAACTTTTTGAGCATAAAATAGCAGGTTGATATTATGTAATATACCAATTAGCTTAAACACCCTTTCAGCCTCTCTCCCTACGCAATCATGGTTAATGCCTACATCAATGCTCAGCAATATGCTACTCGCCTTGCTATGGATCTTTGTAAGATCGAATTGATGGAATTCTTTACCAAGATTCATGATCAATTCTACCCTGATGTTGATATTGCGTTTATGGAAACATTCATTGATATGTTAAAGCATACTAATGAATTTGTTGTTAATGGTGAAATGCTTCGCAAATATGGAGTTATGACTTCGACAGAATCAAGCGATATTCGTAAGAAATTAGAATCATTAGGTCTAAATGAAGGCGAAAACTATCTGGTCGGAGACGTCTCCGAGCAGCTCAAAAGTGGCACCAAACATAAGAAAGAGTATTATCTTACTCCTGCAGCATTCAAGAAGTGTCTTATGCGCGCTCAGCGTAGAGCTAATCAACCAGTTGATCCTGTAATCTATATTGATTATTATCTTCTGCTAGAAGCTATATTTGATTTGTATCGCACATATCAAACGCTCTATTCAGAGAAACTTCTTTCAATGAAGGATGATAAGATAGATCAACTAACCGGAGAAGTCAAAGATCTTAAGACCGACATCAAAGAGCTACTTGGTTTGGCTAAACAGCAAGGTGTCAAGATTGATGAACAAACATCAATGATCAGCGAGCTTCATGAGAAAGTGGATGGAATATTTGATTTCATGGCTAGTCTAGCGCGATTTGCTTTGCCAATGTGGAATGGCGCTAGTGTTTTCAAAACTCAGTTGAATCATCTACAAGAAGATTCTAAGAATTTGCCAGATGCGCTGAAGCATTTAAAAGTCATGTATACGGTAGCATTTTACGAATTTGAAGAAGATCATGCTAATGTTATCATCTACTTCTGTTGCACTAACTTCAAACAAATGCGCGGGCGTATTGTTAATTTGTACGAACGCCATGTAGAAGATACAGATGAGCCAATGATTATGTTGAAGCCAAAAGCAATTTGTCTGATTTCGCAAGAGATCAACTGCGAACGTTCCAGTTTAGCTCAACTAGATTTCAATGCTCCAGCCAGATATGACAAACGCTTCAAATCATTCAATGTGAGTTATGAAACAACTAAGCACAAGGAAGTTCGGACAAACTATAACTTGATTGTGGATAATGCTCGCAAAGAAGATTTGCAGGGATATCAAATGCGTCGAAGCAAAATCGTAGAAGATGAGTCGCATTGTATTAATCAAGATATTATTGAACATATGGCTGAAACGGATAAACATTTCTTCGCGGAAACGCTGCCTTATTGTTCAGAGTTTATCAATTATCAAACAATCAAGATAAATAAGAAGAAACTTAGTCTGGGCTTCAAGCCGCGCGGAAGGAGCAGTTTAAAGAAGCTTACATCTAATAAGTTTGACTATGATGATCTTGATATGCGTCTTACCAAAACGATGTATCCACTTCATAAGATTAATGATATCTTGATCAAAGATAGTGGAGTCAATCAAGTTGATCTTATGATTGAGGATGGTATCATATCAAAGAGCAACATCAAATCATTATTTCGCACTGCTAAGGCAGCCGCGAAAGCAGAAGATTTAAAGTTTGATGAAAAAACTCAAAAGCAAGTTGATGCTATCAATGAGGACGATTTGCCTGATACTGACAATGAAGATATGTAAATGATCTTTATTTGTTTTTTTGGCAATGATACAAAAAACACGACATTTTTAACAAATTCACACTTTTTTGCGTTACGGTCTGAAGCGGCCAAGTAGCTCTAACTAAAATAATATTTTTGAATAATCTTGGCTGGTGTGAAATCTGGTTTCAGATCTGAATCAAGAAAACATGCAAATTTGCTAAAGGTGTCATGTTTTTTGTATCATTCCCGATTTTGCGAATAGTTCATTATGAATAGACAATATCATAGCATCGTAGTATGTCTATACCACCTCTAGGTAACCTCTCATTCAAATGCATTGTAAATCCATTATGTAAAACTGTGCTAGCCATATTTGAGCACAGTATCTTTATAGTTTGATTTTACTTTTTTATTTCATAGTAGTTCTGTGCTAATATGACTAGCACAGTTTTACATAATGGATTTACAATGCATTTGAATGAGAGGTTACCTAGAGGTGGTATAGACATACTGTGATGCATAGATATTGCCGATCCATTATGAAACTGCCGCAAAATCAAGAATGATACGTTTTTATGTGATTTCTAGCAAATTAACACTTTTTTGCGTTACCGTTCGAAACGCGGAAGTAGCTCCAACCAAAATATTATTTTTGAATAATCTTGTCTGACTTGAAATCTAGTTTAGAGTGATGCCACAAAAACATGCAACTTTGCTAGAAATCGCATAAAAACGCTCAAACATAATATCATAAATATAAGCTGATCATGGTTAGAATTACAAAAGCCGCCGCAATGCGTATGATAAAAAAATATAATATTAATACAGATGTTGTTCCAGTCAAACAAGTAATGGCAGGTATGCGAGTTGAGTTGGAACATGGGAGCAAGTTTGGCAAAGATACTAATATCACTCACGATGGAATGGAATCAACATTCAAGATTGTATTAGCGCATCTTCATGAAGATCCGCAGTATTATGTGTTTTTGAAAAAGATGGAGGAGCAGAGAGATCGCTACTGGAGTAAGCGCCATAAACCAAGCATCTTTAATTCGTAAGATTTTGTGAAAGATATTGATTACAATTCGCTAGAGTCGTTAAAATCTCTCTATCAATTGCATTAATATCGCTTAAAAGTAATTTATAATATTGACTCTTAGGAGGATATACATCAGCACGATCCAAATATCGTCGATGCATATAGATCAGCCATGTTAAACGTAAAAGTGGCTCCGTATCAAGTTTATTATCAATGAAGAGATTGCGAAACGTTTGCAGATAATCAAAGTAAGAATCTGATTTCTGTTTATGCGTTTTCGTAGTCGATCGCACAAAGAAGATGTTATACAATTGGGAGGCAAGTTCAGTGATATTCATTCTTTAATTAGAGATTGGTAAACATAATTATATATTAAAGTAATGAGCTTCTTAGTATTTGACACAGAAACAACTGGTCTTCCCGAAAGCTTCAATGTGGAAGCCGGGCCATTAACTCTTGATAATTGGGATCATTGTCGGATGGTACAGATTGCTTGGAGAATCTATAATGCCGATAATGAATTATTGATTGAGCAATGTCATCTAGTAAAACCAGTTGGATTTGATATTCCACTATCTTCAACTGCGATCCATAAGATTACTACAGAACTTGCTGAACAACAAGGTTTATCTATTGACGAGGTATTCACACATTTGTTTATGAACATACATCTTTATGGAGTTAAGCGCATTGTAGCTCATAATATTAAGTTCGATGATAATGTTGTTCTATCGGAGTTATATAGAAGTGGCAATGATGATTTAGTTAGTGTTTGGCGATCGTTAAAGAAGCATTGCACTATGATTGCTGGCAAGTCACTCTTTGGCGGACGCTGGCCAAAGCTACATATGCTTTACACCAAAATGGTTGGTCCTATTCATAATATGAATGCTTTACATGATGCAGCTGAGGATTGTCGACTTTGTGCAGAAATCTATATTGCTAATAGTGCTTAAAATTGAAGTATTTATTTTTTTAATAAACAACCATGAATCCTGAGCACGTTTATTTAGCTATGCCACAAGAACCAATGCGTCGATCGCAGATCTCTACAGAGGCTCGAACAGTAGTTACGACCAACCCAAGCTTCATTATAGCGAGCGGATGGAATCTATTGCAAGCAGCTACTATCATTGGCGCGCAAAATACTATTTATCATTTAGCTATACATCCATGCTACAACCGACTACATGATTCAATATGGTACATATTTGGATTTACAATATCGATAATCGGATCTACTATGATTGTAATGCCATTCCTACATCATTTGTTTTCCATAACGAAAATCATTCCAATTTATGTTGGTGGCGATTCTATTGTAAACCATAATGTAGCTATCAATATACTGATACAACATTACAACAAACAAGTTTCATTCTGGGAAGGATTCAAATCTAATCTACTTTACCCATTCTGGACTCGGAGTGTAATTACTTGGTACAATAGCATCATGGAATCATATTATGCTACTGTTGATTCTATCAGTACGCAACTTCATGATTTGAAAGTTATTTCGCAAAATACAAATGATAGTATTAATTCTTTGAAAAGCATGGTACGAACCATTGCGTTTGAGCAACAACAAATGAATTCGACTATTGAGCGAAACACTAATGCGATTTATGGGCTCAAGTCAGACGTGTCGGAGCTCAAGTCAGACGTGTCGGAGCTCAAGTCAGACGTGTCGGAGCTCAAGTCAGACGTGTCGGAGCTCAAGTCAGACATGAAGGAAATTAAATCTATTCTTATGGATCATGTTGGAACTAAAGAGGATTTTGAAACGATGTATGTTGGC
>JACCDU010661194.1_pt1 | contig 30623 bp, 30 predicted proteins | sample 7446081 | NCBI WGS metagenome assembly JACCDU01 (sample SAMN15323447, study PRJNA562643) | freshwater metagenome | isolation source: river surface water | place: USA:Blue River Watershed | collected 2017-08-17
ATAACTTTGGCCACGTTCTTGAGCTTGTCCACCAAAGTGGCCACATCTGGCACCTTGATGCCCGCGCTGCGCTTGGCAGGCTCGACCACTTTGAGGGTCTTGATGCGAGGTGCCACGTTCACGCCCAAGTCTTCGGGCTTGAAGGTGTCGAGCTGCTTCTTCTTGGCCTTCATGATGTTGGGCAAGGTCACGTAGCGGGGCTCGTTCAAGCGCAAGTCCGTCGTGATGACGGCTGGCATGCTGATGGAAATGGTTTCCAAACCACCGTCGACTTCGCGGGTCACGCTGGCTTTGTCGCCAGAGAGTTCGACTTTGGAGGCAAAGGTGGCTTGAGGCATGTCTGCCAAAGCCGCCAACATTTGGCCGGTTTGGTTGCAATCGTCGTCAATCGCTTGTTTGCCCAAGATCACCAAGCCTGGTTGCTCTTTGTCCACCAAGGCTTTGAGCAGCTTGGCCACGGCCAAAGGTTGCAGCTCTTCAGCGGTCTCCACCAAGATGCCACGGTCAGCGCCAATGGCCATCGCAGTACGCAAGGTTTCTTGGCATTGAGTCACGCCACAAGACACGGCGATCACTTCGGTGACCACGCCCTTTTCTTTGAGACGCACGGCTTCTTCCACCGCGATCTCATCAAACGGGTTCATGCTCATCTTGACGTTCGCAATGTCAACGCCGGAGTTGTCCGACTTCACGCGGACCTTGACGTTGTAGTCCACCACGCGTTTGACAGCGACCAAAACTTTCATGAGTACCTCTTTAACTATCTAAATTCAATTAATCTGCAAACTGACCAGCTGACTTGATGACGGGGCCATAACGCAAAGTTTCTTTTTCAAGCCAAGTTTGCAAACCGGCAGGTGTCAACTTGTCATCAGAAACAATCATTGCGCCTGCATCTGTCAACTTGCCTGCTACAGCAGGGTCTTTCAATGCAGCACGCAGGGCTTGACCAAATTTTTCGATAGCAATTTTGGGCGTGCCTTTAGGTGCGTACACACCATGCCACACCACCATTTGGAAGCCTGGAAGACCTTGCTCGGCCAAAGTTGGGGTATCAGGCATTGTTTTGATACGTGATGTGGTTGTGACACCGTACAGTTTGACAGCACCGGCTTTAATATGCGGTGTCGTTGATGTGGTTTGATCGCATAGCAAATCCACTTGACCACCCAACAATGCGTTCATCGCAGGAGCTGTACCTGAGTAAGGAATGGTGGTTGCATCAGCACCTAGAGCTTGACGCAAAAGAACACTGCACAGGTGAGACACCGCGCCCAAGCCAGCATGGGCGATGTTGACCTTGTCACCATTTGCCTTCATATAAGCAGCAAGTTCTTTGAAATCTTTGGCTGGCATGTCTTTGCGAGCGATCAATGTCATGGGTACATCCATGACTTGGCTCACATATTCAAAATCAGTCAACGGGTTGTAGGGTAGCTTTCGGTAAAGCGCTGGTGCTGTACCCATTCCGTTATGGTGAATCAAGAATGTGTAGCCGTCAGGTGCAGCTTTAGCCACATAGTTAGCTGCAATGGTTCCACCTGCACCTAACTTGTTCTCAACGACGACGGGCTGGCCGAGCGTTTTACTCATTGAGTTTGCGATCAGTCGCGCTGGGACATCAGTCGGTCCACCAGCAGCAAATGGCACTACCAAGGTGATGGCCTTGGTAGGGTACGTTTGCGCGCTCGCACTGACAGCACAAACAGCACCGATAGTGATCAATCCAAATTGTTTTGTAATGGATGAAAAGAGTGTTTTCGTAAATTTCATTTCAGTCTCCTTGTTTAAATTGCTTTTGCGTGACGCATGTTTTGAATGCGTTCATTTGAAAATCCCAACTCTGAAAGAATGCTTTCAGAGTGCTGCCCCAATCCGGGAACTGCATCCATTCGGGGATTGAAAGCATTGGTTCTTCCTGGGGGCAGGAGTGCAGGAATCGGCCCTTCTGAGGTCCCCACAGAAACCCAACGGTCGCGCGCCTTCAATTGCGGGTGATTCCACACATCGTGCATGTCGTTGACATGTGCATTTGCGATTTGAGCGTCTTCAAGCAGCTTCACTACTTGCTCAGCTGTCAGCGCATTGAATGTTTGATCGATGATTTCTTTGAGTTCTATTCGATTGGCAACGCGATCCGAATTTGACTTGAATCGGACATCAGTTGCGAGTTGTGGCACCTTGAGAACCACCTCACAAAATGAAGCCCATTCACGATCGTTTTGCAAACCCAACATGACCGATTTACCGTCACCGGCATTGAATGGGCCATAGGGATAAATCGTGGCGTGTGCCGCGCCTGCACGAACAGGAGGCTCTGCGCCCTCATACGCGTAATACATGGGGTAGTTCATCCACTCAACCATGCTCTCCAGCATCGACACGTCGATGTTGCAACCCTTGTTGGTCTTTTGTCGCTGAATGAGCGCGGACAAGATGTTGGTGTAGGCATACATGCCTGCCGCGATATCAGCGATTGAACAACCAGCCTTAGATGGTGAGTCTGGTGTACCTGTGACAGATAGGAAGCCGGACTCGCTTTGGATCAGCAAGTCATACGCTTTCTTATCGCGGTAAGGGCCATCATCACCATAGCCTGAGATATTGCAAACAATCAGTTGCGGATGCTTGTCACACAAAGCCTCATAAGAGAGACCCAAACGGTCTGCCGCACCAGGTGCTAAGTTCTGCACCAAGACATCCGCATCTTCCAGCAACTTCTCAAGCACCTCTTTGGCATCTGGATGCTTGACATCCAGTGTGATGCTCTCTTTGGAACGGTTGGTCCACACAAAGTGCGAGGCCAAGCCTTTCACACGCTTGTCGTAGGCTCTGGCGAAATCACCAGCTCCTGGACGTTCGACCTTGATAACACGTGCGCCTAGGTCTGCCAGTTGTCGCGTGCAAAACGGAGCAGCAATTGCATGCTCCAGTGTGACAACCGTGACACCATCAAGTGGTCTGCTCATTTGTATCTCCCCAATTAAAAGGACCGTGGAAGTCCCAAAATGTGCTCAGACACATACGAATAAATCATGTTTGTCGAGATAGGGGCGACTTGATACAAACGTGTCTCGCGGAATTTGCGTTCCACGTCATATTCACAGGCAAATCCGAAGCCACCGTGGGTTTGCAGACAGACGTTTGCAGCCTCCCAAGAAGCTTTCGCAGCCAGGAACTTCGCCATATTGGCTTCTGCGCCTGCATTTTGTTGCGCATCAATCTTTGTACAGGCGCTCCAACGCATCAAACTAGCCGCTTCAATTTCAATCAATGCATCAGCGATCGGGAATTGGATACCTTGGTTTTGTCCAATCGGGCGACCAAAGACCACACGGTCCTTTGCATATTTGGTTGCGCGATCAATGAACCAATAACCGTCACCAATACATTCGGCAGCGATGAGTGTTCGCTCGGCATTCAAGCCATCCATGATGACCTTCAAGCCCGCGCCTTCGACGCCTAACAAACTGTCTTCTGGTAACTCGAGGTTGTCAAAGAAAAGCTCGTTCGTTTCATGGTTCACCATGTTGGGAATGGGACGAACGCTCAAGCCATTGCCGATGGCCTTGTGCAAATCCACGATGAAGCATGAAAGCCCTTCCGACTTTCGTTTAACTTCACTGAGAGGTGTTGTGCGTGCCAACAAGATCATCAAGTCGCTGTGCTGTATGCGTGAAATCCACACCTTCTGTCCATTGATCACCCAACGGCCATCTTTTTTGACAGCAGTGGTCTTGAGCTTTGTGGTGTCACTGCCTGTTGTCGGCTCGGTCACACCCATCGATTGAACCCGCAATTCACCTGCGGCAATCTTTGGGAGATACATGTCTTTTTGCTCTTTCGTCCCACTTCGAGTGATGGCATTCATCACATACATCTGGCCATGGCATGCACCGGCATTGCCACCTGAGCGGTTGATCTCTTCCATGATGACAGAAGCCTCAGCCATCGACAAACCTGAGCCGCCGTACTCTTGAGGAATGAGTGCAGCCAGCCAACCTGCTTGTGTCAAAGCGTCCACAAACGCTTCTGGGTAAGTGCGCTCTTCATCGATTTTTCGGAAGTACTCATCCGGAAATTGCTTACAGATTTGACGCACTGCGTCACGAATTTCTTGGTATTGATCTGGATCGTTAAACATCTGGTTCTCCTTAATTTTTTTCAAGCTAGCGTGACACTTGCATCCATGGCGATGTGCCCTTCGGGCGTCACAGCCCATAACTTCACAGCTTTGTCACCCTCTTTGCGTGCGCACACTTTGAAAGGCGCAATGTCAAAAATGGGTTTCATGGCTTTAAACGTGAATGTTTTGACTTGCGCGTTCGGCATAGAGCGATGCAGCAGATCTAAAAGCAGTGTGGCAATCAATGGGCCGTGAACGATCAACCCTGGATAGCCTTCCACTTGCGTGACGTAGCGACGGTCGTAGTGAATCCGGTGACCATTGAAAGTCAAAGCTGAGTAACGGAACAACAACACATCATCAGGATGGATCTCGCGAGTCCATGTGGCATTCGTTGGTGCCAAAACGCCCTCTGGCGCAGGCTCACCTGGTGCTGGCATGTCGCGATAAACGATGTCATGCTGCTCGGTAATGGCCAACTGCCCTTCCGCGCGAATCTGATGCTCGACATTGACAAATACCAAAGGACCTGTACGCCCTTCCTTCAAGCGAACGTCCAAGATCTTGGAGTTTCTGCTGATCGCCTGTCCTGCTCGGATGGGCGCATGAAACTCAATCCGGCTGCCAGCCCACATGCGACGCGGCAAAGGCACAGGGGGCAAGAAACCACCACGCTTGGCGTGTCCATCTGCCCCAATTTCTGACTGCTTATGCAAAGGCAAGAAGTACAACCAATGCCAGCACGGAGAAATCTCATTCCCCAAATCAATCGCATCGTCTCTGTCCAAAGTCGCACTCAATGCTTTGAGGGGAACAACAGTCGCAACATCGTGCGTTGACTCAGTTTGATTGATCCAAGTCTTGAGATGCTCAATATCCATACTCATCACTTTCTCCTCTTCTTCTTGAAGTTGAAAGAATTTTGAATAATTGCAAGATATTTGTAAAATACTTAATAAGACTATTAGCTATCTGATTTACGTATATCAAGACTTATGGAACTCAGACAACTTCGGTATTTCATTGGCGTAGCAGAAGCAGGCAGTTTGCTGCGCGCCGCAGGACGCTTGCACATCGCACAACCTGCACTCGGACAACAGATTGCCTCGCTAGAAGACGAATTGAAGGTTCAGCTTTTTAAACGCTCAACGCGAGGCATGACGTTAACCAACGAAGGTTTGGTGTTTCTTGAGCATGCCAAGGTCGTGCTGATGGATGTCGACCGTGCTAAAGAGTCGGTACGTCATGCCTCCAACGAACCACAAGGTGAAGTGGTCATTGGACTGCCCACAACCGTTGCACTTGCGGCAACCGTGCCACTGTTGAGCGCATGCAGAGAGCGGTTTCCTCAAATCAAATTGAAAGTCGTGGAGTCGTACAGCGGATACCTCAAAGAGTGGCTTCAGACAGGTCGTCTTGATTTGGCAATGCTGTTTGGTGATGAGCCAGATTCAGATTTGGTGAAGCGGGTATTGCTTGAAGAAACATTGGCTCTAATTGCCCCCCCCGATAGCAAAAAACTACCCCAAACCATCGCGTTAAAGCAACTCAAGAATCTCGATCTCATCTTGCCTGCAAAGGGTCACGGGTTGAGGCGAATCATTGATGACGCGTGCCACCCTCAGGGGATTGCATTGCAAGTTATTGCAGAAATTGACTCATTAACCAGCGTGAAAAAAGCAGTGGCCGCTGGCATCGGTTGCACGGTGTTACCCATGGCCTCCGTTGCAGAAGAGGTCGCTCAAGGCATCTTGCAAGCCGCAACCATCAAAGACAACGGCATGAAACGCCGCATTGTGTGCGCGACCAGCGTGACACGACCGACCACAGCAGCCAGTGCGGCGGTGATTAACCTCGTCACTGAGCTAATTCGTGGGATGGTAGGCGCAGGCAGTTGGCCAGGGCGCTGGATTGGCGAAGTGCGCACAGGTTAGTGCGTACCTCCCTTACTTCAGTACGAACGGATTTGCAGTGACTGCACCACTGTTGATCCAAACACACTTGGTTTGCAAATATTCACGAACAGCATCAATCCCGTTTTCACGACCCAAGCCTGAGTCTTTGTAGCCACCAAACGGTGCCATGAAACTCACCGCACGATATGTGTTGACCCATACGGTTCCGGACTTCAACTGATCTGACATGCGAATCGCACGACCAATGTCCTTGGTCCAAACGGCAGACGCAAGGCCAAAACGAACATCATTGGCAATCCGAAGTGCATCTGCCTCGTCTTTGAATCGAATCACAGAGAGGACTGGGCCAAAAACCTCTTCCTGCGCAATTCGCATTTCGTTTTTGACTTCGGTGAAGATGGTTGGCTGAACAAACCAGCCTTTGCCACAAGCGGCACCTGTACCTTTTTCCCCACCGAGTGCAATCTTTGCCCCTTCCTCACGTCCGATGTCGATGTAGCTCAACACCTTCTCGTACTGAGGTGGTGTTGTGACCGGACCAACTTGAGTTTCGGAACTCATGGGATCGCCCATTTTCGCGGTCTTTGCAAATGCGACTAGCTTCTCTACAAATGCATCATGAATGCTGTCTTGCACCAACAGACGAGAACCAGCAATGCAGGTTTGGCCAGAAGCCGCAAAGATACCGGAGATGGCACCAAACACTGCTTGGTCTAAATCTGCGTCTTCAAAAACGATGTTAGGAGATTTCCCGCCTAGTTCCATCGCCGTGTGCTTTAACAGGCGGCCTGCCTTTTCATTGATCAATCGGCCAGTTGCATCGGAGCCTGTGAAGCTTACTTTCGCAACCAAGGGGTGCTCAACCAAGGTTGAGCCAACATCTTGGCCAAATCCTGTGACAACGTTAAACACACCAGGTGGGAAACCCGCTTCATCAAAAAGTGCAGCGAACTCTAGTGTTGATGCGGAAGTGAACTCTGACGGTTTGACCACAATCGTGCATCCCGCAGCAAGAGCAGGCGCAATTTTCCACGTCGCCAAAAGCAAGGGGGAGTTCCATGGCGTAATTGCAGCCACGACGCCAACTGGCTCGTGTCGCGTGTAGGCAAAGTATCCCTTCTTGTCCAAAGGCAAGGTTGAGCCTTGAATCTTGTCAGCCAAGCCACCAAAGTAATAGAAGTACTGAGGTATGTAATTCAGCTGCCCTTGCATCTCAGCAAATAGCTTGCCGTTATCGCGCACCTCAGTGGCCGCAAGCTTGGCGGCATCACGCGCAATCAAGTCACCCAACTTTCGCATCAATGCACCGCGCTGTGTTGCCGTCATTTCAGCCCAAGGCCCAGAAGTCAAAGCCGCATGCGCAGCCTCAACGGCTAGGTTGACATCACGAGCATCGCATTTGGGTATCTCTGCCCACACTTCACCGGTGTATGGATTTTGTGTTTCAAACCACGCACCGCTTTGAGGGTCCAGTGTTTGACCATTAATTTTTAATTGATATCTCTTCACAACTGGACTCCTGCTAGGTGGTGACTACTTCTGTGATTTAGAAAGGCTTTAATCCCAATGCTGCGCGGAAGCGATTTTTAATGAACGGCCCATCTCTTGGAGGCAATGCGCGCTCAGGCTCATTGGAATCAATGAAGACTTGAACAAATGCAGTGCCGCTCTTTGCCTTGATGCGTTGAACGACTTTCTTGCACTCATCCATGCTTGAAATCGATTCTGAATCTTTGATTCCAAATCCCTTTGAAATTGCCACCAAATCAGCGCCCAAGCTTGAATGGCTTTGTTGCATACCTGTCTCGCCAAAGTGACCGTTATCAAGCACAACGATCGTCAGGTTTTTTGGTTGCTTTGTTGCAATTGTTCCAAGACTGCCAATACCCATGAGCTGCTCACCATCACCGGTGATGACAACCACTGATTTCTCAGGCTGAGCCAATGCGAGTCCAAGACCGATGGATGTTGAACCACCCATGGCACCCCACAAATAGTAATTTGTATGGCGATCACCAGCTGCAAAAACATCGTACGCGGCAGAACCCAAGCCGGTAACCACTAACGATTCGGGCGTTTGAGACAGTAGCGTTGACACAAACTCACGACGGTCAATACGCTTTGATTTAACTGTTGTATTCATTAGTTACGCTCCCACTTTTTACGACCGATCAAACTTTGGCTCAACAAAACAGCCACCTTTTCGCCTGCTTGGAAAGCGGCGTCATAACCTGCGCTGACAATTTCAGCAGCGTCTTCTGGTCTAGATACTCGAAGCACATGGATTCCCATCAGCTCAAGTGCAGCTTGCGTAGCCTTACCCATAGGACCTTGCCATGGGTTGAATTCGGCGTATTCGCCACGCATAGTGATGATGGTGAAAAATGGAAAATCGCCAGATTGCAACAGTGAAAACATATTGACGCAGTTGCCTACGCCGCTGCTTTGCATTAGCAAGACACACTTCTTTCCGCCCAACCAAGCGCCGCAAGAAAGTGCGACACCTTCTTCTTCTGTTGTCAAAACAACGTCTTCGATATCTGGGTCTGCGATTGCGCTACGAATGACGTGCGCGTGTCCTGCATCTGGCACATAGGCGATTTGATCGACGCCACCTTCTTTTAAAACATTGAAGATGTCTTTCTGCCAGTCTGGAACTGATTTGGCTACTGATGTCATGGTGACTGATTTCTCCGTGTTGGTATGGAGAAATCATAATTTCGAATACATAGAAAGATAAAATAGTATTTTGTAATGCCTGTATCAAATTCCAACATAGGAAACACATCATGGATTTCCGTCAACTCAAAACATTTCTGACCGTTGTCGACACCGGCAACATTACCAGAGCCGCTGAGATTCTTCATCTCGTTCAGCCTGCGGTTTCGAGGCAAATCAAACTTTTAGAAGAGGATCTTGGAACGCCACTGTTTGAGAGGCAACGTCACGGCATGGTGCCGACAGAAGCTGGACGAAAGTTGGTCGATTACGCTCGACGCTCGATGCTTGAACTAGACAGAGCGCGTGCTGAAATTGCTGGGGCAAAAAACGGCATTGGTGGCATTGTGACCTTAGGACTTTTACCCAGCACGATTGATGTTTTATCTGGACCGTTGCTTTCATCAATTTCCGCTAAGTATCCAGGCATACGGTTGCGCTTGGCCATGGGATACGCTGGCACATTGGCAAAATGGTTAGAGACTGGAGAGGTCGACGCAGCGCTAATTTATGGCGCAGAACATTTACCAAACATCGACATCACACCTTTGGTTGAAGAACCACTTTGGGTTGTATGGCCGAAAAATTACAAACTCAAAGCAGGTAAAACTGTAAGCCTAAAGGAATTCGCAAAGCATCCTGTAATCTTGCCGAGTACATCTCATGGCATACGAGCGCTGATGGATCACGCATGTGCCATCTCTGAGATTGAACTTCAAATCGCAGCTGAAGCTAACGCGCTAAGTGTTCAAAGAACTCTCGTCATAAACGGTCATGGTCTAAGCATATTGCCTCCTCTGGCTGTCACAGAGGATTTGAAGTCAAAGCAGCTAGGAGGAGCTCCACTTTCATCTCCTTCAATTTCACGAACGATTGTTCTGGCAACTCCTAACAATCGACCGAGTGGTCAACACGTTCAATGTGCAGTCGACTTGCTCACAGAGTGCGTTATGGATGCAGTTGTCACAGGGAAATGGCTTGAAGGAAAGTGGCTTGGATCAAATTAGCACCACCTAGATTGGATTAATTCAATCTATTACAGATGCCGTTTGATTCCCATTTCCTCAAGATTTGAAGGCTATCAACTGTCGCTTGTATGTATTTTTCACCATACTGGGTTAAGACAAATCCATCTCGCTCAAAAAGATTGATTTCAAGAATATTTTCTAAAAGCTTAATTCGATGACTGATTGCGCTGGGGGAAATGCAAAGTTCGTGTGCCGCTAGTTTGACACTACGAACTTTGGCGAGAGTTTCAAATGCCTCAAGACACTTTAATGGTGGAATACGTCTAACAGCTTTCATCTTGAGACAGTTGACAGTCATTAATTACTTTGCGTCAGGTGTTTGCAAAGCGTGGTACTTGAGTTCCTCACGTGCTTCACGCAAGGTTTTACCTTGAGCAATTCGCTTAAGAATCTCCTGTTCTGTATGCTCAATTTCTCTAGCAATTTTGAGAACTTCCTCCGCCCTAGAAGCTGGCACAACCACAACGCCAGAATCATCGCCCATAACAATGTCTTGGGGACGAACTTGACGTTGAGAAACAGTCACGGGAACGTTCACAGCTTCAATTTCAATTCGGTCTTTACCCGTCATCATGTAGTAATCACGAGTGAAGATCGGGTAGCCAAGTTCACGAATCTTTGGCACATCGCGACACACGCCGTCGATCACAGTACCTGCAATACCTTTGTGATGAGCCAGTGTTGTCATGATGTCGCCCCAGATCGTGCAATCAGTCCTGCCACCGTTGTCAATTACGACAACATCACCAGGCGGAACATCATCCAGAAAATCGCCAACGGTCCCACGCTCAATCTCTCCGCATGCGCGGTATTTAACAGTAAATGCTCGTCCAGCAAACTTAACTCCAGTGATAACTGGCTTGATGCCGTGACAACCAGCTGGAATACCAATTTTGTCCATCGCATCAGAAACACTGGCGGTGTCTAACGCCTTAAATGCCTCAACGATTTCATCGCGAGCTACTGAAGGGTTGTTTGATTTGCTCATTATTTTTTCTCCGATTTTGGTTGACTAAGCATGTGCTCGTAATTGAATCGACGATCGACCTCCAGAATTGATTCGCCAGCTTGTAAGGCCTCAAGCATTGCAAGCTCTTTAGCCATGATTTCCTCAGCTGACTTCACTACCTCTTCAAGTCGTTCGATTGGAATCACAACAACACCGTTGACATCGGCAACGATCACATCGCCAGGACGGACAGGGGCATCACCAATTCGAACAGGCACATTCCACGCCTCTTGCACAATCCGACCTCTAGCTGTACTTGGAACAGTACCTCGAGCATGGACAGGGAAGCCAAATGTTTCACATGCATCTACATCCCTTGCAGCGCCGTCAACGACTACGCCGCTCACGCCCTTTAGCTTTGCGCCCAACGCAAGAATCTCACCCCAACAGTTGTGGTGGAGATCGCCTCGGTTATCGATCACGATGACATCGCCCGATTCGCTATTAGCAATCGCATCCACACCAAGATGAGCAACAGCAGGTACAGCACCAGCCGCAATCATTTTGATCGTGACAGCACGACCCACTACCTTGGTGCGCCCCCACTGAGGGTTGATCCCGTGCACTGCACAACGTGCAATCCCGACGCGATCAAGCGAATCGCTCAGATTTGATGTAGCCAAAGCATTCAAACGAGCACGAAATTTCGAATCAAATTCAGCTGCGTTCATTTACGCACCTCCTTATTGCCAAAGTTATATACATCTAGGGTGCGCTCGCCTTGACGGATACGCTCAATGATGAGTCGCTCCTTCGCTTCACGCTCAATCGAATCTTTCAAAACAGCAGGCGCATCGACAGCAGGAATAACAACCACTCCATCAGAGTCGCCCAATACCCAATCACCTTCCTGAACAGATACGCCATCTAAAACGGCATGGCCGCAAAGATTGGCAGGCACATGCTTTTCTGTTCCTTTTATGCAAATGCCTTTTGCAAAGACAGGGAAATTCAAGGCGGCAATAGCATCGCAGTCACGCACTGAACCCGTTGTGACCATACCGACCAACCCACGAACTTGTGCCGCGACAGCCAAGATTTCGCCAAAGGGGCCAGACTCCAAAAAGTCAAATGCATCAATAACAAGAACACTGCCTGCTGGTGCTTCATAGATCGCTTCATGAAGGGCCAAGTTGTCACCCGGTTTCAAACTGAACGGATATGCAGGACCAGATAACTTCATACCTGGTGCTATTGCTTTAACTGCACTTGAAAGCGCACCGATGCGTCCGGCGGCCTCGTGAACTGTGGCTACAGTTTGTTCTGCATACTCACCATTAAATAGGTTAGGTGCAGTTTTTGTTTTCTGTGTACTCATGCTTTAGATTGAATTTAAAAACTTAGATTGATTTATCGCCAATATTTGATCGTTGCAGGAGCAGCATCAAGTTGCAGCCGCTCACCGCTGTCCACGAGTGAGCCATTTGATTGACGATAAAGACGAATTTGTCTATTGGCGGCTTCTTGAACTAACACGGCCTTGCCATCAGGAGTAAAGGCACTACCTTGCAACCATTGACCATCAACAATTTCTGATGCAGCGACGAAGCGACCTGTATTTACATGAAATAAACGATAGCGGGCAGTTCCATGAAAAGGTGAAGCTTTAGGCTTGTTGCTGCCATCAATCACAGTCACCCCAACCATTCGACTGTCAGGCGAAAAGAAGATCCCCTCAGGAGTCTGACCTACGGTGACCGTATCAACCACCTTGGGTGTTTTACCTCGCATATCAATAAGACTAATTGTGTCTGCATCGCCTGCGCCAGAGCCAAGATTTGTTACTGCAGCCCATGCGCCATCTGGAGAGACATCGAGTCCGTAAGGACGCAAGCCCGCAAACAGCTCACGCTGGTCAAGAGTCATCGTTCGACCGTTAATGTTGATGATGCTGATGCGACTGTCGCCGTCTCGACTTACCAATGCACGTGAGCCATCAGGCAAAAATGCCGCATGCGCAGGACCTGATTTTTCGCCTAATTTGATCTTGCCTGCGACAGAAACTTGGTTCCCATCGATAGCCAAAAGCGAAACCGTGCCCTCAACTCGATTCGCTACAAGTGCCAAAGTGCCTTCACGATTAAAGGAAATACCAGATGCACCGCTGCCAGTGCTCACGCTTTGTATTACCTTGGGTGAATTAACCCCACTCTGATCGAGCTCAACCACGGATACGAGATCATGTGCAATGACCTTCTTTGGATCAGCAGAGTCACGTCGAGTGGCAGCACTAATCAAAGCAAGTCTTCCGTTCGGTGCGATTGCGATTGAACTAGGAGGTCCGACCAATGAAGTTGGCATCTGAATTTGCTGGGCGACACGCAAGGCATTGCCAGACACTTCAATCACTGCCAATGTATCTGCCGCATCACGCACAACAGATTTGCCGTCAAGAAGTCCTGCACGCCCATCTTGAATTGACAAGAAATACGCTTTATCGCCGGATGCTTGCTGTAGGCCAGCACAACCGGACAGAGTAGCGATAGCAACTGCAGCGATTGCCCCATGAACAGCAATTTTTTTGGAGATATTGATCATGTTTTATTTCTCCAATCAATCTACCGTTGCGCCTGAAAGCTTGACCAATTTGCCCCATTTATCGATTTCTTCACCGAGGTGCTTTTTAAACTCCTCAGGAGAGTTGCCTAATGGAACTGATCCCTGATCTGCCAAGGTTTTTTTAACAGTCGGGTCACGCAATACTTTTTGAACAGCTGCGGCAAGCTTGTTCACCACATCTGGAGGCGTTGCCGCTGGAGCCATGATGCCGTTCCACAGTGCTACTTCATATCCAGGAATGACTTCACCGATAGCTGGAATATTTGGCACACGTTGCGAGCGAGCCTTTGTTGTTACACCCAATGCGCGAAGTTTTCCGCTTTCAATATAGGGCAACACTTCGACCAATGGGGAGAAGACAGCCTGAATTTGTCCACCCATCAAATCTGTATTTGCAGGCGCACCACCTTTGTAGGCAATGTGAACCATGTCACCTTTGACCATGCTGTTAAACAATGCTCCCGACAAATGCGATGCAGAGCCGCTACCTGCCGATCCATAGTTGATCGCTTCTTTCTTTTGCTTAGCTAAGTCAACGAATTCTTGAAGCGTTTTTGAGGAAATATCTTTGTTAACAGTCAATACATTAGGAATCAAAGCAACTTGAGATACAGGTGTGAGATCCTTACGAAGATCAAATCCCATGCTCTTGTACAAGGTAACGTTTGTTGCAATCGTGCTTGTTGCAAATAGCAAGGTGTAGCCATCTGCTTGTGATTTGGCAACAAATGCAGAGCCAACATTGCTACCAGCACCGGCCTTGTTATCGATGATGAATTGCTGACCAATTTCTTTACTTAACTTCTCAGCCACCAATCTGGCGGTTGCATCCGTACTACCACCTGCAGCGAATGGAACAACCAATGTAATTGCACGTTTAGCTGGCCAGTCCTGAGCTTGAGCAGTCAACCCCATAGCTGCGATGCAGCAACCCGCGATGATTTTGAAAGTATTGCGTTTATTCATGTTTGTCTCCTAGGTAATTCTTCGGTTGAATCAAAAGGCGTTAGTTTTCACCCATCGGTGTCACTTCAACTAAGCCTGCATCTGCATCTAGCGAAATCAGATCACCAGTTGAAATTGCGACGGTGGGGTCTTGATCTAGCCCAGCGACTACAGGAATATTTCCAATAATTGCGCCAATCGTTGTGATGGCTTCTGGGCTGATTTGAATGAATGCAACTGGTGAAGTTCCTCGAGAAACCATGTCATAAATCTTGTAAGAACCGCCAGTCGAACCTTTGCCTGTAGCAAAAACCAAGACTTTTCCAGAAATGTTTACGCCTTCTAATTCGTGACCAGGCTCCGTGACGATGCCAGTCATGTTGTCTACACCACCGTTAAAGCTGATGGCTTCTTTTGTCACAACAGCAACACCGACTGCTTTACCTGTGACGATCTTGCGACCTTTAAGTACAAATTTCGTCATATCGATTACCTCCACACACCGTTGATGACCGCTTGCATGACTCGCTCTAAATTTCCGTAATGAGCAGGAAGTCCAAACTGACCTGGTGCATAGAAGGCCATCTTTGCGGAATTTGTGGTCAGCGTCTTGTAGCCTTTGTTGGGTGCAATCACTCGACTACGAGCCAAGAAAGGACAGGTTTCACGAACAACAATGCCACCCGCCTTTTTAATCGTGTCGATGTAGCCCAGGTTTTCAGCCATGGCGTACATGGGTACGGCAGTCGTTACCCAAAGTGAAACGTCTTTATGAACTTTCTTTCCTTCAAGAGCCTCCGCAACTTCACGAATCTCTTGGACAGATGCGTTGGGACAACCAATCAAAACCCAATCTACATGATCAGATGGCTCTTTGTTGAGTGCGTTTTCGGCTTGCTGCTTTTCGGCGTCACCGAAAACAATCACCTTGGCAGGTTCACGCCCACCAAAAGCTTCTTCTAACGTCGGAGCCTCGGGCGTTACGCCTACCGCATGAAACATGCTGACTGATCCTGACGCCGCAAGTGATGCGCTGAGAGCCTTCAAATCCTCAAGGGTCGGAGAGCTTGGAATTCCTGTGAAAACAGGTGTATCTTGGCCAGCAATTTTTCCTGCGAAGTAACCCAACGTCCCGTAGTCCGTCATATCGCGCAGAGTGGTCTCAACTTTGATGAGGAAATTACCGTAACGGTTTTCCTTCAAATGGAAGCCATACATTGGAGTACGACCTGTCAATGCAGTAGCCAAGCCACTTGGCCCGCCTTCACGATTGGTTCTGGCCCCACACACAGAGTTTGCGAACACAACAGCGGAGGATTCGCCCCAAGCCATGTGCTCGCCAAAACGAGGTGTATTTCCTGTGAGATAAGGAATACAAGTGTTGCAAGTATTAGCCCCCATGCCAGCATAGGCATCTGTCAAACGGACTTGAAGAATGCTGTCTGACTCAGGAATTCCAATTTCTTTCCATTGCGTCTGATCAACAGCTGTTGGGTTAGTTGTTACTCGCGTAACAAACTTACCGCCTTGCTTGCGAATGTCCTCTACAAACCTTGTTCCGGCTTCTTCTGCAACCAAAACTGAGGAACCAGCCATGTGCACGTTATTGACTTCTACGAGTCGTTCGGCACCGAAGCTTTCACCTAATGCAACCAAGATCTCCATGGCTTTTTGCACCGCAGGCCCTTTGTCGCCATGCAACATGAGCGTCTCTTCATCAGTTAGAAACATAAGTCTCTCCATCTTTTGGGTCAACACGATTGCTGACTTGTTGGCGGAATTTTGTTAACTTATTTGAATCTTGAAAAGCGATAAATTGGAATTGATATATATTCCATTTAATGATGATTACTAATGAAGGTGAAAGCCATGATGACTTTCAAACAACTTGAAGCTTTTTGCTCTGTCGTTCAGGCTGGTGGCTTTGCGCAAGCTGCAAATCGTTTGCACACAACTCAATCGGCCATCTCCAAACGTGTGCACGAACTGGAGTCAATTTTTGATACGCCACTCTTTGATCGAACCCTACGTTCTGCACGATTGACAGAAAAGGGGGAGGAAATGTTTTTAGTCGCTAGGAGACTTTTAGATCAGCGAAATGAGGCAGTGGAACAGTTTCAACGACCAGAAGTTCTTGAGCGCCACATCAGAATCGGCGTAACGGAATTAACAGCGATGACTTGGTTGCCACGATTAGTCAGTGCAATTCAGACTCGCTACCCTAAAGTAATCATTGAGCCTCACGTCGACGCAAGCGTTACGCTGAAAGAAAAACTATTAGATGATCAGGTTGATCTCATGATCGTTCCACAGGTGTTTGATGATCAGCGATTCATTTCTAAACGTATAGGCGTTGTGGAACACGCATTGATGTGCAAGCCAAGCTTAGTGGGAAGAAAGACACGTTTGCGAGCACAAGATTTGAGTAATTACAGGTTGTTAACTCAAGATAGCCGCTCAGGAACAGGCCAGCTCTACAACCGCTGGCTACGTTCAATTGGCATTGAGCCCGAGAACACCATTTTTAGTAACAGCCTTGTGACACTGATTGGTCTCACCATCTCTGGAATGGGCATCAGCTACTTACCCAAAAAGTGCCTGAAGGGAATGATTGAATCTGGAGCGCTTCAAATGCTTCAAGTAAGCCCTGCACTTCCGTCAACCGCTTACACCGCAATTTATCGCAGTGACCGTCAAAGTACGCTCATTGATTCAATATCAACCCTAGCGCAGGAAACTTGTGATTTTGGAAGTATTTTTCAAACCACCTGACCAGCAAACGATTTAACAAGGAAAAACTCTCACCAATGCTTATGCACAGTTAAGGTTAAACGACTTCCCGCAAACCCGCATGAAACCTAGGTTCCCCTTGTGGACGCGTCCTTAAGAAAACAGAGAAAAGAGAGAGAAAACAGAAAAAAAACACCACTTGTTGAAGAAGTGAAATTGCCGCGTCCTTGAGGTCACCCGTCGAAAGCCCGCAACTACAGGGCTTTGGCGCAAAGAAAAAGGGCTCGGAGATTTTCCGAGCCCTTGTGTATGGTGGATTTAAGGGGATTTGAATTTTGGTCTGCAAGGTTCTTCAGTGCTCACGCAGCAGATAACTTAACTCACTATCAGCTGAGTTAAGTGCGTTAAATATTGTCCAAGCACGCAAAGAATGATCTTTACTGGACAAAATCTCACCACTTTCTTTGATTTGTCGCTTAACTTCTTGAAATGCCCGATTGAACAAATCTGGCTCAGGATCTAAGACGGTTTTCTTGCCGGTTATGAGGAATGCAACATCGATTCCGCTTTGGTTTAGCTTTATCAACACCTCTGTACCAGGCAGTGTTTTGCCAAGCTCATACCGTCCTATCAGAAGTCTGTCTATCGATGTGAGTCGAGAAAGTTCTCGCTGCGAAAGGCCCAGCCGGCTTCGTTCTTCCCTAAATCGTTGAGCGAATTTAAGGCTTAAATCTGGATCATTCTTGACCGACATTTTTGGCTATCTTTAAGTATCCATTTGTTGCCGAAATTATAACGGTTGCAACAGATAAACATCTTAAATCGCGGTTGTCGTGTAGCTAGAGTTTGTTAAGCTATTTGTACTTTTTTGTCTCTTTGTGTCCATTAGTATCCTCAAATGTCTATTTACCACCCTTAATTTCTCTTAACGTCTTTTAACGTCCAAGCTCGGTTGGTGGTAACTTAGAATATGGATTTTTGGGCACGAGAGTAATGTCACCTGGACCAACTGAAATTGTTGAATCAGACATTAGCAACCGAGGAGCAGAAATGCTCGCCATCAAGGAGTTAATCCTTGATAACAACTCATCCGTTGCTGAATGGGCTAAAGCCAAGGGGTTTAGCCCAACTCTCGTCTACAAAGTCTTAAATGGGGAGAGAAGCGCCCTAAGGGGGAAGAGTCGCAACATTGCCAAAACACTTAAAAACGAGTTGATAACTCACAAAAAGTGAGTTCTGCATCTTTTCTTCTTTGCGAAGAAAAGAAAAAAGGGAAAGGACCTGCAAGCCCTTCCCCTTTGTAACGGGATTTAGTTGAGTCCCTCTACAGACTGAACTTTAACTGCCTCTTTCGAGGCGGTCAATCCCTTTTTTGTCCTTTTTTGTCCAATCGTGCTCATCCTTGAGCGCGAGGGAGAACTATTTTCGAAATAGGGATTTTGATGACCTTCAAGCCAAACTTTGCCACGAAGAACCAGGCGCCTAGTCAGGTTCGCACATTGTCAGCAAAAAAGATCAAAGATCTTGCTGCCCATCAGCACGCTCGCAACTTAGTTGAGCTCAAGCTTCTACTTGACGAATTTTCAGATGGCGCCAATCTAGCTCGATCTTGTTCATTGCCTCCTTTTAGGGATGGGGGCCAAGATGCCGAGTAAAAACGATGAGCTTCAACAGTCTCTATTTCTAGGCCCTCAATTTCAAAAATTTCCCACTCATTCCAATGTCGTTACTTGGGAAAAGACAAAAGAAAAGATCAAGGCAGGTCAAGGTCAAGGACACTTTGAAAATTACATCCCATGGATTCGAGTCACAAGACATTGGCACAACACCAAATCCGTCTCTGGCCACTTAGCCGCACCCGAACTTAACCGACATCATCACTACGTATCAGCCAATGAGCTCACAGCGTTTCAATTCTTCAAATGGTTGGGCGCTGTAGACGTACGTGAGCAATTCCCCATATGGCCCTTTGAGCATGACCATCCGATGGTTGGACTACCAGGAGTTGGCAACCTAGCGAAATGTCGAGGGCTTACTGAAATTGCCAAGGAAGCTGGCATCAAACATGGCAAGAACGTCGGCAGCAACTCCGACTACGTCGCAACCATTGACATGCTGACAACTTGGTACACGCCAAATAGCGTGAAGCTTATTGCGATTGATTGCAAACCATACGACTTAAAACGTATTGACGCAGCAAGCATGCGTGATCGTGAACGCTTAGAGCTTGCTAGACGCTATTGCAAAGAAAACAACATTCACTGGTTTCTCTTCAATTCACAAACACTTCCAAAGAACTTTGTGAAAAACCTTGATGCCCTTTACCCCACTTTGAAGCGACAAGAAATCATTGATTTGAAGAATAGTTCGCACTACAGAAAACTCGTGCAATTCCTCAATAGCGAAGGAAAAAGATCGAAACCATTTTTTTTGATCAAACAATTTGCATCTGAAAACAATTTTGACGAGAAAGATGTTTTCGTGATGTTCAAGTACGGCGTTTGGACTCAGGACATTGATCACAACTTCGAAAACTATTTCGACACTTGGAATCACTTAATTCCTGGCGGTAGATCTTTGAAGAAGCAAATGCGCGCTCGTTATCTGGAGGAGCACGGAATTGCTTAAGCCATATCAAGTTTTTTTTGGCAAAGACACGTCCATGCTGTTTCAAGGTGCTGCAAGATTTCTCGGCATGAATGAAATAACTGGTTGGGCGTACTTCATAAAAGTTCCGAGTGTCGACACCAGTACAAACCGCTCTCCAAAATACTGCAAGGGGCCATTTAAGATCAATATTTGCGATGTTCAGGAGGCGATAAAAACGGAAGAGCTCATCCTTGTTAATGAGCAAGTGAATCCATTACTTGCTCTCACAGACGATCAACAAATCGCAACTCAACACCGCCAACGCAAAAAAGAAAGCATTCGCAAGGACATCGAACGACGTGATAGATGGTTCAGCGCTATTCAACCAGTTCTTCTCGACTCAAACAATGAAGTGCGTTTACCAATTGACTTGATAGAGGCCGTTAACAAGTCCGCATTGATTGCCAGAGCCGCAGAGACATCTGGTTTGCCCAAGTCTGCAATCTACACACTGTTGAATAGATATTGGGCTGGTGGAGGTGTCAAAAATGCACTGCGCAGTTACTTTTCGCGCTGCGGCAATCCCAATCAAGAAAAAATTCAAGGGAACAACAAACTTGGCAGACCCAAGACTAAGTCCGGCTCGGTCTTGTCTGGTGATTCATATTTGCTAAGTGCAGAAGATAAATTTTTGCTTGGGAAATATTACAAAACCATTTCGCACAACATCACATCAAAGCGGGCTTACACAAATCTAATACAGGCGCATTGGTCTAATCACACCATCGATGCATTTGGGAAAATGCATTCGACTCAGCTCGATGCAAACTCTCGGCCAAGTCGTATGCAGTTCGAATATTGGGGTAAAAAGCTAAATCAAGTCAGCGGCGTTAGACAGTTAAAAATTTCTGAGACCAAATGGCTTGAAACTCAAATTAGTGCTGGTGGCTCTACACGAGATCAAGTTTCAATGGTGTGCCAACTGGCAGGCTTTGACAGCACGACGATTGATCTTTACACAGTATCAATGCTAGATCGCTCTAAAGCACTTACTCCTGCAACACGTTTCCTTCTTATAGATATTCGCACCACATACATCATCGGCTGGTTGGTTACCTATGAGAAACCATCTTCGCAACTTGCCCTTCAAACAATCTTCTTTGGAGCATCTTCCAAAGTCGAACACTTTAAAAAATACGGAATCGAAGTTAGAGCCGAAGACTACCCACCTGTTTTACCTAAGCGCATTCAAGCGGATAACGGCGAATTAAAGGCTGAACGCACTACAGAGGCAGAGAGTCAATTCGGATTCAGTGTCACGTTCGTCAAAACTGGTCAAGGCTCTGCCAAGGGCGATGTTGAGTCAAGTCATCACAAGCAACACAAGTCTGTTGACCATGCGCTACCTGGATCGACTCTCGGCAAGCGTAAGGAGCGTGGAGAAAAGAAACCGGCTTTGTCTGCGACGCTTAACTTTGTCGAATACATGACCGAATTGCTTGATGACATTCACTTTCACAACACCATTGAAGTTGTACCCAAACTATCACCCATCCGAATGCTTGAAGAGAATCCAGAAATCAAGCCAACTCGTGCAAATATTTTTAACTGGATGCGCGAGCGTGGCATGACTGCTGAGTTACGAGCTGATCATGAAGCAATGCGCGCATATTTGCAGGAATCCGTTCCTGCCGTGATATCTAAGAATGGTCTTTACCTTCAAACACTTACTGGCGGTCAGTACAAAACAATTTATTCAGTTCGTTACTCAACATCCGCCCCAGAAGGTCTAGCCTTGATGTCGGAAGTTAAATCTTCCGGTCATCGTCAACGCGTTGAGGTCTGCATAAATAAAGAAAGTCCTTCTGACGTATGGCTTGCCACTTCAGCTGGTTTCGTTAAATGGACATGGCAGGTAGACGAGCAAGACTTTGAACAGCGCAACTATTGGGATCTTATAAATATTGCTTCTCGCATGAGTCATGATTCTTCACTAAATGAAGAAATTGAGTTGTCTCACGATATTCAAACGCAAACACGTCGCAAGCAGGTACTCAAAAGAGCGAGCCGCGAGAAAAATTTAGCATTAGTTAAATCTGGAGTCAGAGAAAGTCACTCGACACGAACAAAAAATCTCAAAGAAAACACAGCTCAAGAAATTTCGCTTTTTACAAAAGCCAACATTGCCACGCAGAATTTTCAAGATGTAGAGCAAGAACAAATCGCTGAAACACAACCACGGCGATTGTCGGCAAATGAACTAATGCGCATAAAGCTGCTGGGAAAATGAAATGACTGACTTACGTACTCACCCTGAACTTATTTACGGACCCAACCCTCTTTTGGAAGCATTGCCTCCATTCGTTCCGTATGCTTCCATTGCCGAAAAACTTGTACAAAAACCCTTAGAGGGCCTTAACTGGAGAGAAATCCCTCCTGAATATCGGACACCTTTACTAAGCAAGGCTGAATTTCACTACATACCAATGACCCAAAGCGTTGAGGCGGCTGATGGTATTCAGTCGCTCATACGGAGATCACTCTTCCAACGCAATCCGTTAGAGCCATCAGAACAGGTCAGAGTCAATCGTTTCGCTACTGTTGAAACTGATGAGGAATTTGACAAAGCCATCATGGCGTTAGGTCTTGATGGAGGTGGCGGTGTTTTTCAGGGAATCACTGGAAGCGGTAAAACCGCGGCGACCGTTCGGGCACTTCAATCATTTGCGCCCCAACAAATCATTGTTCACAAACGAAACCCAGCTTGCGGTTGGTCTCACCTTGTACAAGTTGTCTATTTATACGTTACACAGCCACCTCAAGGATCAAGAGGCGGGCTCTTTCATCGAATTCTTGAAGTACTTGATAACTTAACAGGTTCAACCACCAAACGATCCAAGCATGGCAAGGGCATGAGCTTGGATGCCCTTCTTAACGAGGTCTACAAGGCTTTAGTTATTCACCGTGTTGCACTGTTAATCATTGACGAAAACCAAGCGCAAAATTTGTCAGAGAGCGCTAACTTTGCACAGTTTTGTTTGTTCTTCTTAAACTTGATGTCACTAGGGATTTCTGTATTAGTCATTGGAAACCCAAATGCTTTTGCACAGCTTTCATCTCTTTCGCAACTTGTCCGGCGCTTTTCTGTAGGCGGAGTTCATAGCTTCAAACCATCGAACGCTCTAAATGACGAACTCTGGCGTGACTACTTTGTTCCAGGAATGCGTGAATTTTGTTTGGTCGATGAGATTGATATTGATCCCGTACAGCAAGCTCAACTTGAATCAAAGTTATGCGCTGGCATTCCTGGCTTATACAGAGCGTTATGGGTGGAATCACAACGTCAATGTTTGCGAAGAGGTGGCGATCGAGCAGTGATGACAATTGCAGATATTGAAGATGCTTCCACAAGTCCAGCTTTCATCGAAGCGCGTCCAATCGCCAAGACCATCTCATTATTTGATGAGCCATCGTCATTTACTGACATCTCACATTCATTTTCTAGCGACTCTGAGAGCAGCAAACTTTCTGATGAGGACATTAAAAAAGCACAAGCTGATGCTGCGGCCATTAAGCGTCGAATCACTAACGAAAAGCGTCAATTTTCTCGAAAGAAAAGTGCAGAGCAAGAAGCTGCGAATCGCCTTTTGAAACTTAAACCTGATGACCTTCGCCGACTTGGTGCAACAAATGAACTATTGAGCTCGATGGAGTCTCACATTAAAAAATCAAATCGTCCCAGCTAAGCGTTATGACCAAAGGATTTTCATACTTACCTTGCATCGATCCCGATGAATCGATTTATAGCTGGTGCGCGTTTCTCAGCACATCCAATAGCAAAAAAAGTGCACCAGCAGCCATCACAGAAATTTTGGGATTTGAATATGCGCTCGTTCAATTTGATCTGCCAACTCGTTTGGATTACTTGATAGAGAAGTTTCAGGATGCAGTACCTGAGCTTGATGTCATCTTGCGTGATCACACTATTGCTGGATTTTTTTGGCCATTCATCTCTGAGTACGACCGCAACAGAATTCGAGACTCTCTTATGAATCGTTCGACAACTCGCGCTCGTCAAGCGTTACTTCAATCGATCACAAGACTTAATTTTCATCGCTATCTACGCTGGTGCCCAGAGTGTGTATCAGAGGACATCGACAGACTTGGACGTGCGACTTGGAAGACTAAGCATCTCTATCCAACATATCTAGTTTGCACCAAACATAAAACCTGGCTCCACGTAGCACGAAAGAAATTCAAGAGATTAGTACTTCCTAACGATCCTGAAGTTCTCTGTATTTCCACACCTATTGCTGATGAATCATCCAAGCATCTAGAGGCAGCAGTTTTGATATCTCGCGTATCTGATTTCATTCAATCCCGCCAATCTGCTGATCACCTATTATTAAAAAATGCTGTTCTCCGAAAGCTTTATAGACTTGGCGTCTTGCTGCCAAACAAGTGCTTTACCTTTGAAAATTTGATTCGATGGTTTCAATCTTCAGCAATAGGCGCTTTGTGCGCGGCTGACGTTAGCAATCCATTCACCCCTCTTGCCGATGGGAAATGGATACGCGTACTTTTTTGGGGCAGCATCCCAAATAGCGCTATTCGGTGGGCAGTTTTGTGGTGCGCGTTTGACTGGAAATTGCCCAGTGATGCAGTCTATGAACTTGAGCAAGCATTGAAGGACATTCACCACGATCACGCCGGTCAACAACTGATGTTTGTGTCTGGAAGTGAATGCATTCGAGCGCCAGATCGAATTTGGAGAGCACTTGAACATGCAAAGACTCTATATGAAGCAGCAGCGATTGTTGGCATGACTCAATCTTGGGTTCAGTACTGGCTACGCAATGACAATGATTTGGCAATTCATTGGCAAAAACATCTTGTCGATAATCAAATTTCAATGATTTCTGAGAAGGTGCATTTGTACATGTCTCAAAACCCTGATGTCACCACTTGGGTGCTGCGTAATCAATTCAGGTCCGAGTTATCCATGTTGAAAAAGTACTCACCAGATCGTTATCACCATTACATATCCATGGCTCGTTCTTACAATTTAAAAAATGCGCAGATCAAGCTAATTTAAATTTTAAGCAATCGATACACTGACTTTCGTAATGCGTCGTTGATTGACAGTCCCAGGAACTACTTTAGTGGGATCAAACAATGCTAGGTTCATGCCTGAGCTAACAGAGCTGCTATAGATTACTCCATGGTATCCAGCCTTTTTTATAAATTCACATAGGTACTGGCTTGGAACATAGTCAATTGCTGCACCTTGAGGTAATACGGGTCTAGTTAACTCTTGACCTAAATGCTCCAAAAATGGAATGTCATTCCTCATTGCTGATATCTGCTGTTCATCACCAAATACAAATGGAGAAATCAACCGCTTAGGATCGCGCAAGTCTATTAGATCTAAATCGTCTTGAATTTTAAATTTTGCTACGCATGCAGTTTCACCTGTATGGGGCCTAATTTCTGATATTGCTGTCTCTTCCGTTGAGCCTAAATATAAATACGGAATACCTGGAGGATTAGCTCGTCCATGCGACGTTACTCGCTTCGGCGGGGCTCCCATATCCTTAATTTCAAATGCATTTTCACCCTGTTGTATGCGGGCTCTAAACCATTCTGATGGAGTTCCTTCAGCTCGCAATTGGCTAAGCAAAGCTGTCAATCTCTCAGCATCTATATTTGCATCCGGAAAATATCTGTTTGTATACATCAACTCATCGCGCAATTTTTCCCAACGCAAAGCCAACCCTGTAGTGCCATATCTTTCTGATGGAGCGAATTTATCTCTAACGATTGCTCCATCATCAAGCACATCAGCAAGTAGTGCCCTTGCTGGCAGCTCGCCCATCTTCGGATGGGAAAACATTCCCCAATCCTTCATGAGCCATTCGACTAATGTTCTTCCGGCGGGATTACGTTGATAAATTGAAATTACTGGAGCAAAGATTTCCGCTAACACATTGGGCGTAACTAATGGAACGTTATCTGAATAACAGTAAGAGCATTTACCAGTATCTGTGCTTAATGCGCGAATAATGTGCGCCTGAAGGACGCGATCACCAAAGCATTCAGCACAACATTTCATCTGCAATTTTCAGTAAATTATTGTTGGCTAAAGTAGTGGGCTATGGTTTCAATGTGATGCTGCATTGACAATTTTTTAACATACCCCAACCCAGGGAAGTGTTTTTTTTCATGAAGTGATCTGAACTCCTTCACAGCAGGTGATTCGTAAACTTTTGAGTTTTTCTCATCAAGCTTTTGAATCATTGCATCTAGAGCTTCCGCAAATTTTCCTGCCGGGTCTGTGGGTGTATCCATTCTCTTAGACTTGAAATGATAGACATACATTGCCTCATCTTCGTCATCAATAAATGTCAAATGGACAGCAATTGCATATGCAGGACCACCACCTTCAGAGTAGTCATCACCAACAGTTAAGAAGTCACCAAAACCGTCCATCCCCTCATCTTCAAATGTGGCGTGCAAATCTGAAAAGAATTCAATGTCTGGATGATCTCTATTTCGTCTCCGTTCAAAACCATCGCGAACCAAAACTCGATTCTTTTTAGGAAAATGTTTTCGATACAGCTTTCCACAATGGTCATCAAGAAACACATGTCTCACTCGATCAAACTGATCTTCTAGTTCTGCGGCCAAAGCTTTACCGTGAGTAAATCCAGCGTGGACAAGAGTTAACCTCTTATCACGATGCTCATTGCATAAACTCAGGATATTTGGGATAGAAATGTCTTCTTTTAAAAGAATACCGATTTCTATCTCTTGCTTATTTTTAAATTTTTCGTTTAAAAAGGCTGAGATGCTCTCAACATCATCTGCATGATCACCATGTTGCGGGTTAACAATTACAACTGCGCTGCCCTTTGCGTCTGACACGGCAACTAAGGCGCGCTCTAGACTACCCAGCGATTCTTTAACTGGTTCGATTATTGGAACAAAACCAGCCTCTGCAAATTTCGACGCATTGTCGCGAACTGTTATCAGCTCATATTGTTTTCCACGAAAGTATGGGAAATACATGAAATTACGCCCAGTTCATAGCAATTTGTAAATCAGTGTTGACTGCTTTAATCAACCTCTCATGATCTGATTTCTTAAGAGACACCGACAAAGCGGCCGCTTGCAATGAGGGCGGAAGACTGTCGACCAAGTCTGACAATGGCTCCAGACTTCGACTCTTTTTAAGAACCCGGATCATTGCAGAGTGTACATCCAAAGGATTAATTCTTTCAAACAACATCCTCATCTCAGCTCTCAATCGCGTGTTCGGAACTTCTGGCGTGGAAATGCCAAGTATTTCAAGGATTTGGCTCGCCTCTGAGACACGAATAGACTCAAAAACTGAAACGGGGCAGATTAAATCTGGACGATCAACACCATCTCTGATTGTGCTAATTTGGTGACGTTGAGAAAGTTGAAGAACGCCAACATCTTTTGATGTCATGCGAAGGATTTCATCAACATGCGCTTCTCCAGCGATTACAAATACACGTGAAAATACCTTTTTGTATTCTTCAATTTGCTTTGATAAACGCGTGAGTTTGTCTCTTTCGGACTTGATTTCATAAACAGTTGCTGTACCGTTCAAAATTACCAAGTCCGCCTTGCATTCACCAACTCTAAATTCTGTGAGCATTGACGCTGAACGAATCGAGTGCGTACCCAGCAGGACCTTGTGTGTCAAAGCAGCCTTGTAGACGTACTCGTCACGAAACGGTTTTTCACGAAGTACGTTAAAAGCAGCTTCGAATGCATCACTGACAAGACGTAACTTGGGCCATGCCTCACGAATAGATGTTTCGTGAAGCAATCTGGCAAATAAGGCTGATCGGCCTTTGGCTGCCATCTCACGAAATACAGCCGTAGAAAAGAGCCGCGAGTAGGCAGACAGCCGAGAGGCGTTTAAATCCACAAGACTCCCCAACTAGTAGAGTTGTCAAGTATAAATCGTTTACCAACGTACGCAATCGATGCTCCAACAAACGGCATCATCTAACTAGCCCTCTAACTTGATGACCACAAACCCAATTCGCCTATATCGGTACAGGCCATTAAATGGCATAACCATTGAGTCGTTATGCCTAGATGAACTTTATTTTTCATCACCAACTGATTTCAACGACCCATTTGACTGCAAACCTGTTTTAGAACCCGACTCAGACCTTCAAACACTACAAAAAGTACTTTACGAGTTAATTAGACGGCGCGTTAGTTCTGAAACAGAAAATGCTCTTTTACTTGCGAAAGTTACAAAAAGTGATGCCACTGAACACGCCAATCAAATAGGGCAACAGGAGGCATCTCGCTTTCTTTTAGAGATCAGATATCAAGCAACCAATCCTGACTTTGATTGCTCCGAAGATGAAGCACAAATTTCTATTCTCAGGTCAGATATCGAACAGGAGCTTTTGCGACGTTATGAGAGAGGAATATGCTGCTTTTCTACAAGCTTTAACAACCCACTTTTATGGAGTCATTATGGCGATCAACATCGTGGCATTTGTGTCGGCTACGGACTTCAACGTGTTCCCGAACCAGAAATTCATCAGGTAATTTACGGTGGTTCAAGAACGATAAAGTCAAGCTTAGTCGCTAGTGCAATTCTTGATAATGACATTGCCGCAATTCGTCAACTAGATCAAGATGTTCTCTTACGCAAAGCTGAAGATTGGACATATGAAAATGAGTGGCGACTGTTAGGACGTCAAGGAAAACAAGAATCAAATCTTTTACTAACAGACATTACCTTTGGCATTAGGTGTTCGAACACACTGAAATTTGCCTTGATCAAAGCCTTAGAGCAGCGAATGCAAGAAATCAACTTTTTCGAAATCTTTTGTAAAAAAGGGACCTTCTGCTTAGAACGAACGGAGATTGAGTTTCATGAGTTAAACGCATCACTTCCAAGAACAGCAATGTCTGGGCTTGAAGCTTTTGGCACACCTTGATATTTAATATAAGTTCTTCAAGTCAATTGTGTGTTTGATGCATTTTCAACAACATCTCACCAATCATCGGTCCACGACATTCTTCGTCGATTAACAGGTTGACTTGCTCAATGCTTTTTGTAAACGAAGCAAGCACCAGGATTAGATTAGTCCAACGTCCATTACTGGCTTGATTCAAGTTAGCAAGATAGAAATCTGTATCCCCAGCATCTGGAAAGTTTTTCCAAAGCCATCGCCGCGGGTACTTGCTACTCATGAACCAAGACTTTGGCGCACATGCGGCCTCAAATGAGATGTATCTTTTCAGTCCCTGATGTAAAGGTTGGCGCTTCAAGTGCTCAATAAGTCGAATCAACACAGCATCAGAGATTTGATCTCTTCGCATCATCAATGAAGCAATCAACTCACCATAGTGCTGAACCTTACGTTCATGCGTTTTCGACAAGATTGTGTAGTTTTCATGCGGGTCAAGCTCTCTATGCCGCAAGTACCATTCGGGCAAACGTTTATAAACATACGTTGCACTTTTGGCTCGAAGTAATTTCGCATCTCTATGCTTTGGGCAATATGTCACACCATCAACCTGATGGACGCAATACCAAATACTCGATCCGGTCACTGACTTATCAATGTCCACACACTCTGGGCATAGTTTTGCGACATGGGGTTGATGCTTTAAAAATGGGAACGTTGCAGAATTTCTTTTTCTAAGAAATGTCGACCAATCAATTTTTCTCCAATTCCAATATTCGGCTGGAAGAGTTGTATGTTCATTAATCAGTTCATAACGGGTTTTACCCGTGAACGACTTCATCACTTCGATCAGATCTCTAATCTCATCTTTACGCTCGTGGTTGTAATCCGCCGATTGCCTGTATCCATCAACAAGTGTTTTTTTAAGCGCCTGAAGATCTCTAAACTGAGACACCACTTTGATACGCCCAATGTATCCATCTATCAACTCACCTGATGCAATCATTGGCACATACATGCTTACCCCTCAAATGAAAAATATTTTCATCTTCGATTTGAAGCATTGCAATCAAGAACTAAAGAAAAAAATTTGGAAACTCTATTGTTTTGATTTTCACGTTACGCATCATGAACATTAGTTTTTTAGAAACTATGCCTCACGATAAATCTAGAATCTATTCACAAACGGCACGCATTGACGTGAAAATTTTTGGAAACTCTATTACATGCCACCACTTGGCTCATCACCAAGTATCTGATCACGGCAGCTTTGGTTGTTGCGATTTCTGAAATGGCCAAACGCACAGAGAAAATAGGTGCACTCTTGGCATCGCTGCCGCTGGTCACGATCCTCGCTTTGATCTGGCTCTATGTAGAAAACCAACCCGACGAAAAAATTGCTGACCAAGCTTGGTACACGTTTTGGTATGTGTTGCCGACCTTGCCCATGTTCTTGGCCTTTCCATATCTGCTGCCACGCATTGGTTTTTGGCCCACATTGGGCGCTTCAGCGTTCATCGTGTTGGTGTGTTTTAGAGGTTTGGCGTTGTTGGTACGCCCATTTGGCATTGACTTGCTTTAAACCAACATGCCTTTGGTCTCGATGAACTTGACCACGTCTTGCAAACCATCCAGCGTGCGCAAATTGGTCATGACAAAAGGCTTCAAGCCACTCGCGTTGGTACGCATGCGAATGGTGTCAGCTTCCATCACATCCAAGTTGGCGCCGACATAAGGTGCCAAGTCCGTTTTATTGATCACAAACAAATCGCTCTTGGTGATACCGGGGCCACCTTTGCGTGGGATTTTCTCGCCAGCCGCCACGTCAATCACATAGATCGTCAAGTCACTCAGCTCGGGACTGAAGGTGGCGGCCAAGTTGTCGCCGCCGCTCTCGATGAACACCACATCGGCATCAGGGAAGTCAACCAACATGCGGTCAATCGCCTCGAGGTTGATGGATGCATCTTCGCGAATGGCCGTGTGTGGGCAACCGCCGGTTTCCACACCCATGATGCGCTCTGCGGGCAATGC
>JACCDU011031039.1_pt1 | contig 30588 bp, 31 predicted proteins | sample 7446081 | NCBI WGS metagenome assembly JACCDU01 (sample SAMN15323447, study PRJNA562643) | freshwater metagenome | isolation source: river surface water | place: USA:Blue River Watershed | collected 2017-08-17
AACGACCTCGTCGAAGAAGCCCTGCGCAACAACCGGGATCTTCAATCGGCCATCGCCCGTGTTCGCAAAGCCCGCGGCCAGCTAGTCACCACCCGCGGCAAGTTTTTCCCGCAGGTCGAATACTACGGCGCCGGCGAACGCGGCAAGTTTATGGGGCTCGACCAAACGGTTGTCACCAGCACCCCTGGTAGCTTAACGACCATCGGCACCATGGCCATGCCTGCGACCTGGCAACTAGATGTTTTTGGCGGCCTGCGCCGCCAATACGAAGCAGCGAGTGCCAACGAAGCCGCTGCCATCGCCTCTCGTCAGGCCGTCGCATTGAGCATTGCCGGTGAAGTCGCCAACGTCTACATCACCCTGCGCAGCCTGGACCAGCAGCTCGCGGTCGCCCGCCAGACCCTGGAAAACTACAAAACCTCGCTACGCATCTTTGATCTGCGCTTCCGCTACGGCACGGCCAATATGGTGCAGGTTTCCCAGATCCAGTCTCAGGTGGATGCCGCTGAAGCCGCGATCCCGCCGCTGGTGCAAGCCATTGGTACAGAAGAGAACAATCTCAGCTTCCTGCTGGGCCGAAACCCTGGCCCCATCGCCCGCGGCAAGCCTATCTACCAGCTAAGCATGCCAACACCACCGGCCGGACTGCCTTCAGATCTGCTTGCCCGCCGGCCGGATGTCCGCCTGGCCGAACAGCAACTGATTGCTTTCAACGCCCAGATCGGCGCCGTCAAAGCGCAGTTTTTCCCGAACATTTCCTTAACCGGTTCTCTGGGCACATCGGCAACCGCCCTGGGCAACCTGTTCTCTGGTGGCTCAGCTATCTGGGACTGGGGACTGGTCGTCATGGGCCCACTCTTTAAGGGCGGCGAAATCTACGGTCAGTACATGGGTGCCAAAGCCGAACAACAGGCCTCGCTAAGCCAGTATCTCAAATCTGTTGAAGGCGCTTTCCGTGATGCGGATACCGCATTGATCGCTACCACCGAAACACGCAAGCTGGTTACGGTCCGCGAGCAACAGGTTAAAACCCTGAAGACCTACGCCAACCTGTCGAGCATGCAGTTTAACTATGGTTACGCCGACTATCTGACCGTATTAAACGCCGAAGATAGCCTATTTCAGGCCCAGCTATCACTGGCGCGCAACCAGGCTGACCGGGCGCTGTCGCAAGTATCTCTGCTCATGGCGCTGGGCGGCGGTTGGGAAGCAGCGGATCAGAAAACCATGGCTGCAAACAAAGCCATTGCCAGTGGCGACGATCCAAAAAACCCAGTGAATCAGCAGGGTTTCTGGCCTTTCAAATAAACTCGGATCAGCTGACCTTAGGTGAGGCGTGCAACAGTTGCTGCGCTTCAGCCATCTCGCCGCGCAAAAGAGCCTGCGATTGTGTACTGACGCGATCAATGGCGCGATCAATATCGATCTGTTCATCCAAACGGGGGCGATGCAAGACAAAGTCCGCAACGCCTTGATTTAACTGCAAGGACCGGGGATGGCCAATGCCGATCCGCAAGCGCCAGTAGTCGGGCGTACCCAGCACGGCCTGAATATCCTTGAGACCGTTATGCCCACCGGTGCTACCACCCCGCTTGACACGTAATTGACCCGGCAGGAGATCCAGTTCGTCGTGCACCACCAGAATCTCTTCCGGCCGAATCTCATGAAATCGAGCGAAAGGGCCAACCGACTGTCCCGAGCAGTTCATGTAGGTCTGAGGCTTGATGAACCAAACCTTACGACCATCAACAGATGCTGATGTCACCTCGGCTTTCATCTTCTTATCGATAGTAAAGCCAGCCACTCCCAGGACACGTGTCATCTCATCGAGTGCCCAGCACCCGGCATTGTGCCGCGTCCGCTCGTATTCGGCACCAGGGTTACCGAGCCCGACCACCAGCCGAATAGGCACCGTCGGCGCCGGCGATTGAGAGGCCTTGGCGGCCTTGGCCACTTTGGCTACTAGGTGATCGGGTGTTGAATTCGTCATAAATGCTAGGTTAGCGTATTTCCATAAAAAAAGCCGTGCAGCAATGCAGCACGGCTTTTCTCAAGTCACCCGATGCGGGGTGACGGTATCACTTAGGCTGTCGGAGCGGCACCAGCGTCGGCAGCTGCACCGGCGTCGGCATTCGAGCCCTTGACCGCCATCACAGCTGCAACAACAGCGTTTTCGTTAGTATGCAGGATACGCACACCCGCCGGCAGCTTCAGATCGTTCACGTGCATCGAGTGGCCCATTTCCAGGGTCTTAAGGTCGACTTCGATGAATTCCGGCAGCGCCTTCGGCAGACAGGCCACTTCCACTTCCGTGGCGACGTGACTGACGATACCACCCTGCAGCTTGACGCCTGGGCAGACTTCACCGTTCACGAAGTGCAGCGGCACCTTGGTGTGGATTTCGGTGTTGGCATCGACGCGCTGGAAATCAACGTGCAGAACCAGCGGCTTGTAGGCGTGCAGCTGCACGTCGCGCAGCAGAACCTGTTCTTTGGTACCGTCCAGATTGGCGGTCACGACAGACGCATGGAAAGCTTCCTTGCGCAGGCACTGATAGATGTCGTTGTGATCAACGTCGAAAGACACTGCCGGCTTGCCAGCACCATAAATGACACCGGGAACACGGCCAGCACGACGCAGGCGGCGGCTCGCACTCGATCCCTGCAGTTCGCGCTTAGTAGCATTGAATTCAAAGTTCATGACTTACTCCAGATATTGAACAACCCGCGACCAGGTTGTCCGGTTAAATGACCGGGGCGGTTGCCTCAGTCGATAAACAGCGAGGAGACAGAGTCTTCCTTGCTGATGCGGCGGATGGTTTCCGCCAGCAACTCTGCAACCGACAATTGACGGATGCGGGAACACTTTTGCGCAGCATCGGTGAGCGGAATGGTATCCAGCACCACCAGCTCGTCCAGGACGGAATCGTTGATGCGCTCGACCGCAGCACCCGACAATACCGGGTGTGTACAGTAGGCAGTCACGCTACGGGCACCATTCTCCTTGAGCGCAGCGGCAGCCTTGCACAAGGTACCGGCGGTATCAACAAGGTCATCAACGATGATGCAATCTTTACCGGTGACATCACCGATAATGTTCATGACTTCAGAAACGTTGGCTTTCGGACGGCGCTTGTCGATGATGGCCAGATCACATTCCAGGCGCTTGGCCAGTGAACGGGCACGCACCACACCGCCATGATCCGGCGACACCACAATCGGCTTTTCCAGATGCTTGTTCTGCACGTCGTCGAGCAGAATCGGCAGGCCGTAGATGTTATCAACTGGAATATCGAAGAAGCCCTGGATCTGCTCAGCGTGCAGGTCCATGGTCATTACGCGGTCAACACCAGCTGCCACCAGCATATTCGCGACCAGTTTGGCTGCAATCGGCACACGATTTGATCGCGAACGGCGATCCTGACGAGCGTAACCGAAATAAGGAATGGCGGCAGTAATCCGGCCGGCTGAAGCACGCTTCAGTGCGTCAACCATGACCAGCAATTCCATCAGATTATCGTTCGACGGGTGGCAGGTCGATTGCAGGACAAAGACATCGTGACCACGCACGTGCTCCTGAATCTCGACACTCACCTCGCCATCGGAGAAGCGGCCAACATCAGCCTGCCCGAGGGGCAAGCCCAGACGTTGTGCAACATCGGCAGCCAGCTTGGGGTTGGCATTGCCGGAAAAGACCATCAGGTTCTGGAGGGCCATGATGCGATTATCCTTTTGGTTTCCTGGACCAATCGGTGTGCCCGTCGACGGCACGCGGTACGTTACAAACACGCCACAAACAAAATGGGCAGCTGCTTCTGGCAACTGCCCGCAATTCGGTGGCTGAGGAGGAAGGATTCGAACCTTCGCATGCCGGAATCAAAATCCGGTGCCTTAACCAGCTTGGCGACTCCCCAACGTTCACCTCCTTGCGGAGATGAGGGCAAGATTATATCCAAAAAATCCGGATTGCACACCCCCCGACATGCTTTTTCTGCAACCGGCCACTGTGCGCCGCAAAGCATCGAACTCAATCGGGGATCAACGCGCGCAGCGGATGGTGATCCACGCCCGGCACGACCCACCCCTGCCACCCCATGGTAGCGGGCAATCGGCTCAGCACGGTTGTCGCAGCCGGCTCGTCATCAAACACCGCGAAGACGCAGGCCCCCGAACCGCTCATTCGCACACGGCCACCAGCTTCCGGCTGGGCATGCAACCAGGTCAACGCTGCCGATACCGCCGGGTACAACCCCGCCGCCACCGGTTCAAGATCGTTCGCACCCACGCCGGCATCTCCACGCAGCCCCTGTCCCCAATCATGCGCCGGGATGCTCGGCGTATCCCGCCGGAGATCAGGCGATGAGAAAATTCCAGCAGTCGGCACCGATACGCCGGGGTGTACGATCAGATACCATGCCGCCGGCAGACTCACAGGGGTCAAGGCTTCGCCGACCCCTTCGGCAAATGCCGCCTGCCCGCCCACAAAGACCGGCACATCGGCCCCCAGCGGCAATGCCAGCGACTGCAGCTCTGCCTGCGAACCACCTAAACGCCACAAACTATTGAGCGCAATCAGCACAGTCGCGGCATCGGAGCTGCCCCCGCCCAGCCCGCCGCCCATGGGCAAGTGCTTTTCCAGGTAAATCGTGACGCCATCACGGACACCCGCTGCCTGCCGCAGGGCTTCAGCAGCGCGTACAGTCAGGTCCAATGCCGACGGCACCCCGGGGATGGGGTTGGCCAGCACCACCTGATCATCACTCCGCGGCACGAAACGCAAGGTGTCCTGCAGCCCGACAAAGCGGAACAGCGTCTGCAGCGTGTGATATCCATCCGGCCGGCGGCCGGTAACATGCAGAAACAGATTGATTTTGGCCGGTGCCGGGTAGGAGGACGACCAATTCCAGCGCATGGCCCGTTCAGGATCCGGTAATTGTGCAGGGGTCTTGAAGCTCATGGAAATTCGATGATTGGCTTGATCGATCAGGGTGCCGGCTGGTCAGCGGGGTCGCTGACACCGTCCCATTCCGTCAATGCGACGCGTAACCATAGACCATCCGGCCCCTGGCCTTCAACGGCCAACGGCCAGGATGCCGGCGCCGGCGCACCATAGCGATAATCAAACTGCCAACCACCGGCCTGCGCCCGCATCACCTGCCCCTGCGCATCACGCTGCAACACATCCGTCACCGGCCACCGGCCACGCAACCAGGCATCACCCGGGACATCCGGCAACCGGATCCCCGCCAGGGATTCCCCCAGTGCTCGCAGATTCGTGCTCTCTCCGCGCTTACCCGCAGCGTCCTGCCAACGCACGCTGGTCGGTGCAATATCCACCCGCGCCAGTGCATTGCCCAACGGACCGATCAGCCAAAGGGTGTCGACATTGGATTGGTGCTGCCAGGCAAAACGCCCAGCAACGGGCTCACTGCCCGCACCATCCTGAGGCTGAGATTGTCCGGCAACGAAGCGGCCACTCAATTGCCATTGACGCACACTGGCCACCACACCGACAGCGGGCGTCTCAGGGCCGGGTACGTGCGCACAGGCCACCGACAGCACACCCAACAGCAGCGCCAAACCTTGCCGCCCCCAATGGCGCTTCCACCCACCCATCACAATGACTGCCCCGGGGTTGCCGACACGGCGCGATCTAATCCCAAACCCTGCCCACCCGTTCGCAACGCGTCGTTATCCGGGAACTGCTGCAACCCGGCACGCCAGACACGTGTAGCCTCTTCCGTCCTGCCCATTGCCTGCAGCACGGTCACCTGATGCAAAACAATTTCCGGATCGGCCCGCAAGGAAGCGGCACGATTCAGGTAGTCTAATGCCACCCCATAGTTTTTTTCCCGATAGCACAGCCAGCCCATACTATCGAGAATGAAAGGATCATTGGGCGACAGCGACAGGGCTTTATCCAGCAGGCCGCGCGCCTCTTTCAGGCGAATATTTTTATCGGCAAAGGTAAAGCCGAGGGCATTGTAGGCCTGGGCGTAATTCGGATCCTTGCGGATCACGTCGCGCATGGTTTTTTCAAAGAGCGCCATCTTGCCGGCACGCTCGGCCAACATACCGAACTCATAGCGCAAAGGCATGCTGGCAGGATATTGCTTCTGCGCCTGCTCGATCAGCTGGAACGCTCCGGTCACATCACCACTATCGCGGAGTAGCGTGGCCTGCCCCAGGATCAGCTCGACACGCGTCGACGCGTTACGCGCTGGCGTGGTCTGCAGCAGCGCCTGCGCCGCTTTCATATCGCCCTGTCGCGCCAGCAGATTGGCCGCTCGCAGACGGGCCGGCACATAGTACTCGCCCGGCAGCACTTTCAGATAATGCAGAATCGCATCCGACTCCTGCGTGGCCATAGCCGCATGATCACTGCGCTCACGCGCCAGCTCGGCATCACTCTCATAGGCCAGCCCCAGGTTATATTCGATCAATGAGGCATCGACCGAATCGATGGTCAGCAGTCGCTGTAGTGCCCGGACTGCCAGGGATGGATCCTGGGCCTGCACGGCAATGGCGGCAGCCGCAAACAACGGCTCCGGATTGATATTCGACTGATCAACCAGCACACGCGTCTGCACACGGGCCTCGGCCAGCTTACCAGTCACCAGCAGTTGCTGCGCATATAGCGCCCTGATCGGTGCCGCCTCCGGATAACGCTTCAGATAGTCGGCATAAGCCTCCAGGGCAGCCGACGGTGAACGCTTGGCAAGCAACTGGGCGTACAGCAACACCCCCGGCTCCGAGGCCGGTTGCAGCCGGCGCACATTGCGCACGGCCTCCAGCGCTGCCACATCATTCCCGGCACGCATGGCGCTCTGCGCGCGCGCCAGCTGGGCTTCCGGCAATGAGAGATAAGGCACCGTCACGGCATCCACCAGTTGCTGTGCCCGCTGCGGGTCTGCCTGCGCCGGAAAGCGTTGATTCAGGCGCAGGAATTCCGGCCCCCGACGATCCTCCGGCAACAAGGCAAAATAGCGCTGCAGAATGGGCAAAGCGTCCGAATAGCGCCCCAGCAGGATTTGGGTCGAGGACAACAGATTGAGGGCTTCGAGAGAATCCGGCTCTTTCTGTACCCACAGACGCCCGGCCTCCAGCATCAGATCTGGCTGGCGATTGATCGCGGCAATCTCCATCGTGCGGCGGAAAATTTCCGGATCGTTGTACTTGAGCGCCAGATCAGCGTAAGCCGCCAGCGCCACCTGCGGCTTATCACGCTTCAGGGCAATCTCCGCCAGCACGACTTCGAACACCACCTGTGGCGGCGTATCCATGGCAATGGCTGTTGCGGGTGCCGCGGGCACCTCCGCGTACACGGCGCTAGCGGCCAAAAGAGAGACTAACGCCCCGCCAAAGCACTTTCGAAGGAGCGACGGCAACGCATCCGGGCGAACACTCGACAAATCTGGCGACAAAAAACTTGGTTTAAACGGCATGGTGGCATTATCTTATCCCGTCTTAGATGTTTTCACTGCAATATCGCGACAGGATTCCCCCCATGCCCGAACTTCCCGAGGTAGAAGTCAGCCGACTCGGGCTGGAGCCCGAGCTGACCGGCCGATTCGTTACCGGCGCCATAACGCGCACCCTACAGCTACGCTATCCGCTCCCCGAGCGCTTGAACGAACGTCTGCTCGGCGCCCGCTTGGCCGGCATTCGTCGCCGGGGCAAATATCTGCTGTTTGATCTGGATCATCTATCCGGTGGCACGACTGCCAGCCTGATTCTTCACCTGGGCATGTCGGGCAGCCTGCGCATCGTGCCGCCAGATACCCCACCCCAGCGGCACGATCACGTGGATATTATTTTTGCGGACCGCGTGCTGCGTTTACGCGACCCCCGGCGTTTCGGTGCGTTGCTCTGGCACGATCACGACACTCCGCTGGAAGGGCACCCGCTGCTGGCCGTGCTGGGGATTGAACCGCTAGAAGCAGGTTTTAATGGTGAATGGCTGCATACCCATCTGCACAAACGCGCCGGCCCGATCAAACCCGTGTTGATGGACAGCCATCTTGTGGTGGGCATCGGCAACATCTATGCCGCGGAAAGTCTATTTCAGTCGCGTATTTCACCGTTACGGGCCGCCAACAACATCAGCGCCAACCGCTGCGACCGACTCGCCGATGCGGTGCGCCAGACACTTTCTGCCGCCGTTGCAGCCGGCGGCTCCAGCGTACGGGACTATGTCCATTCCGATGGCGGTGCCGGCTGTTTTCAACTGCAATGCGCCGTTTATGAACGTGAGGGGCAGCCCTGTCTGGGATGCGGCAAACCCGTCCGGCGTATCCGACAGGCGGGGCGATCCACGTTTTACTGCCCACACTGCCAGAAGTAACAATACTCGGTGAGAATGCCGCTTAGGCGGTTACGCAAACCATACCCCACAGAGGACTACCGAGGTAGCAGCAGGGAACACGCCCCCTTCGCTTTAACACATTACTTGCCAGCCAGCTTCTCGTACTTCGCCCAGAGCTGTTCCTGGTTTTCTTCATGCGCCGGATCCTTGGGAATACAATCCACCGGACACACCTGCTGGCACTGCGGCTCGTCATAATGACCCACGCATTCCGTGCACTTATTAGGATCAATCACATAGATTTCCGGCCCCTGGGAAATGGCCTCATTCGGGCATTCCGGTTCACAGACATCACAGTTGATGCACTCATCGGTGATCATGAGCGACATAGCAGACTCCTGGACAACAAAACAGTAAAAGCGGAATTCTCGCCTATCGGCGGATTTTTAGCCACCCTTCCCGCATCAGGGGGATGGCTTACCCCATCCCCGGGCTACAAAGCAGGCGTTGACGTGCGGTGACACAAAAGAACTGACATCCCCACCCAGACGGGCGATTTCCCGCACCATCGTGGCCGACACAAACATGTGCCGCTCACCCGGCGTCAGAAACACCGTTTCCACTTCCGGATAAAGACGACGGTTCATACCTGCCATCTGGAATTCGTATTCGAAATCAGATACCGCGCGCAAGCCGCGAATCAGCACTTTGGCTTTCTGGGCATGTACAAAATCCATCAACAGTCCGGCAAAGCCAACCACACGGACATTGCCCAAAGGTGCCAGCGCAGCTTGCGCCATCTCGATACGCTCCTGCAAACTGAACACTGGCGACTTGGCCGGGCTTTCAGCAACCGCTAACACCACTTCATCAAACAGTTCGGCGGCACGACGCACGAGATCTTCATGGCCGCAGGTCAACGGATCAAAGGTGCCCGGATAGATGGCGATTTCACGTTTCAGCATGTCAGGAGGATTCCTGGTCAGTAGGTTCAGAGGCATAGGCGTAGAGATGATAATGCACCTGTCCGGCGAGACCACGGCGCAGACAGGTCAACCTCGGCGCCAGATCATCCGGCAACGCCTGTTCCGACTCGATATACAGCCGCGCATCATCGGCCAGATGCGGCAACAAGGGCATGATGACCCGATCCAGCCATCCCTGTCCATAGGGCGGATCCAGAAACACCAGATCCAGCCGCTGCGAAGCAGCCCCCACCGGTCGCTTGAGATAGGCCAGTGCATCGGCACACACCACCCGGACAGCCGGATCACCCAGCGTCTGAGCGGCCGCCTGTAGGCACCGGGCCACCGGCACCGCTTGCTCAACCAGAATCGACTCGGCGGCTCCCCGCGAAGCCGCCTCGAAGCCAAGGGCACCGGACCCGGCAAATAGATCCAGACAATGCCAGCCGGTCAGATTCTGGCCCAGCCAGTTGAACAGCGTTTCCCGCACCCGATCAGGTGTCGGCCGCAAACCCGGCGCATCCGCCACGATCAGCTTGCGACCGCGATGCCGCCCGCCAATGATGCGCACCTGGTTGGTTTGATTCGGTGGACGGGCTTTCGGGGGTTGCCCACGGCGGGCTGCCGTCGGTGCTGTACGACTCATGGCCAGAACCTCAATCCGCCGCCGTGCGGACAGTAACGAGCCCATCCGGCATCACATGCTTGCGGAAAGCGTCACGTACCTGCTCGACCGTCAGCGCACGCACCCGAACCGGATATTGCTCCAGCCAGTCAGTGGGCAGGCCATAAAAAGCCATCACATTCAGATTCGCTGCCAGCTTGCTGTTGGAATCAATACGCAGAGCAAAGCCCCCGGCAATATTGTCCTGCGCCGCTTTGAGCTGAGCGGGTGTCGGTCCCTTACTGACAAAATCCTTGAGCACCTGATCCACTACCTTCAACGCATCGTCGGCTTGAGAACGCTTGGTCTCGAGGCCAATCGTAAACGGCCCAGCCACCAGCTTGGGATCAAAATAACTGTATACGCTATACGCGTAGCCCCGGTCTTCGCGCACAGCCTTGGTCAACAGCGACACGAATCCACCGCCACCCAGTGTGTAGTTGCCGACCTGCAAGGCGATCTGTTCCGGATCATCCCTTGCCACAGACGGCATACCCAACAGCAGATGCGCCTGTGATGCCGGGTGATCAACGCGCACGGTACGTGCTTGCGTCTGTGCCGGTGCAGGCAGCCCCTTCGTTACCGCGGCCTGATCAACCGGCAGATTGGCGGTCATCTGCTGCACCAGTGCTTCAGCCTCTGGTCGCGTCAGATCACCCACCAGGGCAATGCTGGCGCGCGCCGCACTGTAATGACGCTTCCAGAAAGTCTCCAGATCCGAGCGCGAGATGGCCGACAGCGATGCCGGCGTCGTCAAACGACCGTAGGGATGATCGGGATAAATCGCCGCCATATAGGCCCGTTGCGACAACACCTGTGGCTTAGTCAGGGATTCCTTGAGCGCCGCAATGCTGCGCGCCTGGTCCCGTTTGAACACTGCCGCATCAAAATGGGGCTGACTCAATGCATCCACCATCAGCCCCACGGCTGTTGCGCGACGCTCCGGATCCGACAAGGTCCGCAGACTGACGGTGGCGCTATCCATCCCTGCGCCACTCCCCAGCTGGGCACCAATATCGGCCAGTGTTTCGGCGACAGCTTTTTCATCGCGGTTCCCGGCGCCTTGATCCAGCATTGCTGCCGTCATGGCAGCCAGCCCCGGCTTGTCGACCGGGTCAAAGGCGGCACCCGCCAGGAAACTGATCTGCACATCGATCATCGGCAGCGCATGGGTTTCTATAAAGTAGACTCGGGTTCCTTGCGGCGTTGTCCAGGATTGCACCGGTGCGGCGAATGCTGAGCCCACGACCAGCAGGAACGTCACAGCCAGCGCAGTGACACCGCGCGCCAGACGGGTGTGCCTATAGGTAAAATCTCGCATCAATGACGCCCTCCGGCTTGCAGGTTTTCGGCCCGTTTGGCCCGGGCCGCCAGCTCGGCGGCATCCAGCGGCAGAGGCACCAGACGCGCCACGGTCAGCTGATCATCCGTGAAGTAGCTTTTCGCCACGCGTTGTACATCGGCCTGCGTGACCTGATTCAGGCGGTCGAGCATCAGGGTACTGCTCCGCCAACCATAACCGAGGGTCTCCAGCATACCGATCTCCATGGCCTGCCCCATGACGGAATCTTTTTTATAGATCTCGGAAGACTGCAACTGGCTGCGCGCCCGTTTCAGCTCCTGCTCCGTCACGCCGTTCTTGGCCACTTCAGCCAGCACTGCACGAATCGCCTGCTCCAGTTCCCCCACCGAATACCCGGGACGAGGCGAAGCCTGCAGAAGAAACAACCCCGGTCCACGGTGTGTGGCGTCGTAACTGCTGTCCACCGACACCGCGACCTGTTGCTCGCGCACCAGTGCCGCCGGCAAACGGGCCGCTTCGTGGCCATCCAGAATCTGTGCCAGCATCTCCAACGCATACGGGTCCACATCGGTTTGCGGGTTATTCAGACGGGGGGCCTTCCAGGCCATCACCAGCATCGGCAGGTCGGCCGGCGCCTTCACTTCCAGCTGACGCTGACCCGCCTGCACAGGCTCTTCATACTGTTTGCGTTCAGGCAAGGCGCGGGCGGGGATTGCGCCGTAGGTCTGTTTCGCCCAGCTAAAGACCTGCTGGTGGTTTACATCACCCACCACCACCAAAATGGCGTTGTTCGGGGCGTACCAGCGACGGTACCAGTCCCGCACATCCTGCACCGTCATCTGCTCCAGGTCGCTCATCCAGCCGATGATCGGCCGACGGTAGGGGTGCGCCTGCCAGGTCACCGCATTCATGGCCTCATAGACACGGGCCGTCGACTGGTCATCGGTGCGCATCCGGCGCTCTTCCATAATGACCTGGATTTCCTTGCTGTAACCGCCCGGCTCCAGCGTCAGATGGCGCATCCGGTCGGCTTCTAGCCCCATGACCGTTTTCAGCTGGCTAGCCGGCACCTGCTGAAAATAAGCCGTGTAATCGGTGCTAGTAAAAGCGTTATCTCGCCCACCCAGAGCTGCCACCCGACGGTTGAATTCGCCCGGACCCACTTTAGGCGTGCCTTTGAACATCATGTGTTCGGTGACGTGCGCCACCCCGGTCACACCATCGTGCTCGTCAATACTCCCCACACGGTACCAGACCATCTGCACCGCCGTCGGCGCCCGATGATCTTCACGCACCACCACCCGCATACCGTTGCTCAGCGTGGTTTCAAAGGTATTGTCTTGCGTGCTGGCTGCCAGACTGGTGGTTACCACCCACCAGGGGGACAGACAGGCCAAAAGCCGTAAAGCAAATCGAGGTCGCATAAGAAGATCGGTCTACGCTAGAATCATCAGATTACGAAGGATACCCCCGCCGCCATGTCTGACGCTACCGATAACCAACCTCGCCGCTCCTGGCGCGAACGTCTTTTCGCCGGTCTCTCGAAGACCCGGCAGTCCATTGGCGGCTCTGTGCGCAGTCTGTTTGCCCGAGGTAAGGTTGATGACGAGCTGCTAGAAGAGTTGGAAACGCTGCTGCTTTCAGCGGATGTGGGTGTCGAGGCCACGGTCACGCTGCTGGAAGACCTGCGCCAGCGCGCCCGTCGTCATAATCTGCAAACCCCCGAGGCCATTCAGGCGGCGATGGTCGACAGTCTGGCCGACCTGCTGCAACCGTTAGAGGCCCCACTCCAGATCACGCCACCCGCGGGCACCCCCTTTGTCATCATGGTTGCCGGCATCAATGGCGCGGGCAAAACCACCACGCTGGGCAAACTGGCCCATCATTTCCAGGCTGCTGGCCATTCCGTGCTGCTCGCTGCGGGTGACACCTTCCGTGCTGCCGCCCGCGAACAGCTTCAGGCCTGGGGTGAACGCAATAACGTCACCGTCATCGCCCAGGAAGGCGGTGACCCATCAGCCGTGATTTTCGATGCGGTTCAGGCCGCCAAGGCCCGAGGCATTGGTATTGTGCTGGCCGATACGGCCGGCCGCCTGCCCACCCAGATGCATCTGATGGACGAAATCGCCAAAATCCGTCGCGTCATCAGCAAAGCCGAAGTAACGGCACCGCATGAAGTGCTGCTGGTACTGGACGGCACCATCGGGCAAAACGCCATCGGCCAGGTCAAGGCCTTTGATAAGGCCATTGGCGTTACGGGGCTGGTCATCACCAAGCTCGATGGCTCAGCCAAAGGCGGGGTCATTGCCGCGATTGCCAAACAATGCCCCAAACCGGTCCGTTACGTCGGTGTCGGCGAACAGGTGGAAGATCTGCAGCCCTTTACAGCACGCGCCTTTGCCGAAGCTCTGCTCGGCCAGTAAGCCATGAAACAGCTGCGGGCCGAATGGCCATTCCTGCTGTGCCTCACCACAGCCGCCGCCATTTTCTTTGCACCACTCCCCATTAACCACTTGCCCTATCAGGGCTGGCTGGCAGGCGGCCTGTTCCTCATTACCCTATCAGCTATCTTCCGAGTCACCCATCACGCCGATGAACTTGCGGAAATGCTAGGCGAGCCCTACGGCACCCTCATTCTGACCATGTCGGCCACTATCATTGAAGTCGCCATTATGATCACGGTGCTCGGGCATAGTGATAGCAACCCGACTTTTGTCCGCGACACGATTGCTGCCACAGTCATGATCACGGTCGGTCTGATGCTGGGCATGGCCATGTTCATTGGCGCCTTCGTCCACCGACAGCAGACGGTGAACACGGAAGGTGCGCTGACCTATTTGGGCCTCATCGTCCCGCTGGCCATTCTGGCGCTGGTCCTCCCTAATTTCACCAGCAGCACGATTGGCCCAACCCTGGCCCTGGCCCAGGAGATCTTTATTGCCATCGTCTCGATCGCCCTGTACGCCATCTTTCTGTTTATCCAGACCCGGCGGCATCGTCAGATGTTCAAGGACCGCTCGGCACCGGAACCACTCACCTTTGACCCGACCAGCCCACAGCGCAGCCGGCAACGCCAGCACACCCGCCAGGAGCTGATGGTCAGCATTGGCTGGCTGATCGGCAATCTGATTCTGGTCGTGTTTCTGGCCGAAGAACTGGCCGTGCTCATTGATGACCAGCTGGAAGCCAAGCACCTACCGGATGCCCTGGGCGGCCTGTTTGTCGCCATGCTGGTGCTGGCCCCCGAATGCCTGGCCTCAGCGAATGCCGCCCTGCACAACCGGCTGCAACGCTCCGTCAACATTGCGCTGGGCAGTGGCCTGGCCACCCTCTCCTTGAGCGTACCCGCCATTCTGCTGGCCGCCACCTACATGGGCCACACGCTGACGCTTGGCCTACCGAATAACGAAATGGTCATGCTGCTGGCCACGCTTTGGGTTGCCAACATCGCCCTGGCGACCGAGCGGACAAACTTAATGCAAGGCACTGTTTTACTGGTGCTTTTTCTGACGTTTGGCTTCCTGATCGTCGTCCCCTAAAAAATAATTGAGATTCCCGGGAACTTTTGACGTTTTTAGCACTCTATTGCTTTGAGTGCCAAAAAAACGATAATAGCGAAAGGGAATCCATGACAACGACTGCAATGACTATTGCCAACCCCAAAATGAATGCGCTGACCGCGATGCCATCGCCGGTCGGCAATCTGGACGCCTACATCCGTGCGGTCCAGCAATATCCCATGCTCACCGAGCAGGAAGAGCAAACGTTTGCCCGCCGCCTGCGCGACCAGGACGACCTGGACGCCGCCCGCCAGCTAATTCTGTCGCACCTGCGCCTGGTCGTGTCCACGGCCCGTCAGTACCTGGGCTATGGTCTGCCGCATGCCGATCTGATTCAGGAAGGCAACGTCGGGCTGATGAAGGCCGTCAAACGCTTCGATCCAGAGCGCGGTGTGCGTCTGGTGTCCTTTGCCATGCACTGGATCAAGGCTGAAATTCATGAATACGTGCTGAAAAACTGGCGCCTGGTCAAAGTGGCGACCACCAAGGCCCAGCGTAAACTATTCTTCAACCTGCGCAGCATGAAAGGCAACGCCAGCCATCTGGATCAGGCGACGACGGAAGCTATCGCCACACAACTGAACGTGTCGGAAGCCGATGTACGTGAAATGAACATGCGCCTCTCTGGCCATGACATCGCACTGGATCCCGGACCGGACGTCTCGGATGAAGACAACTTCGCACCGATCGACTATCTGGCCGATGACACCATGGAGCCGACGGCCGTGCTGGAAGCCCGCGACCGTGACCGCCTACAGTCTGACGGCCTGCAACAGGCACTGGCCCAACTGGATGACCGCAGCCGCCACATTGTCTCGGCGCGCTGGTTGGCCGATGACAGCGGTGCTACGCTGCAGGAACTGGCCGATGAGTATGGCGTTTCGGCAGAACGGATCCGCCAGATTGAGGCCAAAGCCCTGAAGTCGCTGCGCACACACCTAGTCGCAGCCTAAGTCCCAGACCCGATGGGCGGCCCTGCCGAAAAACGCAGGAAAGCCGTATAATTCAACGTAGTACGAAGCGCCCGCCCGTTGCGGGCGCTTCCCTATTTTTTTGTCAGAGTTCTCGACACCCGTATTCAGGAAATCGCATGGCCGGTCATAGTAAATGGGCAAATATCCAACACCGTAAAGGTCGCCAGGATGAAAAACGTGGACGTGTTTTTTCGCGTCTGGCCAAAGAAATCACGGTTGCCGCCAAAATGGGCGGTGGTGACGTCAATTTTAACCCGCGCCTCCGCATGGCGATTGATCGTGCCAAGGCCGTTAACATGCCGGCCGACAACATTGATCGCGCCATCAAAAAAGGCACCGGCGAGCTGGAAGGCGTTGAATACGTTGAACTGCGCTACGAAGGCTACGGCACCAACGGCGCGGCCGTCATCGTGGACTGCCTGACCGACAACAAAACCCGTACTGTGGCGGATGTTCGCCATGCCTTTTCGAAGCATGGTGGCAACCTGGGCACGGATGGTTGTGTGGCCTTCCAGTTTCAGCATTGTGGCCAGTTTCTGTTCGCCCCGGGCACGGATGAGGCCGCACTGATGGACACTGCCATCGAAGCGGGTGCCGAAGACGTGCAAACGCATGACGATGGCGCACTGGAGGTGCTCTGCGCACCGAATGACTTCGGTGCCGTGCAGGACGCGCTGACCGCCGCTGGTTTCAAAGCGGAAATGGCTGAAGTCACCATGCGCCCGCTCAACGAAACCGAGCTGACGGGTGATGATGCCGCCAAAATGCAGAAGCTGATTGACGCCATTGAATCCCTGGACGACGTTCAGGCGGTTTACACCAGCGCCGTTTTCGACGAGGCCTGATCTCTTGGCCACGGTCACGCGCACGACCAACACCACCGTTACCCGGATTCTGGGTATTGACCCGGGCCTGCGCACGACCGGCTTTGGCGTCATTGACGTACAGGGCCAAAAGCTCCGTTATGTGGCCAGCGGCTGCATTAAGTCCGACGGCAACCAGCACCTGCCAGAGCGACTGCACACGCTGTTTGCCGGCATCACCGACATTATCGGCACCTACCAACCGCACATTGCGGCGGTCGAGCAGGTGTTCTCCAACGTCAACCCGCAATCCACCCTGTTACTGGGCCAGGCTCGTGGTGCCGCCATTACGGCCCTGGTGTCTCAACGACTGCCAGTCAGCGAATACACCGCGCTGCAGGTCAAACAATCGGTGGTCGGTCACGGCAAAGCCGCCAAACAGCAGGTGGCACACATGGTGATGCGCCTGCTCACCCTGCCCGGTGAGCCCGGCAGCGATGCGGCAGACGCCCTGGCCTGTGCCATTTGCCATGCCCATGCCTCGCAAGGGCTGGGTCAGTTAGCCGCCCCCGGCCGACGCCAGCGCGGCGGTCGCCTGCTGGCGCTGGCCGACAGCGAACTTCTGAACCGCGCGCACGCGCGCCCATCGACAGCCCGGAACAACACTCCATGATCGGACGCTTAAACGGCCGCCTCATTGCCAAACAACCACCCGCCATCATGCTCGATGTGCAGGGCGTGGGCTATGAAGTCGATGTGTCGATGAACACCTTTTGCGATTTACCCGCGCTGGATACAGCAGTCACATTGCATATCCACATGGCCATCCGTGAAGACGGACACTTCCTGTATGGCTTTCTGCATGAACGCGAACGCGTCGCCTTCCGGCAACTGATCAAGATCTCCGGCATCGGGGCCCGCATGGCTCTGGCCGTGCTCTCCGGCCTGAACGTTGACGAACTGGCGGCGGCCATTGCCCGCCAGGATGTCGCCTGCTTCACCCGCATTCCGGGCATTGGCAAGAAAACGGCCGAACGCCTGCTGTTGGAGCTGAAAGGCAAACTGGACGCCCTCAGCGGACAGGCAACCACCCTGCCGGCCGGCCAGACGATGGCTACCGACCCGTTACAGGACACGATCGATGCCCTGGTCGCACTCGGCTACAATGCCAAGGAAGCGCAAAGTGCCACCAAAGCTCTGCCCACCGGTGTCAGTACCACCGATGCCATTCGTCTCGCTCTGAAACAGTTGTCCGGACTGAAATAACCGGCCCAAGGACAAAGCGCATGTACTCCCCCGGACTACAGATCTCCCGCATCACGATCATCGCCCTGCTCATCATCGGGGTGCTGTGGGTATTGCGCCCCTTTCTATCACCGCTGCTCACCGCCCTGATTATTGTCGTGGCCACCTGGAGCCCCTACCGCTGGCTGGTCAACAAGCTCGGCAAGCGTAAAACGCTGGCGGCCGGCCTGATGACCGTGCTGCTCACGGTGGTGATTCTGATCCCCATGTTCTTCCTGGGCGGTCAGGCGACCAAGGTGGCGGCCATACTCGCCGACACCATTCGTCAGAAATTTGATGGCGGCATTCCCACGCCACCGGAATGGCTGATCAACCTACCGGTCGTTGGCGAACATGCGCTGGAGTACTGGACCCATCTGACCAATGACGCCGGGGCCTCAACAGAAATTCTCCAACGCATTTATGAGCCGGCCCGCCGGCTGATTACCAGTGCCGCCTCCGGCATTGCCAATGGCGTGCTGCAAGTACTGTTGGCCATCTTTATTGCCTTCTTTGCCTACCGCGATGGCGAACAATGGGCTCTATGGTTGCGCAGTGCCGCCCGTCGGCTGAGTGGCGATATCGGCCTACACATGGTCGATGTGGCAGGCAAGACCATCATCGGCGTCATGGTCGGCATTCTCGGCACGGCCGCCGCCCAAGGTCTGGTGGCCTACATTGGCTTCCGTATTGCTGGTGTGCCCAATGCCGGTCTGCTCGGTGCCGCCACCTTCATGACCTCCATGCTGCCGGCCGGCCCGGTACTGATCTGGATGGGCGCCGCCTACTGGCTGTACGACCAGGGCCTCACCGGCTGGGCCATTTTCATGGCCATCTGGGGGGCCGCCGGCATCAGCAGTGTGGATAACGTCGTGCGCCCGATTCTGATTGCGCACACCGCCAGCCTGCCCTTTCTGCTCATCGCATTGGGCACCTTTGGCGGCATTCTGGCCTTTGGCTTTGTCGGTATCTTCATCGGCCCGACCCTGCTGGCGCTGGCGGTAGCCATTACGAACCAGTGGCTGAACCATCGTAATTCCCTGACCCACGCGGAGCGCATGTGATCGAGACAGATGATTTCTCGACTGCGCCCGAGCGGTTGATTACACCGACCAGCGCTTCCCGCCAGGAAGAAGCACTGGAACGGGCACTGCGCCCAAAGCGGCTGGTCGACTACACGGGCCAGCACAAGGTACGCGACCAGCTGGGCCTGTTTATCGAAGCCGCCAAAAAACGCGGTGATGCTCTCGACCACGTGCTGCTCTTTGGCCCGCCCGGTCTGGGCAAAACCACGCTGGCGCACATCATCGCCCATGAGCTCGGCGTCAATCTGCGCCAGACCAGCGGCCCGGTACTGGAGCGCCCTGGCGATCTGGCGGCCCTGCTGACCAATCTGGAACCGCATGATGTGCTGTTCATCGATGAAATCCATCGTCTGTCGCCCGTGGTCGAAGAGATTCTGTACCCAGCGCTTGAGGATTACCAGATCGACATCATGATCGGCGAAGGCCCCGCCGCCCGCTCGGTGAAGCTTGATCTGCCGCCGTTCACACTGGTCGGCGCCACCACACGCGCCGGTATGCTGACCAACCCGCTACGGGATCGTTTCGGCATCGTGTCGCGCCTGGAGTTTTACGCGCCGGAAGATCTGCAGCAGATCGTGGCCCGCTCGGCCCGCCTGCTGGAAATGTCACTGGCGGATGACGGCGCCCTAGAAGTCGCCAAACGCTCCCGCGGTACGCCACGCATCGCTAACCGTCTGCTGCGTCGCGTCCGCGACTATGCCGAGATCCGCGCCGCCGACCATATCGGCGGTATCAATGCGCGCATTGCCGATGCCGCCCTTGCCATGCTGGATGTCGATCCGGTCGGCCTGGACCTGATGGACCGCAAACTGTTACTGGCCGTCATCGAAAAATTCGGCGGCGGTCCCGTCGGCGTGGACAACCTGGCGGCCGCCATTGGCGAAGCTCGCGATACCATCGAAGATGTGCTGGAGCCCTTCCTCATACAGCAAGGCTATCTACAGCGCACCCCGCGCGGCCGAGTGGCCACCAGCCGGGTCTATCACCACCTCGGCCTGCCAACACCGGATGGCGACACCAGCATGCCGCTTTGGCAGAACGACACCCCGTGAGCCATACGACATGACGCGCTTTCATCATCCCGTCCGCATTTATTACGAAGACACCGATGCCGGTGGAGTGGTGTATTACGCCAATTACCTCAAGTTTTTTGAGCGTTGCCGTACCGAATGGTTACGCTCTTTAGGACATGACCACACAGAGCTGCTCGCAGAACATGGCCTTGTCTTTGTGGTCAAATCGGTCAGCGCCGACTACAAACGCCCGGCCCGATTGGATGACAGCCTCGAAGCCGGGCTGAAACTCACGCACCTGGGCAGAGCTCAAATGCAATTCGAGCAGTGGGTTGATCGTCTCAACACAGACGGCACCCGCGAAACTCTGGTCACAGGCAGCGTCAAGCTGGCCTGTGTCAACCTCAAGACCCTTCGACCCGTTTCTATTCCTGACTGGCTGCACAGCCAACTACAACCTAGCGACGCATCATGACTCCTCCCACTCAAGACATGTCCATCCTCAGCCTGGTGCTCAATGCCGGGCCCGTCGTCCAGGGCATCATGCTCCTGCTGCTCATCGTCTCCTTCATGTCGTGGTACTACATCTTCCTGAAGTGGATGACCGTACGCGCTGAAAAGCAGAAAACCAACGAATTCGAACAATCATTCTGGTCGGGTAGCAGCCTCAATGATCTCTATCAGGCCGCATTGAATGATCGCCACAATGCCGGCAGCCTGGAGCGTATTTTCGAATCCGGCCTGCGTGAGTTCAACAAACTGCGTGACCAGCATACCCTGGAGCCCAAAGACATTCTGGACGGCTCGCGCCGTGCCATGCGCGCCACCTATCAGCGGGAACTCGACCGCATCGAATCGCACCTCGCCTTTCTGGCCTCGACCGGTTCGGTATCGCCTTACGTCGGTCTGTTTGGCACCGTCTGGGGCATCATGCATGCCTTCCGTGGTCTAGCCAACGTCGGTCAGGCCACGCTATCGTCCGTCGCCCCCGGCATTGCCGAAGCCCTGGTCGCCACCGCGATCGGTCTGTTCGCGGCAATTCCAGCCGTAGTGGCCTACAACCGCTTCTCGTACGACATCGACCGCCTGGCCTCGCACTTCGAATCCTTCATGGAAGAGTTTTCGAACATCCTCCAGCGTCAGATGAAGTAAGGGTGCTGCGCAATGCGTAACCGCCGTAAACTCAAAAACGAAATCAACGTCGTTCCCTATATCGACGTCATGCTGGTGCTGCTGGTGATCTTCATGGTCACGGCACCAATGATGCCGACGGGTAACATCGACCTGCCCACCGTGGGGACAGCAGCGACGCCCCCAGCCGCGCCGATTGAAGTGACGGTTCGCGAAGACCGTAGCCTGGCCATTGCGGATCGTGGCAGCAACGGTAAAGAACAGTCTGTGTCACTGGATCAGCTCACCGATCAGTTGCTCACCATGCAAAAGGGCAACCCGGATACCCCGGTGCTGATTGCCGGTGCCAAGAATGTGCCTTACGAAGCCGTGCTCCAGGTGATGGATCAACTGCAGCGCGCTCAGATCAAGCGTGTAGGTCTGCTCGTCGCACCGACGGGCAAGTAACCGGAGTCCAGATTGTCGTTTTCCGGTTTCATGTCTCGCCTGAAGGATCTCTGGTCACAACGCCGCCCGGCATCGGGTGGCGCGATGCCGCTCAACCGGGAAATGGAAGAAAAAGCCCGGGAACGCAAAGCACTGATCTATACCGTGGCCATGCACCTGATGCTGGTGATTTTTCTGATCATCAGCATCAACTGGAAAAACAGCGAACCGCAGCCCATGCAGGCCGAGATCTGGACGCCACAGCAGCTGGCCGCTGCCACGGCTGCCGCCCAGCGTGAGGCACAGACCTTTGGCGACCCGGCGCCTCAACCTGAACCCGAGCCCCCGAAGCCGGAGCCTCAGCCCGAGCCCAAGCCGACACCCAAGCCGGAGCCAAAGCCGCAACCGAAGCCCGAACCCACACCGCCCAAACCACAGCCCAAACCGGAACCGGCCAAGACGCCGTTAAACCCGAAGGCCGATATCGCCATCAAACAGGAAAAGAAAACCGAGAAAGACCCGAAGCCCAAGGACGTCAAGGACGATAAGAAAAAAGACGACAAGAAGAAACCCGACACCAAAGACACCAAGGACACCAAGGACACCAAGGACGACAAGAAAAAGCCGGACCCCAAAGAGGCCCGCAAAAAAGCCCAGGATGACTTCCTGGAAGAACTGAAGCGCGAAGAGCAAAAGCTGGCTGCCCAGAAACAGCAGGCCGCACAAAAGCAACAGGCAGCAGCGGCCGCTGAAGCACGCGCCCAGCGCGAGGCCGCCATGCGCGCCCAGGCCGGCGCCGAGGCCAAGGCAGCAGGGGCAGAGCGCGCCAAAGGCGATGACCGCAGCTATCTATCGAAGCTCAAAACCAAAATCCGCGGCAATGTGATCCTACCGCCCAATGTGCAGGGCAACCCGGCCGCCGTCTTCCGCGTCACACAGCTGCCCTCGGGTGAAGTGATTGATGTACGCCTGGTCAAATCGAGCGGCAATCCGCAGCTCGACACAGCCGTTGAACGCGCCATCCGTAAATCTTCACCGCTCCCGGTACCCGAAGGACGATCCCCGGATCGGGTGATCGACATCACCTATCTGCCCTTCGAGAAAACCCCCACCTGATCTGCAGAACCCTACCGCCTATAATCTCGCCATGAATCTGCTTACTTTTTTCTCCCGAAAAGCCCGCGCCACACTGGCCCTGATCTCTCTGATCGCCCTGGCCGCACCCGTCAGCGCCCAGCTGAACATTGAAGTGGTGGGCGCCGGCATGCAACGCATCCCTGTTGCTGTGCCAAATTTTGGCGGTGATGACGCCCTGGGGCGTGAAATTGCCATAGTCGTGCGCAATGATCTGGCAGGGACCGGCCTCTTCAACATCATCAACACCGATACGCTGGTTGCCGAAGAAAATAGCGCTGTCGATTTCAATGCCTGGCGCACCCGTGGTGCCGACGCCCTGGCCACGGCTACCGCTACCCGCCCCGGCGGGCAAATTGAAGTGCGTGTTCGCGTGGCCGACATCGTGAAACGCGGCACACTGGGCAATTCCGTCGTCACCGTGCCGGGTAACAGCGCCCGTCTGGCTGGTCACAAAGTGGCCGACTTTATCTATCAGAAGCTGACCGGTCAGCCCGGCTACTTCTCGTCACGCATTGCCTACGTTCTGAAACAGGGGAACGGTCCCACAGCCCAGTATCAGCTGATCGTTGCCGATGCGGATGGCCAGAACCCGGTACCGGTCTTCAAGTACAACCAGCCGATCATCTCGCCGGCCTGGTCGCCTGATGGCAGCAAACTGGCCTATGTGTCTTTCGAGAAGAGTAAACCGGTCATTTTTGAGCAAACGCTCAAAACCGGCGCCCGCCGTGCCGTCGCCAGCTTCCGTGGCTCGAACTCCGCTCCGGCCTGGTCGCCCGACGGCAGCCGCCTAGTGGTGGCGCTTTCCCGCGAAGGCGGCACTCAGCTCTACAGCATTGCACTGGCCACCGGCCAGGCAACGCGCATCACAAACACTTCCGGCATCGATACCGAACCGGCCTTCTCACGGGATGGTCAGTGGATCTATTTCACGTCGGATCGGGGCGGCAGCCCTCAGATCTACCGCATGCCGGCCAATGGGGGCAGCGCCCAGCGCGTCACCTTTGATGGCAACTACAACGTCTCGGGGCGCCCCTCGCCGGATGGCCGCTCCCTGGCATTCATCACCCGCCGAGACGGCGGCTTCCGTGTCGCCTCGCTGGATCTGGCTACCCGCCAGGTCACCGTACTGACCGACTCTCAGCGTGATGAATCACCGACTTTCGCCCCCAACGGCCAAATGATTCTGTATGCCACCATCCTGGGGGGACGCGGTGTTCTGGCGGCCGTCTCCGCTGATGGACAGATCCGCCAGCGCCTCTCGGCCGTGAATGGCGACGCCCGTGAACCGGCCTGGGGCCCCAACCGTTAAATCACTCTTAACCAAGAATTAAGCTCCGGCATGAAAAATGCTTCTGTCTCAAGGGCTTGATCGCTTACAATTCTAAAAAACTTTCGGAGTCACACTCATGCAAACCATCTCCCGCAAACATTTTGTGCGCCACCTGATACCGGCTCTGGCCGTGGCCCTGCTGGCCGCTTGTAGCTCAACCCCGGACAATAGCTCGGACCTGGCAACGGTTGATGCCACCGGTACTTCGGGCATTCCAAAGCTGTCAGCTGCTGCCCTGGCCAAGCTGCGCGACCCGAACAGCCCGCTGTCCAAGCGCAGTGTGTTCTTTGACTACGACCAATACGACGTCAAAGGCGAGTATAAGAACCAGCTGCAGGCTCATGCCAAGTTCATCGCTTCCGAACCGAACGCCCGCGTTCTGATTCAGGGCAACACCGATGATCGCGGCAGCCGTGAATACAACCTGGCACTGGGTCAACGCCGTGCGGACGCCGTCAAGAAGCAGCTCGTGCTGATGGGCGCTCCGGAATCGCAGATCGAATCCGTCAGCCTGGGTAAGGAAAAGCCGAAGGCCCTGGGTGATAACGAAGCAGCCTGGGCCGAGAACCGTCGCGCCGATATGCTCTATAACGGCGAATATTGATCATGATGCGGTCTCTTCCGGCGGCGCTGGCCGCCGCCGGTTTGCTTTGTGCACTCCCGGCGCAGGCAGGTCTGTTTGATGATGATATCGCCCGCAAGCAGGTAAGCGATCTCCAGAAAACCACCAGCCAGACGCTGATCGACCAGACGCGTCAGATTGACCAACTCAATCGCGAAGTTGCCGAACTGCGCGGCCAGATTGAAGTTCTGGTCAATCAGATTGGTGAACTGGACAAGCGCCAGAAGGATTTCTATCTGGATCTGGATAATCGCCTGCAGGGCATCGAAGCCGGCAAAGGCAAAACCGTTGCCAAACCTGCCTCTGCGCCAGCTGGCGAAACCAAGCTTGCTGACAAAGCCGATCTGAAGACCGACAGTAAAACCGAGACCAAATCCGACAGCAAAGTCGACGCCAAGGTCGATAGTAAACCAGCCGCCGATGACCCGGCAGCCGCACTGAAAGCCTACGAAGCGGCACTGGGCCTGTTCAAGGCCGGCAAATACAAAGAAGCAGCTGCCGCATTCGACAAATTCGGCAAGAGCTTTGGTGAGAGCGAGCAGGCACCGGCCGCCCAGTTCTGGCTGGGCAACAGTTATTACGCCCTGGGCGACTGCAAGCAGGTGATCGGTTCGCAGCAGAAACTGCTGGCGAAATGGCCCAAGAATACGCGTGCGCCCGATGCCATGGCGAATATCGCCAACTGCCAGGCTGAGCTGGGCCAGAAAGCCGAGTCGCAAAAGACGCTGAAAGATCTGGTCGCCAGATATCCGGAGTCCAAGGCTGCAGGCGCTGCGAAACAACAACTGAAGAAATAAACGGGCATGGCGGATCAGCGTGGCGCGAATCGTGAAACAACGGTTCGCCTGACCGAAATATTTTTTTCACTGCAGGGTGAAGCGGCGCGCTCCGGTTTACCCACCGTATTTATTCGTCTGACCGGTTGCCCGCTGCGCTGCACCTGGTGCGATACCGAATACGCCTTCACCGGCGGAACGCCCACCGACATCAGTGCCATTCTGGTGGAGGTTGCCAAATACCCGACACGCCATGTTTGCGTCACCGGCGGCGAGCCCCTGGCCCAGAAGAGCTGCCTCCCTTTGCTCGCAGCCCTTTGTGATGCCGGTTATGACGTGTGCCTGGAAACCTCCGGCGCACTGGACATACAATCGACCGATCCCCGCGTGGCACGGATCATGGATCTGAAAGCCCCCGGTTCCGGCGAGTGCGCACGCAACCTGCTTGGCAATATTGCCGATCTGCGTGCCACGGACGAAATCAAAATTGTCCTGGCCTCCCGGGCCGACTTTGACTGGGCCGCCGACATGATCCGCACCCACGGACTGACTGAACGCTGTGACGTGGTTCTGTCACCGGTTGCCGGCCAACTCGACCCGACGGCACTGGCCGAATGGATTCTGGCAGAAGGCTTGCCGGTACGTTTTCAGATTCAGATGCATAAACTTTTGTGGAGCGACGCCCGTGGCAAGTAACGATCTCATCGCACCACCGGCGGTTGTGCTGCTATCAGGGGGACTGGACTCGGCCACCACGCTGGCCATTGCCCGGGATCAGGGGTTTGCCTGCCATGCCATCGCCTTTGATTACGGCCAACGCCATCGGGCCGAACTCGATGCTTCGCTGCGGCAGGCCAAGGCCCTGGGTGCGCTGACCCATCGCGTGGTGCATGTGGATATGAACCAGTTTGGCGGCTCAGCCCTCACCGACTTTTCGATTGACGTACCGGAAGCCCACAGCCAAGCGGGCATTCCCAGTACCTATGTGCCGGCACGCAACACGGTAATGCTGTCACTGGCCTTGGCCCTGGCCGAAACACTGCAAAGCCGTGACATCTTTCTCGGCGTCAATGCCGTCGACTATTCAGGTTATCCGGATTGCCGTCCGGAATACATCGCGGCGTTTGAGCAGATGGCCAACCTGGCCACCAAAGCCGGCGTTGAAGGCACGCGTTTCCGTATTCACGCACCGCTCATTGACTTGAGTAAAGCCGAGATCATTCGTACCGGTACCGCATTGGGCGTGGACTACAGCCTGACCGTGTCGTGTTATCAGGCGAGCCCGGAAGGCCGCGCCTGCGGGCATTGCGACTCCTGCGCCCTGCGCGCCGAAGGCTTTGCCGCTGCCGGCATCCCCGATCCGACGCCCTACGTCAGCAGATAGACCTCGCTCAACGACGTTCCCAGCAAGTGAGCTGGGCCACCGTATGCTGGAACTTACGTGCCGTTTCACGGATCACAAAAGGCACGTCCTGCGGCACACCGAGCGGCACGAAATCTTTGGCCAATAGCTCATGAAGCGCATCGAAGGTCGTATAGCGTTCCCCGTCCTGCTTGAAACCGCCCAGCCAACGCTCACGTGGCGTGTGTTCAGTGAGCCAGGTATAGGGCGAGGTCAACACCAGCACACCGCCCGACACCAACCGCTGACCGATTTCTTCGAGAAATTTTTTCGGATCATACAGGCGATCAATGAGATTCGCGGCCAGCACCAAATCGAAGCCCGTCAGCGTCGTTTTCAAATTGCAGGCATCCCCCTGCCAGAACGACACGCGATCAGCACATTCTGTATAGCCCAACGCATCCAATGACACCTCCCGGTAAGACTGCAGCTCGCCTTCGTCGGTCAGCGCATAACGCACTAGGCCATCTCGCATCAGCGTATCCGCCAGGTTGATAAACCGTGCGGAAAAATCAACACCGGCCACCGACTCAAACCCACCCTGCGCCAGAGCAAAACTACTCCGTCCCACGGCACAACCGATATCGAGCGCGCGATGGCGCGGCCGGCCCTCCGAAACTTCCAGGGCAATTTGCGCCACCCGCGCCGGAAAGTTAGGCACCTCAAAATATTCGGTGCCGAAATGAAACTCGGCATACTGCGCCAGCAACGCATCATCTTCATAGTGCGAGACCTGTGGCACCAAGGGTGCATCACCCACCACATAACGAAAGCCCGCATGCTGGAAAAAATGCCGGCGAAATGCATAGCGCGAGGCGCGCAAGGCCTCGTTGCCACAGGAGATCCAGCTACCACCCTTCATCAGATTATGGCGCTCATCAAACGTCGGTATCGAGAAGTCATCATAGAGCGGGTGCGCTTCAAACCCGGCAAACGGGTAAATCGGCGTACAGGTCCATTGCCATACATTGCCGACCACGTCATAAAAATCGCCATGGGCAAATTGCGTCACAGATACGGAACTGCAACCACCGGCCAACCGGCGCTGTGCAGGCGTCTCGACATCCATCTGCGCCACATCGTACAACCGGTACCACTCGTCTTCCGTTGGCAAGCGAACCGGCAAGCCGCTTTCCGCCGCCTTCCAGCGGCAGAAAGCTTCGGCCTCGTGAGCATTCACCTCTACCGGCCAATCCCACGGCATGGGCACTTCTTCACACATCAGCCGTAGCCACCAGACGCCATGCCGCTCAATCCAGAAGGTCGGGCAAACCGCCTTGGCAAAGCTACGCCAGCCGAGACCCTCTTCACTCCAGAAGCGATCATTCGTGTAACCGCCAGCGCTCACAAAGGCCTGATACTCGGCATTCGAGACCAGCATCCGACTCGCCTTGAAACCGGGGATCGCCGCACGATGCGTTCCGTACTCGTTATCCCATCCATAGCGTCGCGCCTCTTTATCCTCATCCGTGCAAGCGTTCTGATGTGGGTGACCTTTGCCTATCCGCACCTCGCCGCCTGCAACATCAACCAGCGTGTTTTCCGGTACATCCGCCATCGACTTGTCCGACAGCATTGCCGGCATCCAGCCTGGCTGCGGCATCACGTGATGCAACGTATGCTGGCGAATCAGAACCGACGATGTTTCAAGATGAATGAGCTCATGTTCGATGCCCATCAGAATGGCCCACCACGGGTTAGCCCAACCCAACGGGCCATGCCAGGGTGCCTCTCGAATGACTCGCAACACCATCGCACGCACCTGATCACGGTAGGCACGCACCTCACTGACCGCCGGCCAATCATAATGGGCATCGTTCAGATCATCCCAATTCATCTCATCCACGCCCACGGCAAACATGGCTTCAAACCGGGGATTGATCCGCGTATCAATCAGCTTGGCCAGCAACAGCTTATTCACAAAAAAAGTGGCTGTATGCCCAAAATAGAAAATTAACGGGTGGCGAAGCGTAATGGGCTTTTCGTAAAATGCAGTATCCGAGACCAGACAGGTAAAGAGTGACTCGTAACGCTCAAAGCTCTCTGTAAAGTAGCCGGCCAACCGCTCCCTGAGGGTAGCCTCATCAAGCCCGCACCAGTCGGGCGACACAGGGAAAGGATGCATATTTACGTTCTTCATGACGCCAATCTTTCTGTTCAACAACTCTATTTGTCTAGGACAAAATAAAGGCTCATTGTATGCCAAACTGACAAATTGACGGAAAACTTCTTAAACACTATAATCTTGCCTCTTCGTAGTGCCCTGGGGGTTGGTAGCTCAGTCGGTAGAGCAGCGGACTTTTAATCCGTTGGTCGTGGGTTCGAATCCCACCCAACCCACCAAACAAGAAGATGTGCCGGGGGTCGTTAGCTCAGTTGGTAGAGCAGCGGACTCTTAATCCGTAGGTCGAGTGTTCGAGTCACTCACGACCCACCACCCTCTCGGTGGACCTGTGCATAAATCAATCAACCGCCCACAAGGCGGTTTTTTGTTGCCCTACTTTCAAAGCGATGGATAGGCTTTTACTCTAAAGCACCACCATGAAACTGCGACACATAATTGCTGTAGCGCTGACGCTCATTAACTTTGGCTGCGCATCCCTAGAGCGGAAAAACTCAGCGCCTGAAGCGCATTACATGGCGGCACAGATACCAGATTGGCCAAACATCCGCTATCTGATATCAACCAAGGCCGGCGTAACAGCCATGATCAACGATCTTAAAGAAGATCAAAATCGTCTGGGTACAGAGCCCGGAAGCGGCAAATATCTATCTCTATCAGGGGGGGGCGATAACGGGGCATTTGGTGCTGGCCTTCTTGTAGGCTGGAGTCAGCGAGGCGATCGGCCAAAGTTTGACCTAGTTACAGGTGTTAGTACAGGAGCTCTTTTGGCTCCATTCGCTTACCTTGGTGAAGAGTACGATCCTGTTCTTACTTACGTGTATACCCAGACAACACCGGACCAGATCTACAAAATGCGCTGGTTGCTGAGTGCATTAACGAATGAATCCATTGCGGATACAACACCTCTATATGATCTGATCGCAAAATATGTTGATGCCGATTTTATGCGCAGAATTGCCCATGAACATCAAGTAAATGGTCGATGGCTGCTGATTGGCACGACGAATATTGACGCGGGTCTACCTGTTGTTTGGAACATGGGGAAAGTCGCAACCATTGGCACACCCGAAGCGCTCGATCTATTCCGTAAAATCATGCTGGCATCCGCCTCCATCCCTGGGGCTTTCCCGCCGATGATGTTTGATGTAGCCATTGACGGGACAAGCTATCATGAAATGCATGTCGATGGCGGCGTGAGCGCTCAAGTATTCCTATACCCTACTTCAGCCGCTAAGAATGCTGACGCTGCCGGAGTGATCCGCACAAAAAATCGTGATGCTTACATTATCCGTAATTCACGTCTGGACAATGACAAAGAAGACGTTGAACGAAATACCGTAAGCATCGTGAAACGATCAATTTCACAATTGATTCAGGCACAAGGCCTCGGTGACATTTACCAGATTTACCAAACAACTCAAAAGGATCATGTTGGCTTTAATCTGGCGTTCATCGGACCCGACTTCAAAGCCATCCGTAAAGTAGAATTTGATCCGGACTACATGAAAGCCTTATACAAGTACAGCTATGATCGCGCATTAGCAGGGTATCCGTGGGCAAAACAGCCACCAGGTCTTGAGCGAGCATTTGATGAAGACATCAAGGCGAAATCTCTTTGAGCCCCTGGGAAAAAATAGATCTAGCTTTGTACCGGCGACATCATCAAGTTAGACTGACCATTGGG
>JACCDU010019408.1_pt1 | contig 30575 bp, 54 predicted proteins | sample 7446081 | NCBI WGS metagenome assembly JACCDU01 (sample SAMN15323447, study PRJNA562643) | freshwater metagenome | isolation source: river surface water | place: USA:Blue River Watershed | collected 2017-08-17
CCATGGAGCGCGCCCGGAACGTCGACTTCCCCGAGGGCGTCTGCGCTGTCGTCTGGCAGCCCGGGGCCTTCAGCTGGACCGAGGACGGCAAGCCCGACCAGCCGACCGAGCCCGAGGCGTGGCTCCGCGCCCAGATGATCGCGTACGACGTCCTGTTGAACGGGTGCCAGCTTTGCACCGGGGCCACGCATTACCACGAGGCCAGCATCACGCCATACTGGGCCAAGGACTTCGAGGTGGTGGCCCGGTCGGGCGACCACATCTTCTACCGCAAAAAGGGGTGCGACGAATGAGCCGCGACGATGACCTGATCCGCAAGGGCGATGCGCTGGCCCTTCTGCCGCCTGCAAGCGCATACCGCGACGGCATATGGGCCCTCCCTGCCGTGCAAAAAGCCACCCCCGCCTCCAAGTGGGGCGCGGAAGGCAAGCCCGACCCGCACGGCAACCGCTACGACTGCGAGCGGGCCGCGCTGGCGATGGGCAACCTGACCGATGACGAGCTGGCGAACGGCGTCTACATGGCCGACCGCATGTCGTTTAACCTGATCGCCTATCAGACCGCCGCCAAGGACCGCATCCGGTGGCTGTCGCGGGCGATGGAGCGGATGCGGGGGGCGGTTGAAGCCGTGGCGCAAGGGCCGCAAAACGGCGAGATCATGGCGCTCTGGATCACCGAGCAAATGGCCCGCGCCAGCGCCTCCCTGACCGCCACCACCGCGCCCTTGTGCTGCATCTGCGGCAAGAAAGACCTGTCCACGGTCGAGGGCGATGGCGGTGAGGAGTGCGAGCTGCATGACGGGCGCTGGACCTGCTCGCGCCTCTGCTACGATCTGGCCGTCGAGCTGCGCGCCCCATGACCCATGACCTGCGCAACCCCACTTCCATAGCGGGCAAGGACTTCCCCAGCCTCACCCATGCCGCCATGGAGCCCCGCATCGCTATCGACCCTTCTCAAACGGAGAAAACGGCATGACGAGAGACGACCACATCGACCTGTTTGTTCTGTCTGTCAGGGGAGAGCTTGCGCGGGCTTTCATGCGCAGCGGCATGACGCCGTCGCCCGAGGAATGGCAGATGCTGTCAGGGGTGCGGGAGATCACCATGCGCGACATCGGAGCCATTGCCTTCAAGTGTGGCTTTACGGCGTCCATCACGTTCACGGAGCGCAATGATGGCGAGGGGTGAAATTCCGAAGCTGGTGCAGGACGAGCTGGACGCGCTTTCCGAAAAGGGAATTGCTTGGCGCATCGAGAGGGGCGCCAAGCACTTAAAGCTGGTCGTGGCAGGTCGTCTTGTGGGGATATTTTCCCGTGGCAGGAACGACCGAGACGATAGGACCGTCAAAAACCTTCGTTCCAGCGTCAGGAGAGCTGCTCGTGAGGCAACGTGACGAGTTCATTCTGTCGGTCTTATCCCTTCGGAGGCACCAGTCTGCGGCCCGTGTCGCCAAGCATTTCAACATCAAGATCGAGCGCGTCCGGGAGATTTGCCAGTCGATAAAGGACGCAGATATTCGCTACAGCGGCGAAAAAACCTACGATATTCTGTTGCACTACCCACATCGCTGATGTATGAACACAGACATCCCAACCAACCAAGAGGATACAAAATGACCCCCGCCCAACTGAATGCCGAGTGCATTCGCCTGCAAAATCTCATCTCCGAGAAGGGCTACATCAGGCCGCAAGTCAACCTCTACGTCAACTGGCTCAGCTGCAACGAGATCACCGCCAAGATCGGCTATCGCGCCTCGGATTACAGCCATGAGACCACGTCCTTCCCGGGCGTCAGCGTCAACGAGGGCTGGGAGGCTCTGATCCTCGCCGTCGAGAACGAGATCGCCGAAATCAAGCCCGTGGCCGACAAGAAGCGCGAAGAGTTCGTCGCGGCGGTCGGCAAGCTGATCGACCAAGGTCGCGACATCGGCATTGAGGTCGACTTCCTGAACCCGCTGACCGAGATGATGAAGTCTCTGTCCAGCAACATCATCACCGATCAATCCCTCTGAACCACGCCAAAAAGGAGATTTCCATGGCAAACGTGAACATGCTTGAGATCAAGATCAAGGCCCACCTTCCGGTCGGCAAGACCTTGGAAGAGGCCCACGCGGCCCTGACCCTCGCCAAGACGGCGCAGGAGACGGGCGACTATTCCCAGCTGCTGTCCGAGGCGACCATCGTCGAAGTCGCCGTCGACCAGAAGACCCGCCGCATCCCCAACGAAACGAAGGAGGCCTGATCCATGTTCGCCCGTATCAAAGAAAAGCTCGCCGGTGCCGCGTCCCGCATGTCCGGTCGCACCGATCTTCTGGAAGCCACCTGCGCCGCCTGCGCGCTGACCGCCTCGGCGGATGGCAACATCGGTGATGACGAGGTCGGCGCGATCATGGATGCCCTGACCAACCACCCGACGCTGTCGGTGGCCTTCAAGACGTCGCAGATCGAGCAGTGCGCCGATGCCATGCTGAAGCGCGCCAAGGGCGGCCTGATGGGGCGCCGTGGCCTCCAGAAGGAGATCGAGCAGGCCGTGGGCAAGTCCACCGCCGACGATCTGGAGCTGATCCTGTGCGTTGCCATCGACGTCGCCCGCGCGGACGGCGAGGGCGTGGGGCCGGAGGAGCAGAAGGTGCTGGGCAACATCGCCACGACCCTCCGCCTCGACCTGCGCAGCTACCTGAATGCGTAAGGCACTGGTGGCCGCCGGGCTGGTTCTGGTCGCCTTGCAGGTCATGGTCAACAGCATGTGGGACATCGCTCTCGGGCTGGGCCTTCTGAGCCTGCTGATCGCGAAGTGATCTTGAGGGGCGTTCGCGCCCCTCTTTCAACATCAAAGGAGGCCTAGATGCCCAAAAAGCTTGTCAAGGGCGGTGACCACACGTTCATCGTCAGCAAATATGACGAGTTCAGCCATACCATCCCAAACCGCGTCCTGAGCCAAGAGGCGCAGCTGGCGGTGTCGATCATCGAGAAGTGGGCCATGGTGACCAGTCAGACCGGGGCGGGGCTGCAAGGCGCGCTCCTGAAGCCGGGCGAGGTGGTGGAGCGCGCCTTCGAGATCGCCCGCCTGACCCACGCCCACATCAAGGCGCACAAGCTGGACGCGCCGTTCCCGTTCAAGAAGGTCTTCGGCGATGAGCAGAACGGTTAAGCGGACCTGTCTGGGCCGGGAGATCGACTTCCCCGACACCGGGAGGGTCTGGACCCATGTGAAGACGGGCGGCAGGTACGTCGTCATGCTTGAGTGCATCATCGAAGCCACGCAAGAGCCCGCCGTGGCCTATACGTCGGAGACGCCGGGCAAGCCCGTCTGGATCAGGCCGGTGGCCGAGTTCTTGGACGGGCGGTTCGTCTAGGACACCAGTCGTTGTGAAGGGGGCCAGTGGCCCCCTTTTTCATGCCTTGTTGAACTGGCTGAACGGGAAGAAGTACAGCCCGTCGCCCCGGTCCTCGACGACCTTGATGTCCGTCGTCCCCTCAGGGAGCTTCAGCTTGGCGCGCACGGCCAGCGGGACGCCCGCGTTCCGGTTGTTGTGGCTCTTGCTGATCGACCGTTCCCCCTTCGGCGAGATCATCACCGCGAAGCCGCTGTCCGAGACGTAGAAGTCGATCTTGTCCACCTCGGTCACCAGATGAGGCAGGATCGTCAGGATCATGGTGCTGCCAGCGTTATAGCTCCGCAGGGCGAAGGTCTCGCGCCGGGGGCGCCCCATCCTCAGTTTGCAGTCGTCCATGCCCTCGGGCCTCTTCGAGACGCGGCTCAGTCCTTCCATTGTGTCATCCCTTCGCTTTGGTTGTTGGCCTTTTAGATGATTAGTTCATTTTTAGTCTTCCGGCAAGCCCGGCAGTGCCTAAGCATGGATTGGGTGGATATTCATGGGTCGTTTAGACACCCCGATCTCTATTAATGATAGGTTAAGACATTGATCTCTATAGAGATATATAGATATATATCTATAGAAGATAGTTCTTAAGTGTCTATCCCTAAGCCTGTCTTTCTGAGTGTCTAAAAAAAAGTGTCTCTTAAGGGATCGGTTTTTGAGTAGATGAAAGGGTGTATCTATAAGGATAAGCACTATGCATACATAGGCACTCGCGAATTGAGCAAAATCAATGGGTTAAGTAGATAACACAGGCACTGAGTGCATAACAAAAAACCCCCGTCGCCGGGGGTTTCTCGCTTTTTGGGTCAGGAAGGCTGACTTACTTGATGCCTTTTGCCTTCACGCGGATGGTCTCGACGAGGACTGGTTTCTTGCAGGCCTCGATCTGATCTTCGGTCAGGAAGGCCTGCATCAGCTTGGCGTCGATCCGGCGCTGCTCGGAGAGGCTCAGGGTGAGGTCGCAGGTGACCCCCAAGACCTTCTCCTGCCCGAGGGCCTTCACCTCGGCCTTGAGGGCGTCCAGCGCATCGTTGGCGGCGTCAGCGGCGGCCTTGGCGGCGGCATAGCGGTCGGCGAGCGAGATGGTGATGTTGATCGACATGGTGTGGTCTCCGTTGGTTGGTTGGTTCGTGAGACCTTCATACAGCATGCGTCGTACGATGCAACAAAAACTTTGTTCATCGACCAACATTTTTTTGTTGACCTCAATCGTACGATCTGGCAAAGATCGGGAACCAACCAAGGGAGACCGAGATGACGAAGAAATGGGAAGTGGTGAGCGCCGAGGGCAGCGTCTTGATAAACGCGACCCGCGTGGCGTTCTGGGCTCAGGTGTGGGGCTTGACCGCCCGGACGACCGCCACGCGCCTCGCCTCGAAGTCGGAAGGCCAGAAGGCGCGGGTGGTGAAATGAGCGTGGTGTTCCCCGATGGGCAGGTCTTCCCGATCCGCCACTACCTGACCACCGACGTGTTCTCGGTCGAGCTTCCGGCTGGCACCTACGAGGCCGAGGAGCTGAAAAGCCTGACTCGTCTCCTCAAGGAGGAGTTCATCGGCGTGAAGGTGGTGAACGCATGATCAGCTTCATCAAGGTCGTCGATGCCGTGCGCGGCGCGGTCGAGGATGACACCTGCCGGGTGCAGGTCACCAAGATCACCATCATGGCAGATGGCAACTACAAGGCGGATGGTCTGCTGACCCGCCGCAGCACCATGTTCTTCCGGGCATGGATCATCAACCGCGACACGTTCGCAATTCTGGAGCTTTGACATGACGACGAAATACGGCCCGTGGACGCCCCTGCCCTTCGTTGTGCGCCCGCCGCACCTGAAGGACGATCAGGTGATCGAGGTGCTTTGCACCAATGACGATGGCGAGATCAAGTTCGGACTGGCGCCGCGCTCCGCCCGGGCCCACTGCTGGTCCGAGCGGACCATCGCCTACAGGGTGGTGGTCGAGAAGATCACCCATGTGGCCTATGGGCAGATCGGTCACAGCTTCAGCGGTAGGCGCCTTCCCGATGACACCCACAAGCTCACCTATGAGGTCGAGGACGGCAAGGTCGTCTCCTGCAAGATGGAGGCCCTGTGATGCGCGAACTGCACGGGGTTCCCGATGACAAGCTGCGCGAGATGACCGACGCGCAAATCCTTGCCCTCCCGGGGGTCGGGAAACGGGGCCTGCAAGCCATCAGGGACCGTCTGGGCGGGGATACCCCCCGGAAGGTCACTCACAGCGCTGCTGACCGCCTCTGGCTGGCGGGGATGGCCATGCAGGCGCTGATGATCAGGGGTCAGGGCGGGACCATGGAGGATGCCGTGCTGGCCGCCGACATGATGCTGGAGGAGCTGAGCAAGTGAACCTGAACAAGCTGAGCGACCGCCACCTGCTGGCGTTGTACCGTGGCGGCTGGAAGCGCTGCCGCCCGTTCTTCTCGCATCCCCGGCAGATCATGTCCTTGCGGGCCGAGGTCATGCGCCGGGGGCTGAAGTGAAGGTCACGGCGTTTACCCGCATGGCGCTCGCCGTGCGCCGCGAGAAGCGGGACTACGAGAAGGCCGGGTGGGAGCGCTGCCCGGTTCCTCTCGACATGATCAACGGCGGCAGACAGCGCTGCAAGATCACCGATGTCGCAATCGGTGTTGACCAGAAAACCATATGGATGAAGGTGAAATGAGCATCACGATGAGACTGGACGCCCCGGCTGTCCGCGACCTGATCAAGGCCAACGACGAGTTCCGACTGGAGCTTCAGTCGGCGGTCACGCAGGAGATCGTCCGGGGGCTTTACGAGAAGTCGATCCCCCAGCAGGTTCTTGACGCGATCAACAACCAGTTCGCGCAGCACAAGCAAGACCTGACGCAGGCGGTCGCGGTGAACGAGAGCCTGAAGACCGCCTTCGACAAGGCCCTGACTGGCATCGTGGCAACGACCCGCTCCAGCGCCAACAGCTATGCGACGACGCGGCAGCTGTCGCCGGAGGCCAAGTCGATGGTCGACGCCCGGGTCTATCAGCTGATCAAGGAGGTGATCGACGAGAAGACCGAGGGCTTCAATGCAAGGATCGACGCGGCTATCGAGCGCATGGAGCGCCGGGCGGAGGGCATGATGGAGGCACGGCTGAAGGCCTTCGACAAGGCGTACCATGATCTGGCGTTGCAGAAGGTCATGGAAAAGTTTGTGAGCTTTTCCACAAACTAGGTGTTGCATCGTACGATGGTTGGTGTATGAAGAATGCACCAACCAACCACGGAGCCCGACATGACCAAGTTCACCGCCATCGACCCCGCAGGCAAGACCCACACCCGCACCAGCAAAGAGCGCACCTACACCCACACGGTCGTCGCGCTGCCCTCGGCGCCCCGCGCGGTCCTGAACGTGACCTCCAAAGAGGCCCGCGCCATGCACCGCCAGAACTTCGCCTATTACCGCGAGATGGCGGATGGCACGTCGCGCTTCTTGGAGCGGAAAAGCTGGGAGACCGAAGCCCAGCAGGCCGAGCGCAAGGCGAATGGGATCGAGAACGGCATCAAGGCGCTGGATGGCTGCACGAACGCGCAGGATTACGAAGCCATGATGGTCTCCCGCGAACTCGCCCGCATCCAGAAGGCCCGCGCCGAGGGCTTCTACGACACCTACCAGAACATGGGCTGGTGTGGCCGCCTCGACCTCGCCCAGAAGCTCAAGACCACCAGCGAGAACCGCAACTGGATCGAAGTCACCATCTTGGAGGCTTGTTGAGATAGCAACAAAATACTTGTTGACCCCTTGTGGCGTACGATGCTATGAGGGGGACACCAACCAAGGAGACCACCATGAAGCGCCACTGGATCAACGCCCCGTCCACCTTGCAGCCCGTCCACCACATGCACGGCAAGAACGTCATCGCCGAGAAGACCGGCGACAAGATGGTCACCGTCTACTTCGTCGATGGCGACACGATCTCCGCCCGCATCCCCGCGATCTTTCTGGCTGATGGGTGGACGAAATGAAGATCATCGGCTTTGCAGTGTTCTGGTCCTTCGCCGACAGCCCGGTCCAGTTCCACGCGGATGTCCACGCTGACAGCGCCGCCGAGGCGGCCCGCAAGTTCCGCGACACCTTCCCCGGCGACGTGATCCGCTCCGTCCGCTCCACCTCTGGCCGTTTCGAGGCGTTCAAATGAAGCTCGACCCCAAGCAGGTCTTCGACAACGCGAAGACGATCTGGCTGACCGCCAGCACCAAGCAGGACCATGACCGCTTCGACGGTCTCGTCAAGACCTACGCCGCGCTGACTGGCGCCGATGAGCTGGACGTCTTCTGGGACATCGTCAGCAAGGCCCACTTCGGCGACGGAAAGTGGGGCGGCGAACAAATTACTTGTTGACCTTATGCATCGTACGATGTAGATGTCAGGAACCAACCAACCACTGGAGATGACCATGAAGTTCCCCGCCTCGACCTCGACCTCCTTCGACGACCTGCTGACGATCAAAGCTGGGCAGCCCTTCGTCCTGAGCGGCTACGAGTACCGCGCCCTGCGCGATGCGATGTCGCAGAAGCTCAACGGCATCGAAACGGTGTCGATCACCGCAGACCGGCGGGAGCTTGGAAAGTGGATTGCCGCCGACGTGTTGGAGACCCGCTCCTACGTCGCCCCGCTCAGCGAAATCCTTGGCGACCTGTAAGGAGATGACCATGACCAACTATCAGACCCCCACCGCCGAGACGTACAGCGGGCTGGAGAAGGCCTTCAACCACTTCAACGAGACGCTGTTCGACAAGCGCCTGCCGCCCGTCATGTTCACCCTGACCCGCAAGCGCGGCGCGCATGGCTACTTCTGGGCCGAACAGTTCAAGCACCGCGACGGCGACCACACCCACGAGATCGCCCTGAACCCCGAAACGATGGACCGCAACATCGAGGCCGTCCTGTCCACACTGGTCCACGAGATGACCCATCTGGAGCAGCAGGAGTACGGCACCCCGGGCAAGAACGGCTTCCATAACAGGGCGTGGGCCGAGCTGATGCTGCGGGTCGGCCTGACCCCCACCGACACCGGCATGGAGGGCGGCAAGATGACCGGGCGCAAGGTCACCCACATGATCGACGAGGGCGGGCCCTTCGAGTGCGCGATGGCCGAGCTGATGCCGTTCGACATCCCGTACTTCACGCAGCCCCGAGCCCCGGGCGAGAAGAAGAAAGACCTGTCGAAGGTCAAGCACACCTGCCCCGGTTGCGGCTTCAAGGCGTGGGCCAAGCAGGGCGCAAACCTCGTCTGCGGCGACTGCAACGAGCAGCTGGAAGGAGAGGTCTGATGAAGATCATCTGCAAGGGACAGATCGACATCACGGTCCAGATTTCGTGCGATGCCATCGCCATCTGGCAGCAGGCTGTTATCTCCTGTGATGGCGACCGCGACCTCGTCTCGGTGTCGGATGCCGAGCAGGCGAAGGCGCTGATCGCGGCCATCAAGGACAACGCCGAGCGGCTGGGCTGGAAGGTGGAATGATGCCCACCGACCTGATCATCTTCATGCGCTGGCTGGGGCTGCTGGAAGCGGTGGCCCCGGCGCCGAAGCGCGAGATGCCGAAAGGCGAATGGTTCAAGGATGGAGAGGTGCCCTTCTGATGAGCAACCTGCGACACAAGACCCCCGACGAGCTGCGCAAGGAGATCAGCTATCAGGAGCGGATGCTGGCCTTTCACGACGTGAACATCGCCAAGATGGAGGAGCGGCTGAAGCAGGCCGAGGCCTACGTCGAGGCCACGAAGGCCTCCCTGTCCCAGCAGCGGATGACGCGCAACAACCACCACCAGCGGCACGTCTGGGCCAAGTTCTATTTGATGAAGAAGGAGGAGTGATCTATACTTCGGCTCACCAATGACAAAAGGATGAGCGATATGGCAAAGATGGGAAGGCCAACTATCCCTTACGATGAAGCTGTCGCTGACTTCATCTGCGAGAAGATCGCGGACGGGCGCGGTCTCGTGTCGGTGCTGAAGGAAAACGATGGGCTTCCGAGCTACGGAACCGTGATGAAATGGTGCCGGGAAAACCCTGACTTTTTGCAGAAATACACGAAAGCCCTTGAGGATATGGCCGATCACGACGCGGATCGGATCACCGATGTCGCGGAGGGAACGCTCGTCGGCAAGTACGATCCGGCGGCGGCCCGCGTGGCAATCGACGCCTTCAAATGGTCGGCTGGCAAGCGGCGCCCGAAGAAGTACGGCGACAAGCTGGAGATCGAGCAGAGCGGGTCGGTCGCGGTCACGCACACGCTGGACGTCTCGAACCTGTCGATGGAAGAGCTGGACGCGCTGGAGAAAGCGCTGGGCCGCAATGTCTAAGGTCGCGGTCCTCACCGACATCCATGGCCGACTCGACGATCTGCTGCGCCTCCTCGACAAGGTGCCCAAGGACGCCAAGCTGATCTTCCTTGGCGACTACATCGACCGGGGCAGCCAGAGCGCCGAGGTGGTGTCTCTGGTCCGGTCGCTGCAAGCCGAGGGCGCGATCTGCCTGCGCGGCAACCACGAGGACATGCTGCTGCACGATCAGGGCATGTGGCTGTCGAACGGTGGCGCCGCGACCATCGCCAGCTATCGCGACCCGCTGACGGGGGTGCTGAACCACCACCTGCTTGAGGAGCATGCGGGCTGGTTCATCAGCCTGCCGCGCGTCCACAGCGACCAGCACCGGGTCTATGTCCACGCGGGCGTCAGCGAGCTGTACGGCCTCGCGGAGCAGCCCGAGGCGATCACCCAGTGGTATCGCTACCCCAAGGGCGCGGACGTGGGCTGGCGGGGCTTGCACGTCGTCCACGGCCACACGCCGGGCATCCTGACGCTCCAGCACCGCACCTGTCTGGACGGCGGAAAGGTGCTGACCTGCGGAATTTTTGATGATGACAAGCTGATGGAGCTGCTGACATGACGGAATGGAAATGGTACTCGGGGCCGGACCAAGAGACGTTCACGGGCGGCCCGTTCAACACGCGCGAGCAGGCCATTGCCGAGCTGGACGGTGAGGGCGGATATGTGATCTTGGCGCGCAAGGTTCCGGTCCGGCTCTCTGGTTACTTCGATGCTTCTGACTTCCTTGAACGGGCCGAGGAAGCCGCTTACGAGATGGCGAACGAGAGCGGTGACCCGATCTTTGACCCCACCAAGGACCAGATCGACGGCCTTCAGTATTGCGTTCGGTCGGCCATCGAAGCGTGGCAACATGCGCACAATCTGACCTTCATACCGTGGGCGTTCACCGAGACCAAGAACTTGGAGCGCATCGGATGATGGACTTCGGAGATGCGCTTCGCGCCATGAAGGCGGGCCAGCGCGTAATGCGCGCGGGCTGGAACGGCAAGGGCATGTGGTTGCAGCTGGTCGAAGGCTACCAGATCGCCTCCGACCCGCACTTGCTGGGCCGCCGCCTTTTGCCGTGGATTGGCATGAAGACCGCAGACGGCGCTTTCGTGCCGTGGCTGGCATCCCAAACCGACATGCTGGCCGAGGACTGGGTGCTGTGGGCGTGATCAAGCTTCCGCGCCCGGTCGACAAGACCGGGACGCTGCGGGCCATCGAGAAGCGGAAATGCGAGCTGTCGCTGGCCGAGTTCGTCCGGCGGGCTTGGCACGTCATCGAACCGGGCCAGCCATACGTTCACGGCTGGCACATCGACTTCATCTGCGCGCACCTTGAGGCGATCACCGATGGCCTCCTGAACGACGACGGCACGTTCTATAACCGCCTGCTGGTCAACGTGCCGCCCGGCACCATGAAGTCCCTGCTGATCGGGGTCTTCTGGCCCGCGTGGGAGTGGGGGCCGCGCAACAAGCCGCACATGCGCTATGTCTGCGCCTCCCACAGCCTCGACCTCGCCATCCGCGACAGCCTCCGCATGCGCCGACTGGTCACCGACAGCTGGTATCAGGGCCACTGGGGCGACCGGGTCATGCTGACCGGGGACCAGAACGCCAAGGCCAAGTTCGAAACCACCATGACCGGGTTCCGGCAGGCCTGCGCCTTCACCGGGATCACGGGCTACCGGGGCGACCGGGTCATCGTGGACGACCCCCACAGCGTGGACGACGCGAACTCCGACGCCAAGCGGGAGACCGTGACGACCCTGTTCAAGGAAGCCGTCACCAGCCGCCTGAACAACCCGGACGAGAGCGCCATCGTGGTCGTGATGCAGCGCCTGCACGAGCAGGACGTGTCCGGCGTGATCCTCGACAACGACATGGGCTATGACCACGTCATGCTGCCCATGCGCTTCGACCCGATGCGCGCCTGCGTCACCCGACTGGGATATGCGGACCCGCGCGAGATCGACGGCGAGCTGCTCTTCGAAGACCGCTTCCCGCTGCATGTCGTCGAGCGGGACGAGGCCGCCATGGGGCCGTACGCGACAGCTGGTCAGTACGCCCAGAGCCCGGAGCCGCGCGGGGGCGGCATCGTCAAGGACAGCTGGTGGAAGCTCTGGGAGCGGCCCGAGTACCCGGGCATCGAATACATCGTCGCGGCCCTCGACACGGCCTATACCGAGAAGTCCGAGAACGACCCCAGCGCCCTCACCATCTGGGGCGTCTTCAGCGCGCCGGGGGAGACCGCTGCGACCCGGTCGGTGGACCGCTATGGCCGGACCATCGAGATGGCCACCAGCTACCAGTCTGAGGCGCTGGGCGCGACGTCCAAGGTCATGATGATGTACGCGTGGCAGGACAAGCTAGCGATTGGCGATCTGGTCGTGAAGGTCGAAGAAATCTGCACCCGGATGCGGGTCGACCTGCTGCTGATCGAGAACAAGGCCGCCGGGCACAGCGTGGCGCAGGAGATCAGGCGGGTGTTCAACAGCGCCAGCTTCTCCGTCCAGATGTACGACCCCAAGACCCTCGACAAGGTGGCGCGGCTCTATTCGATCCAGCACATCTTCAGCGAGGGCATGGTCTATGCCCCGAACAAGGACTGGGCCGAGATGGTCATCCGGCAGGTCTCCAGCTTCCCGCGCGGCAAGCACGACGATCTTGTCGATACAGTTTCAATGGGGTTGAAACACCTTCGCGATGTTGGTATGCTCACAAGAGCGCCAGAGCGCATGGCCGAGATCGAGGACAGCAAGGTCTTCCACGGCAACTCCGGGGCAGCGCCGCTTTACAACGCTTGAGGCCAAAATGAAGAAGATGACTGCCACCGTGGACCCGGCTCTGTTCGACCCGAAAGAGTGGAACGTCGTGGTGACCGAGACCGACACGGGCAAGGTCCACAAGATCACCGTCACCGCCGACACCGAACATGATGCGGCCTTCAAGGCCATGGAGATCGCCAATGACCGATAACATCCAAAAGGTTGCTGTCGCAACTTCCAGCAATTTGGTTGATCTCGTGCGCGAGGAGCAGATCGCCCCCGCTGAGGTCGTGATCGGCGCGGCCCGTGGCGCCATCGTGTTCTGGATGGGCTGCACCGTTGAGGGCTCCCGGGTCGAGGGGCTGAAAATCCTCCAGCAGGTCTTCAACGAGGAGATCGACAACATGGTCCGTGGCATCGCCAACGGGATGGTGATGGGGTGACCCATTTCGTCCTTGGCAACAACAGCTGCAAGTTCGTGATCGGCGTGTCCGAGCTGAACGGCATCCCCACTCCCTTCATCGCCGCCGTCGATATGTTCAAGCTTGGGCATGACGGCGAAGCTATCATCGGCAAGGAAGGCTGCAACGCGATGATCGAGAAGATCGCCGCAGCCGGGGGCGTAATTCTTCACTTCCATAACCCTGTGGCGGCGCGCAATCTGCACGACGCGATGGCAACCATTTTCGAACACGCTGTGCAGGGCAGCTGGGGCGAAATGAACCAACCGAAGGAAATCCGCCAATGAGCTGGAACCCGTTCAAGAAACGCAACGAAACCATCGCGCGCCTCACCAGCGAGCTTGAGTACACTCGCAACCAGTTGGACCGCGCGCACATCGGCCTCGACGCCCACCAGATGGTTCTGGACGACATCATCGCCCAAGAGAAGCCCACCAGCAACTCGACGGTCCAGCGCATGGCGAACATCGCCCGGTCGGGGAAGAAAATCTGATGCACTTCATCATCGCCTTCGTCATCATCTGCGTCATTCTGGGGTCGCTCTCGTGAAATACTTCGTCATCTTCATGGTGCTTGGCGCCATCGCCACGCCGTTCGTCGGCGCTGCCATCGACGCGCAGGTCTGCGCCTATCGCTGGTCGGGCTTCACCACCCAGTACAGCCTGTTGTCCGGCTGCAAGGTCGAGGTCGACGGCAAGTTCGTCCCCGAGGACCGCGTGAGGTTCGGAGAATGATCTACAACAAGCAATCCCTGCTGGCCGCCGAGCCGATCAAGGACATGCTGTCCGAGAAGGTGCGCGGCGACGTGACGAGCCACGGCCTTGCTGAGGCTGGTTACGACATCCGCATCAAGCAGGACGTGGTGTTCTCGCCCGCTGGCGTCTGGCTGGACGGCGACTACACGCCCAGTTCCCGCTTCACCATCGCTTCGGCCATCGAAGAGTTCCAGATGCCCCAGCATCTGGTCGGTGTGGTCCACGACAAATCGACGTGGGCACGGCGCGGGCTGTCGATCTTCAACACCGTCATCGAGCCCGGCTGGAAGGGCTTCCTGACGCTGGAGCTGGTCTACCACGGGCGCGACCGCCTGCACATCCCGGCGGGTTCCGGCATCGCGCAGGTTCTGTTCCATGAGACGATGGACTATGCATCGTACGATGGAAAGTACCAGAACCAGCCCGACCAGCCGGTGGAGGCCATCAATGGCTAAGTGGGGCATCCCGGGCGCCAGCCAGCACGTTGACCTGACGCCGCCCGGAGGCGTCAAGTTCGACGGCGGCAAGGCGCGGCACGACCTGATCCCGCCCGAGCTGCCGGACGCGGTGGCCCGGGTGCTGACCTTCGGGGCGGCCAAGTACGGCGAGCGCAACTGGGAGAAGGGCATGTGCTGGGGCCGCCCCTTCGCCGCGCTGATGCGTCACATGTGGGCGTGGATGCGCGGGGAGAAGGTCGACCCCGAGACTGGCATCTCGCACCTCGCCCACGCCGCCTGCAACATTGCCTTCCTCATCGCCTTCGAGGAGCGCAAGATCGGCACCGACGACAGACCCACATGACAAGGATGGCTGCGCCTGATATGGTGGCGCAGCCATTATCCTTGAGGGGGCCAATATGTCGCTTGTTCCGGGCCTGTCGCCCTCGATCCGTGTCACGGGTGAAAGCCAAGCCGATGAGCTTGGGCCGATGGACGTTCAGGTCGAGGACAGCCCTGACGTGCCGGAGATCGACGACAGCGGCGCGATCCTGAAGATCGACCACGGCGACGGGTCGATCAGCATCAGCCTTGACGGCAAGCCCATCCAAGACGCCGAGGACGCCGTGGGCGAGCCCGCAGGCTGGTTCGACAACCTCGCCGAGGACATCGACCAGTCCGAGCTGTCCCGCATCGCTGAGGAGCTGCTGCGCGGCGTCTCCGATGACCTCGAAACCCGCAGCGAATGGATTGAGGACCGGGCGCAGGGCATCAAGCTGCTGGGCCTCAAGATCGAGCTGCCGGGCATTCAGGGCGCCGGTGATGGCGCGCCCATCGAAGGCATGTCCAAGGTGCGGCACCCGCTCTTGCAGGAAGCCGTCCTGCGCTTCCAAGCGAACTCCCGCAGCGAGTTGCTGCCGACCGATGGGCCGGTCAAAATCCGTGACGACGCCAATGGCACGACCGTCCACCGCGACGAGATCGCCAACGCGTTCGAAAAGGACATGAACCACTACCTGACCGTGACGGCCAAGGAGTACTATCCCGATACCGACCGGATGCTGCTGCTTCTGGGCTTCGGCGGCACGGCCTTCAAGAAGGTGTTCTTCTGCCCTCTGCGGAACCGCCCGGTCAGCGACAGCGTGGACGCCGACAACCTGATCGTGAACAACAGCGCCACCGACCTGTCGACCGCCATGCGGATCACGCACCGGGTCTACCTGAAGCCCTCGACGGTCAAGCGCCTGCAAATCCTTGGCGTCTATCGCGACATCGACCTCTCGACCCCTCTGGACGTCACGCCCGACGCCGCCGCCGAGGCCAAGGCCTCCCAGCAAGGCGTCACGACTGGGTCCATCAACCCCGAAGACCGCGACCGCGAAATCTACGAGATTTACTGCGAGCTGGACATCAAGGGCCACGAACACAAGTTCAAGGGCAAGATCACCGGACTGGAAATCCCGTACCGCGTGACCATCGACGTCTCCAGCCGGGAAGTCCTGTCGATCACCCGCAACTACAACCAGCCCGACCCCGGCATGCTGCCCGAGGCGCGCACGAATTTCGTGAAGTACACCTTCGTGCCCGGGCTGGGCTTCTATGACATCGGCCTGCTGCACATCCTTGGCAACACCACCAACGCGATCACCGCCGCGTGGCGCGAGCTGCTGGACGCGGGCATGTACGCGAACTTCCCGGGCTTCCTGATCAGCGACGTCGGGGCCCGGCAGAACACCAACGTCTTCCGCGTCCCCCCGGGCGGCGGCGCGCAGGTCAAGACCGGCGGCCAGAAGATCAGCGATGCCATCATGGCGCTGCCCTACAAGGAGCCCTCGCAGGCCCTCATGGGACTGGTCGAGAACATGAGCCAGACCGGCATGCGTGTCGGCGGCACTTCCGAGCTGCAAGTGGGCGAGGGCCGGGCCGACGCGCCGGTCGGCACCACGCTGGCGATGATCGAGCAGGCCACGAAAATCCTGAACGCGGTCCACAAGCGCATGCACAGCGCGCAGGCCGAGGAGTTCTCGCTGCTGGTCGAGTGCTTCCGCGAGCATCCCGAGAGCTTCTGGGAGCGCAACCGGACGCCGACCGTGGCGTGGAACGAGCAGCTGTTCATGCAGGCCCTGAACGACGTCGAGCTGGTGCCGCAGGCCGACCCGAACACCTCCAGCCACAGCCAGCGCGTGATGAAGATCATGGCCCTGAAGCAGTTGCAGGCCGGGAACCCGGGCCTTTACGACGCCATCGCCATCGACAAGGCCGCGTTGCGCGCCATCGGCTGGTCGAACCCCGAGCAGTTCCTGCTGCCCGAGAGCCAGCGCAACCAGCCGTCGCCGGACCTGATGAAGGGCATGGAAGAACTGAAGATCGCCCACCAGAAGGCCGACGCGGACACCATGCGGGCGCAGGCCGCAGTGATGAAGGCGCAGCAGCCCGCCACCGCCCCGACCGGGCTGGCACCGCAGCAGCCCGACCCGGTCAAGATGATGTCGGAGCAGAACAAGGCCCGCCAGATGGAGCTGTCCGCGCAGCGGGATCAGGCGAACGACCAGAACCGCGACCTCGACCGCGAGAAAGACCTGCGGCTGGAAGAGATGCGGATGGACCGGGACGACATGAACAACGCGGTGCGGATGCAGCACGAGCGCGACATGCAGGAGCGTGACCACGCCGCTGATGCGGTCAAGCTTGCAATGCAGGTCCAAAGCCAGCATCATCTGGCGAAAGTGGAGAAGAAGTGATGGAAAAGGCGGCACGGTCGGCACTACTGACGGCGAAACGCAAGGACAAGGCGTCCGAGAACATCGCAGACTATGTCGCCGACCTGCTGCGGCAGGGCCGCGCGTCTGAGGTCACTGATGACCTGATGGCGCAGGCCGACCCGCAACGCCTCCATCACCACTACACCAGCGGAAGCACTGGACAGCCCATGCCAATGGACAAGGAAAGCCGGATGGCGCGGGCCAAGCAAATGGGCTTTGGTGCGGATGCCCTTTATCACGGTACGCAAGCGGATTTTCACAACCAAATCCCATCAAACGGCAGCTATGGCAAATCGGTCTACACCACGACCGACCCTGAAAAAGCTTCGCGCTATGCGGACAACCACGGCGACAATCCGGTTGGCGCAAACGTGCAGCCTTATTTGGCCCGCAATGCCTACAAGTCACCGCCCCCAACCAATTTCCAAATCGACAGCCCAGAAGACATCCGCAGCGAGTTCGCCCGTTTCGACCCTCGCCTGTCGCATTTGTCGCATCTGTCCGCATCCACTGGCGGCGCAATGGAATTCGCCCGCCACGTTGAGGCCGTCAACCGCGCTGGCGGCCAGATCGCCCCTTCGAAATACCTGCCGGACGTCCCGCGTCAGGTCCACGCCGCCGGGGGGAAGGCCGAGAACTTCAACAACTGGTTCACGGGCAGCAAGGTCCGCGACTTCTCGTCCAAGGTCTCGTCCCGCGACACCCGGGCCGACGAGGAGTTTCCGCCCCTCCCGGTCTATCACGGCACCCGGCACGACTTCGAGGAGTTCCGCCCTCACGGGACCGGGACGACCACGTTCATGGGCATCCCGGTGCAGCACGAGCGCCATGGCATCTTCTTCTCCGAGAGCCCCGAGTTTTCCGAGAGCTTTGCCAACCCGCCCGGCGAGAAGAAGACCGGCAAGGTGATGAAGTTCCACCTGAACCTCAAGAACCCGCTCGTCACCGGGGCTGACGGCTATGTCGACCCGCGCGACAAGGAGCGCCTGAAGGCCGTGGGCATGGATCACGGTTTTGTCGAGAACTACCTCGGCGCCCCGACCGGGAACGGCGCGATGTGGGAGAACTTCGACGGGCCGGACGGGAAGTACTTCACGGACAAGCTCAAGGAAGCCGGGTACGACGGGGTCAATTTCCATGAGGAAGACCCCGACACCGGAAAGCTGCATTCGACGTGGGTTGCCTTTCACCCGGGGCAGGTGAAGTCGCCCGACCTGAACAGCGGCGATTTCGACCCCAACGACAACCGCTTCACCAAGGCTGGTGGCGGCAGTGTCGGCAAGGACAGCTCTGGCGAGAACATCGCGGACTACATCGCCGACCTGCTGCGCCAAGGCCGGGGCCGCGAGGTCACCGACGACCTGATGGCTCAGGCCGATCACCAGCGCCTGCACCACCACTATGCGACCGGCAACACCGGCATGCCCATGCCGATGGACTATGCCGCCCGCAACGCCCGGGCCGCGCAGATGGGGTTCGACACGAAGACCTATCACGGCACCAAGCGCGACTTCCCGCACGTCGATCTGGACGCCCCGAAGGCGACCGACGCAGGCTGGTTCGGCAAGGCCCTCTATTCGTCGCCCGACCCCAAGCTGGCTTCCGGCTACGCGGGCGCTGGCGAGGGCGCCTCTGTCATGCCGCTGCGCGTGTCGATGCAAGAGCCGTGGGTCACCACGCACCAGTCGCACGGGCAGGATTACATCGACCGCATCCGGCGCGACACCGGGGCTGACACCCTCGTCCGCACCGACGACGAGAGCCTGCCGATCAGCGAGGCGCGCGAGATCGCATCGTACGATCCGTCCAGCATCCGCAGCGACTTCGCCCGGTTCGACCCCCGACTGGCGCATCTGTCCAACCTACATGCCGCCACGGGCGGGCGCATCGGCAGGGCTCCGGGCGGCTATGTCCCGCAGGCCAGCATTGCCACGCCCCGGCTCGCGGTCGCGCAGGCGCCCGGCATGGCGCAGTCCTCGACCATGGACACCTTGGGCGCCCTTGCCGACCTGTGGCAGGGCCGCCAGCAGCAGCCCCAGCAGCAGACCCCGCAGCAGCCCCAGCAGCAGGCCCCCAGCCCCAGCGCGGCCACCGAGGGCCACACCCCCGCAACTGGCGTCTCCGCCTCTGCACAGGCCGCGCTGGACGCTCTCCGGGGCGGCTGGACCGGGCAGTCGTTCAACGTGATCAGCGACTATCGCGATCCGGCCAAGAACGACGCCGTGGGCGGCGCCAAGGGCAGCCAGCACCTGCACGGCAATGCCTTCGACATCGACACGTCCGGCTGGACCCCCGAGCAGAAGCTGGCGCTTGCCACGCAAGCCTATAACTCCGGCTTCCGGGGCTTCGGCTTCTATGACAACAACCTGCACTTCGACGTCGGCGGTCAGCGCGCGTGGGGGCCGTCCTACCATCAGGAGAGCATCCCCGACTGGGCGCGCAGCTGGGCCGACCAGTACATCTATCGCCAAGGCCGGGCGACTGGTGGCCGCCTGTTCTCCCGGGCTTCCCAGATCATTCGCGGCCTCCCGCAGGAGAAGTTCAACGTCGATCAGGCGCTGAAGATGCTGTCTTCCAAGGGCGTCAAGCCGTCCGAGCTGTCGAACGCCGGTCGCCCGGCTGGCAAGAGCGCGTCCAAGGAAGAGCTGGCCAACCACTTCGAGCGCGCGGTGCCCGGGGTCCAGATCACCTCCCTCACCACCGGCGGCCTTTCGGAAGCCGAAACCCAAGAGCTTCACGACCTGCTTGTGAAGTACGGAAACGGCGGCTTTTCTGCCGCTGATCAGGATCGCTACAACGAGCTGAACGACAAGAACAACGGCGATGCCCGTTATGGGGATTTTACGTTGGGTGGCGGCGACAATTACCGCGAGCATTTGCTGCACCTGCCGGACAAGAACAACGGTGTCGACGCCAAGAAGGCCGATCTTCAGGCCCAATTCCAGAGGGCTTGGGAGAACGAAGACGGCGCCGAGATGGAGCGCCTGAACGAGGAGTTCGAGAAGCTTTCGGACGGCCCTGCCGTGAACCTCAACTTCAAGTCCAGCCACTGGGAGACCCCGAACGTCTTGGCCCACGTCCGCATGCATGACCGCGACGACGGCAAGACGCTGCATGTCGAAGAAATCCAGTCCGACTGGGGCCAAGAGGGGCGCAAGAGTGGCTTCTTCAACCCGGAAAAGCCGGTCGAAGTGTTCCACACCGGAACGGGCGAAACCGTTCACTCCACGAACGACCCCGCCGAGGCCAAGGCGAAGGCCGAAGCCCTTGGCCCCCAGTACGACTACGGCTATCAGGACAAGGACAAGGTGCCCACTGGCCCCTATGTCGGAAACACGCAGGCTTGGACCGATCTGGCGCTGAAGCATGCGCTGACCGAGGCGGCCAAGGGCGGTTACGACCGCGTCGTGTTCTCGCCGGGCGAGGCCAACGCTGACCTCTATCACCAGCGCAGTCATGTCGACAGGCTCCAGCTGGTGCGCCACGCCGACAGCCCGTACTTTGGATCGCTTCGCGCTTGGGACAAGGACGGGAAGAACACCATGTCCAAGGCCCTCGACGCCCGCAGCGACCTTGAAAAGGAAGTCGGCAAGGAGCTGGCTGAACGGCTGATGAACCAGCCGAAGGTCGATGACAGCTGGTCGCCCGGCAGGTACGCGCACACGCTTGAAGACCTGAACACCACGATTGGCGGAGAGGGAATGACCAGCTTCTACAAGGACTATGTCCACAAGGGCGCCCAGCGACTGGCGCAGCAGCACGACCCCTCCGTCAAGTCGCAGCCTTACGACCTGCCCGGCGGGTACACCGGGGTGAGCATTCCCGTGACCGACAAGCTCCGGCAGTCGGTCTTGAACAATGGCTTCCCGGCCTTTAAGGACGGTGGCACCGTAGGAGAAGACGACAATGCGAAAGCTTCCGCCGGAGATCGCCAAGCTGGCTCCGCAGCGCAAGGACTTCCCCTCGCAGGAGGAGTACGAGGAGGCCAAGGCCTTCTTTCTGCACCGGCACAAGCATCTGGCGAAGGCGACCTGATCGGCCTGCCCACCACGGTCAAGATGCCGACGCTGGGCAAAACCATCACCGCAGGGCACGACCCGCGCATCCGTCAGGTCGCCCGCGATTACGCCCGGACGACTGGTCTCGATTACCAGCCGCCGACCACCTACCAGAAGGTCGACCCCGCCCGGGCCAAGCGCATCGCTGAAGCGTACGATGCAATGCCGCATGACCCCAGCCACCCGCTGGTCCGCGCCTCCTATGACGCCCTGCTTCGCGAGACGCTGGGCCAGTATCAGGCCATGAAGAAGGCCGGGACGAAGCTGGAGTTCTACCCGGACGTCAACAACGACCCTTACAAGAGCAATCCCCGACTGGCGGTCGAGGACATCCGGCACAACAACCACATGTTCGTCTACCCTACCGATGCGGGCTATGGCACGGGCGACCAGCTGCCGGGCGCCGACGAAAACCCGATGCTGCGCGACAGCGGGGAGCGCTGGAACGGCAAGCCGGTGATGTTCAACGACCTGTTCCGGGCCGTCCACGACTACTTCGGCCATGCCAAGGAAGGTGTCGGGTTCCGCGCGGACGGCGAAGAGAACGCTTGGCGCCAGCACTCCGCCATGTTCTCGCCCCTCGCCCGCATCGCGCTGGGCACCGAGACCCGGGGCCAGAACAGCTGGCTCAACTATGGGCCCCACGGGGACAAGAACCGCACCGCCCAGACCGAGGACACGGTCTTCGCGCCCCAGAAGCTGGGCATCCTGCCGTCTTGGGTTCACAGCGAGGGCGCTGAAGACTTCCTCCACCCCCACGAGCGCGAGCGCATGGAAGCGATCTACCGGGCGCACCGAAAATCGGTCGGCGGCGCGCTGGAAATCACTCGCCGCTTCACGAAGGACGGCGCAGGTGGTATCTTGTCGCTGAAATCGAAGGGAAGCTGACATGGCCGACGTCAAACGCGCACTGGATTTGGTCTCCAAATACCAAGACCCGGAGAGCGCCAAGATGAAGGACTGGAACTGGCGCCCCCTCAAGGACGTCAGGGAAGACCTTGAGGGCCTGCCCTCGATCCCCGGCCACGTCGAAGACTTCGGTGCCTTCATGGAAGAGATGGCGCGCAAGGCCGCTGGCCCCGGCCTGTCGCCGCGCGACCTCATCAAGGCCTATGCCATCACCCGGTCGAGCATCCAGCGGCGCTCCCAAGACGCCGACAGGCTCCGCGAGGCGGGCTTTGACCTGCCGCCCGGGCTGAAAGGGCAGGTCCGGCCCGAGGGCGCCATGGCCGAGTGGCTCAAATCCCCGACTGGTCAGCGCTATCTCGACGCCGCAGAGATCGGAAAGGTCGATCAGGACGCCGTTGCGCATGCCCAGCGCCTGATGAAGCCGTTCGGGCTCAACGCCGAGACCGAGGCGCTGCCTTGGGCTGCCAAAAACCTGTCGGACAAGCACGAAATCGTGTCGGATATGGTCAAGCGCGCCATGTCGAATGACAGCCCGGTCGCGGAATGGCGCGATTTCGGCAAGAAATTGCACGGCATCGGCACGGCGAAGGCCGGTTTCGTCGCATCCATGCTTGGGCGCGGCGATCAGCCCACGTTGGACGCCCGTCAGGTGATCCTCCAGACCGGAAAACCGACCTCCGAGGCCCGGAACCCGATGAAGCGGGCCGGGTTTGACGCGGTCGACCGACTGGCGGCCCGGCAGACCGCGCTGAACCCGTCGATGGACCCCGGACTGGAGCCCTTCCGGCAGCACCTGACCCATCACGCGATCTGGGACAAGGCTGGCAACGAGCAGACGACCCACAGCGACGTCATCGACGCCATGCGCCACGCCAATGCGGGCGGCAGGATCGGAAAGCAGGGCGGCGGAGCCAAGGTCGACAACGACGTCATCGCCCACGCCATCGCCGCGTTGGGCATCCCGGGCCACGGGCTGTCCCATGTCAACCCGGACTTCGTCAAGGCGCTGCAAAGCGTCTCCACGCCGTTCAGCCAAGACCCCGAGGTCGTGAAAAGGGCGCTCGCGATCTCGCAGGGCCTTGTCCCGCAGATGTCCAAGAAGAAGGGCGAGGCCACCTCGTACTTCAACGTCGCTCAGACCATGGCGCCGAACGAGGTCCAGACCAAGATCGAGGACATCCCCGGCGTCAAGCCGCTGGAGAAGCGCCCCATGTCGTGGGAGGAGTTCCACAACATCGGCAAGGGCGGCACCCTGATCAACGTCGGTGGCGACCGCTCCAATCTGGGCCGCATGACCCACATCAACGGCAAGAAGCTGAAGTGGCCGGTCGATCTGCATGCCGGGCCGAAGTACATGCTGGAGCCCAACCCCGGCGCGGTCTGGGCCAATGCCGCCGTCCACACCTCCGCCTTCAACAAGAAGATCAGGGAGGCCGCAAAGAACGGCCCGGTCTATGGCGTCTACAGCCCGATGGGCCCGGGCGCGGTTGACAGCTCGCACAACATGTTCGACGCCCTGATGGCGCAGGTCGAGAAGGGGAAGATCGACAAGGCCGACGCCAAGCAGTTCGACGACATGCTGAAGGCTGGGGCCCATATGCCAGTCGCTGCCGACAAGCCGCTTGGCGCCGCCGCCATGGAGAAGTGGCCGGGCATCCTGAAGCCCAAAGAGGCGTCCGATTTCGCCCGCACCCTGCCGGGAAAGCACCGCTCCGCCGTCGTTGCGATGATGGACAAGAAGAGCTGGATGGACAAGGGCTTCCCCAGCGTGGGCATCACGCGCGCCGCGATCACCGACCCCGAGGTCATGCATATGCCCGGCAACATGCTGGGCCACCGCATCGTCCAGTTCGACCCCGACCGGGTCGGCGAGGAGAAGGCGTTCAAGCACTCGACCTATCAGCAGGCCACGCCCGGCAAGTACATCGGGGACGTGCCCGCTGTGCAGCGCCATTACGCCATGCCGGACGTGATGGAGCAGATGACGGGCCGCCCCGACTGGCTGGCGAAGGGCTTGGTCGTTCACCCGTACTCCGAACAGCAGCCGGGCCGCGCCACGGCGCGCAAGATGTTTGAGGAGCAGAAGCAGGCCCAGCCGGTCAACCAGCGCATGCTGGACAGCATCATGACCGGGCTGGAGCGCCAGAAGGGCTATGGCTTCAAGACGGGCGGCGCGGTCCAGCCCACCGACGCCCAGAAGGCCGCCGGGAACTACCGGAAGGACCACATCAGCTTCCAAGGCCTGCCGATCAGCATCGAGACCCGCAAGGGCCAGACGCGCAGCGGGACCGGGCCTGATGGGCGGAAGTGGTCGGTCAAGTTGCCGTACGATTACGGCTACATCAAGCGCACCGAGGGCGCGGACGGGGACCATGTGGACGTCTGCATCGGGCCGAACCACCAGTCGGATCACGTCTTCGTCGTCGATCAGCACGACCACAAGACCGGGCGTTTCGATGAACACAAGGTCATGCTGGGCTACCGGACCAAATCCGAGGCCGAGCATGCCTATATGGCTGGGTTCAGCGACGGCAAGGGACACATGCGGATGAGGTCGGTGGTGGCTATGCCGATGTCTCAATTCAAGGCATGGCTGAAGCACTGCGACACCAAAAAGCCTGTCAAGGGCCAAGGCCACATCGAACGTGCATTGTCGGCTGCTTCGGTGTATTCTGACAAGCACGACCGGGACGCCGGGTAACCCAAGGGGATCGTCACATGGATTTCAAAGCGCTGCGCGCAGCCAAGAACAAGAAGGCCGCCGACCGGATCAACAGCTCCGGCGGCAAGGTGGACAGCTCCAACTGGACGCCCGATGAGAAGCTGGACGCCGACGTCAAGACCGGGATGCGCCCGATCTCGCGCCGGGCGTTCAAGACCGGCGGCAAGGTGGACGGCGCCGAGGCGAAGACCAACCTGTCCCGCGCGCCCCGTGGCGGCCTGAGCGAGAAGGTCGGGCTGGCGAACACCGACCAGAAGGCCGCGAACGAGCGGCGCGAGGGCAAGAAGCACGTCGGCGCGTTCAAGCGCGGCGGCAAGGCCGATGGCGGCGCCATGGCTGATCAGCGCCGCGAGCCCGAGTACGCCCCCCAGCCCACGCAGGCCAGCATGGACAGCGCGGCCCGCAGCAACGAGGGCGCTTCCGACGAGCGCGCTTTGGCGCCGAAGACCTCGCCGCGCCCGCTGACCCGGTCGAAGTTCAACGAGCCGACCAACGAGCCGGACGGCATGAAGAAGGGCGGCGCGGCCAAGGGCAAGAAGTACGAGGGCTCGCCGAAGGACAACCTGACCGACGCCAAGATGGCCAAGAAGCGCGGCATGACCCACAAGGAATGGGAGGCCTCGGCTGAAGACAAGAAGATGGACGCCGAAGGTCAGCGCAAGATGGACGCCAAGGCCTGCGGTGATGACTGCACCTGCCCCAAGTGCCGTACGGCGCGCAAGTCCGGCGGTCGCACCAAGGGCAAGACCAACATCGTGATCAACGTCATGCCGCACACGGGCGAGAAGGACAAGCCGACTGGCATCATGCCGCCCGCCGCTCCCCCGTCGATTGGCGCGCCGCCGCCCATGGCTCCCCCGGCCCCGACCCACATCGGCCTGCCGCCCGGTCTGGGCGCCGCCATGGCTGGTGCCGCTGGCGCTGGCCCGATGCCCGGCGGTCCCGGCCCGATGCACGGTGGTCCCGGCCCGATGATGCCCCCGATGGCCCGCAAGTCCGGCGGCAAGGTCTATCCCATCCACACGGGCGCGGGTGGGGGTCAAGCAAGGCTGGACAAGATCAAGGCTTATGGCCTAAAACAGAAGTAAGGCGCGGCCCTCCCTGCGCCCTTCGCGGCCTCCGGCATCTCCTTCCTGCCGGGGGCCGCACCATAAATGAGCTATGATATGATCCAATCCGTGAGCAGCGTTTTCGAACGCGAACTCAAGCGCCTGATAGCAGAAGAGCGCGCCCACTTGGCCGCTCTCATTGTTGGCGGGCACTCCATCAAGACCATCGAAGAATATCGCGAAGCGGTCGGCAAGATCGCGGCGCTGGATATGGTCGTCGACCTGTGCGACGACGCCCAGAAAGTCGTCAACAAAACCCTCTGAAGGATTAGACATGCCCCATATGCCCATGTTGCACGAAAAAGACCCCAAGCTGGCCATTCTCGAAGAGATCGGCGATCTGTCGAACGTCGAGCTGTTCCACAATCAGGTGCTGCTGGCCGTCTACCTGCGCCCCACCAAGACCAAGTCCGGGCTGATCCTGACCGACACCCATGTGGACGAGGACCGCTACCAGTCCAAGGTCGGGCTGCTGGTCAAGCGCGGCCCCTTGGCCTTCGAACAGGACGGCAACTGGTTCAGCGGCCTGACGTTCAACGAGAACGACTGGCTGGTCTTCCGCCCCTCCGAGGGCTGGTCGATCACGGTCAACAACGTCCTCTGCCGCATCTTCGACGACGTGAACATCAAGGGCCGGGTCGCTGATCCCGATGCCGTGTACTGAGGGGAAATCCAATGTCTGAGAACGAAGACGACATCGAGCTGGAGCTGCCGGGCGACGACACCCTTGTGGCGGATGACACGCCGCCGGAAGAGCCCGCCTATATCACCGATCTGCGCAAGCAGCTGGAAGATGAGCGCGCCGCTCGCCGGGACGCCGAGCAGCGGGCGCACCAAGCCAGCCGCGAGAGCTTCAAGGCCCGCAGCGAGGCCGACGAGACCAACCTGCAACTCGTGGTCAGCGCCATCGAGACGGTCAGCCGGGACATCGACCTCCTGAAGCAGGCCCACACCTTCGCCTTGCAGAGCGGCGACTTCGCCCGGGCGACCGAAATCCAGCAGGAAATGTCGTCCAACTCGGCGAAGCTCCTCCAGCTGGAAAATGGCCGCAAGGCGATGGAGAGCGCCCCGCGCCCGGTCGAGCCCACCGCACAGCCCGCCGACCCGGTCGAGGCCTTTGCCAGCCAGCTGTCGCACCGCTCCGCCGACTGGGTCCGCAAGCACCCCGAGTTCGTGCGCGACCCGCGCCTGAACGCCAAGATGATCGCGGCGCACAACCTCGCCGTGGCCGATGGCATCCCCACCGACAGCGACGAGTACTTCGCTTCCATCGAAGAGACGCTGAAGATCGCGCCCAAGGCGGTCAACAACGAGACCGGCGACGATTACGCGGCCAAGGTCGTCCAGCGGCGCGATGCGGCCCCGGCTGCGGCTCCGGCGAACCGTGGCGGCCAGTCCAACCGCCCGAACGTCGTGCGCCTCACCCGCGAGCAGCGCGAGATGGCCGAGATGATGGGCATGAAGCCCGAAGACTACGCCAAGAACATGATCGCCCTCAAGAAGGAAGGCAAAATCCAATGACCATCCGCCCCCCGATGCGCCCCGAAACCGCCGCCGTCGAAGAGAGCCCGCGTGAGCGCGCCGCCCGCCGGGCTGCCGAGCTGCGCGGCCATGCCAGCGACCTCGGCGACGACGGCACCGACGAGTTCTTCATCGAGCCCGGCATCGTCCCGGACGGCTGGTCCTATGAGTGGAAGACGCGGACCATCTTGGGTGCCGAAGACCCGGCCCACCAAGTCGCCCTCGCCCGCAAAGGCTGGGAGGTCGTCCCGGCCCGTCGCCATCCCGAGCTGATGCCCATGGGCTACTCGGGCGCCGACATCACCCGCAAGGGCATGGTGCTGATGGAGCGCCCGCTGGAGATCACGCAGGAAGCCCGCAACGCCGAGCTGCGCAAGGCCCGGATGCAGATGCGGGACAAGGAAGCCCAGCTGACGCAGGCCAAGGGCGGCGAGTTCGAGCGCTCCAACAAGGGCGACCCGCTGGTCAAGATCGGCAAGAAGTTCGAAGCGATGCCGATCCCCGAATGATCAAGGCGATCACGATCTACAACAAGATCGGGCGTCTCCGCAAAGCCATCATGGCCGAGGGGACGCCCAAGATACAGGACGCGTGGTCTGCGCTGGAGCCTCACGTCTCGATATTCATGAACGCGGAGGGGCGGGATGGAGCTGCGCGAAAGGATGATCAGGACCAAGCCGGGTCAGGTCACATGGGCCAATCCTGAGATCAACAAGACCTGCGCCCAGTGCGGGCACTTTGACCGGAAAACCAAAATCTGCGGCAAGGTCCGACTGGTCACCGGGGTGAAGGGTCAGCCGTTCGATGGGGGCAAGGCAATCGCATGCAGCGTCTTCGAGGCACTTGACACCGAAAACCCCAGCTTGTAGGAATAACGCACTCCTTTGGTTGGGTTTTGACAGGTCGGAAAGACGGCCACCCTGTTGCGAGGTAGAGCAGTCCGGTAGCTCGTCTGGTTCATACCCAGAAGGCCGAAGGTTCAAATCCTTCCTTCGCAACCACCGCCCTCTGGTGGATCGTCAGGTCTAAGCGCGCTCACCCCGCGTTAAGCCACAAAGGCGATAGACGATCCTCCAGAGGGCGGTCATGGTGTTGTAGCCCGTTCGAGTCGGGCCAGTCGTAAAAAAGCTGCATGCCGTGGGGCATAGGGACCGCGAAAGGGCGTTGACGGCGCGGGCGCGGGGGCATAAATTCCTAGGCGCAGCGGGTAAACGTCCTCTCCCAGCAATGAGCCCGTGAGGGCGAGCAACAGTGCATAATGTGGGCGTGACCAGGCCGGGAGATGCAGCGGCCACCGAGCTTTTCCTGCGCGGGAACTGCCTTGGCAAGAAGAAGGAATGAGAAGGCCGATCCGCGCTAGGCACATCCTCCACCCGGGGGTCGTAGATGGGTTAACCGCTGTGTCCTTGCAGGCCCGGGAAGCGGTGACAGACCGGAGAGACGGTCGCCTTCTTCTGGCGGTGCATTGCAGAGCGGACGGCACATCATTCGGGCGAATGTGGACTGAAAGCGGCGATGCACCCCCCGAGGGCGGTAAAAACGACCATCCATCGTGCGGGCGGGTGGGAGATGCGCAGCAGGTCCATAGGCGAAGCGAGTGCAACTCTGGATTAACCGCTGATCGCCCGCCCTCGTCCGACACGTCTGGACAGACCAACAATTTCATGCAATATTGCTGACATTCTCCCCCCGGCGCGGGAGACTGCACAATTCCCCGGTTCTACAGTCGCCCCGGTGCGCGATGATGGACCTCCTGAAAGCAGGAGTTTCCGACATGGCGAACATTCAAGCGCCCTTCGGTTTCCGCCAGTACTCTGGCACCGGCTCTGCGCCGACCTATGAGCAGGTCGCCGTGCGGATCGCCTACAACGCCTCGGCCATCTACTACGGCGACCCGGTCGAACCGGACGCGAACGGTTATGTCGTCATCGGCTCCGCTGGCACCACTCAGATCGCGGGCATCTTCCAAGGCTGCAAGTACCTGTCGGTTTCGCAGAAGCGCACCGTCTGGTCGAACTACTGGCCCGGTTCGGATGTGGCTTCGACCAACGTGGTCGAGGGCTATATCATCAACGACCCGAACGCCAAGTTCATCGTCCAAGCGGGCGGCTCGTCCACGGCCATCGGCTATGCCGACCTGAACACCAATGCCAACTATGCGGTCGGCACCGGCAACGCCGCCACGGGCATCTCGGGCGCCTATCTGGACCAGACCACGCTGGCGACCGCCAACACGCGGCCCTTCCGCATCGTCGGCCTCGTGACCGACCCGCCCGGCGCCAATGGCACCGACATCACCTCGGGCTACAACTACGTCGTTGTCGCCTTCAACAATGTCAGCACCAAGCAGCTGACGGGCGTCTGAGGAGCATAAGAAATGGCTGTGAACCTTTCTGCGATCAAAGACCTTCTGCTCCCCGGCCTGCGGGGCGTGGAAGGCAAGTACGAGATGATCCCGTCCCAGTACGACAAGATTTTCACCAAGCACAACTCGAAGATGGCGCTGGAGCGCACCGCCGAGATGCGCTTCTTGGGCTTCGCGCAGCTGAAGACGGAAGGCGCCCAGACGTCGTTCGACAACGCGGCGGGCGAGCGCTTCATCTACAACCAAGAGCATGTGGAAATCGGCCTCGGCTACGCGATCACCCGCAAGGCCATCGACGACAACCTGTACAAGACCCAGTTCCAGCCGTCGAACCTTGGCCTGATCGAGTCCTTCCAGCAGACCAAGGAAATCTACGGCGCCAACGTGCTGAACACGGCGACCGTGTACAACTCGTCCATCGGCGGCGACGGTGTGGCCCTGCTCTCGACCCTGCACCCCATCGACGGTGGCACGGTGGCGAACACCCCGGTCACGCAGGTCGAGCTGAACGAGGCGACCCTGCTGAACGGCATGATCTCGATCCGCACCAACTTCCGTGATCAGGCTGGCCTGAAGGTCTTCGCCCGCGCCCGGAAGCTGATCGTCCCGCCCCAGCTGGAGCCCGTCGCGATCCGTTTGACCAAGACCGAGCTGCGCCCCGGCACCGCCGACAACGACGTGAACGCGATCATGTCGACCTCGGGCGGCCTGCCGGAAGGCTACATGGTCAACGACTTCCTGACCTCGGCGGCCAACTGGTTCCTGCTGACGAACATCGACGGCCTGTCCTATATGGAGCGGGTCAAGTTCGAGACCGACATGCAGGTGGACTTCGTGACCGACAACCTGCTGGTCAAGGGCTACGAGCGCTACTCGTTCGGCTACTACAACTGGCGCGCCATCTACGGCTCGACCCCCTCGTGATCTGGACCGGAGGCCCCTTCGGGGGCCTCTTCACCTGAAAGGAAAGACAACATGTCTGCCAC
>JACCDU010207956.1_pt1 | contig 30565 bp, 22 predicted proteins | sample 7446081 | NCBI WGS metagenome assembly JACCDU01 (sample SAMN15323447, study PRJNA562643) | freshwater metagenome | isolation source: river surface water | place: USA:Blue River Watershed | collected 2017-08-17
ACCGGCGGTTCAGCTGTCGCTACCGGCGGTTCAGCTGTCGCTACCGGCGGTTCAGCTGTCGCTACCGGCGGTTCAGCTGTCGCTACCGGCGGTTCAGCTGTCGCTACCGGCGGTTCAGCTGTCGCTACAGGTGGTTCTTCTACAGGTGGTTCTGTTACCATTGGTGTCGCTACGGTTGGTGTCGCTGTAGGTTCTATAGTTGTCATAGTTGGTTCTCCTGGTACTATGTTAGGTTCTGCCACCGTTGGTGTTTCTACCGTTGGTGTTTCTACCGCGGGTGTTTCTACAGTAGGTTCAGCTGTCGCTGGTGCAACTTCCATAGTTGGTGCATTTTGAGGAGGTGGAAGCTGACCTGTAGCCCCTTCTAATGTAGGGGCTATTTGAGGAGGAGGAAGTTGACCTGTAACTTTTGCCAAAATATCTTCTTCCTCTTCACTTTCTTCGGATGGTTCTGCTACTGTGGGTTCTACTACTGTGGGTTCCGCCACCGTGGGTTCTACTACCGTGGGTTCCGCTACCGTGGGTTCAGCTACCATAGGTTCCACTGGTACTGGCGGTGGAGGCAATTCTGAGATCGTAGATTCTTCGCTTCCCGCTACCGGTTCTTCTACCGGTGCAGGAACATCCATTACAATACCCTTTGCCTCTTCATCCGACATTGGACTGGTCGCATCCATCGCGGTCAGCACATCTGCCGGCAGTTCCTTTGTCATGAAACGATACGATTTTCCGCGTGTCAGGGCCAACTCATTCGGACCCCACAGAACAATATACAAGGGTTGTGCCACTTTGACCGCCGGTGGAGCCTGAATCCACTTCTCAATTACTATAGATCCATTGGGCTGTTGACGAATCCATAGAATTCCAGAAGATGTTATATACGATAATACATAGAAATCCTGATTACTCCACTGTAGAGAACGAGAAGGATCACCCTGTAGATCGGCAATTTTTGTCCGTCCCTTCTTCACAAGATCCTCCCAATCTTCCAACGATCGGTTCGTCGCCGCAGCAAACGCCAATCCCCGTGGATCTTCCAATCCCTCCATAATTTTGGGTATTTGATACCCCTTCTCCAGGAAAGACGGTGGCAACACCGTTTCATCCGCTGCTATGACCAACTCTTCTTCAGCTCCCGTAAACTGGACCATTTCTTCGGGGAATGCCATTGCGGCAACCTCTCCAAAGCCCAATCGTTCCATAATATCCGTAGCCGATTCCTTCTGTCGGATTGCCATATAGAGTTCATCTCCTACACGAACAATTCCGCGCGGTGTACGAATTGTGACCACCTTGTTATCCAGAATCTCCTGACGACTGGCCGCATACCGCAGGATTTCGTCACTCAAACGGGCCGTAAAAATACGAACGGGGTCCGTCTTGGTAGTATCGCGTACCGGCGCGTGAATCAAACATCGTCCACCACTCCATCGGCAGGCCCCTGTAGTTGCACAGGTACCTTCCGGTAGAGACAGACAATCCTCCCGCAGAAGTGACATGGATTTGCGTTCCTCCGTCTGTTCTGTGGCGATCCATTCCCGTACCTTCGGTTCCAGAAGAATGTCCATACGCTTCCGTCGTTCATAGAGTGGTACCTTCGCCTTCATAACGGCGATCATATTCTTACGAAATGTCGGACCCTTGGCATCACGGGTTAACCAACGACTGAGTGAGAGCCGCAGATGTTGATAGGCCTCCGTGAGCTGTTCCTCCACCGACGCGGTAGTTTCTTCCAGGGCTACGGCAGCCGAGGCACTGACATCCGGCGATCGCAGAATGAGCGCATCCCGTTCCCAGGGAAACTGATCCACCTGCTGCACCGGCAGATTTGGTAACCCCGCCGTTCCCACCGGCTGGGGAGCCGTTGGAACCATAGTGCCAACTTCTGTCATGAACCCTACCACCATAGAGGCCGCGTCCGTAATCCGGGCCAAGAGCTTTACAGGTCGCAGGGCGGGCCACTGGGAGACAATTCCATCGGGGGCCGTATAGAATCGCATATACGTGTCCACCGACGCCGGCGGAATCATGTCCACTTCGTAAATACGGGGAAGCTGGTCGGCCAAGGCCCCGTCATCCAAACACGGGACAAACACGGATGCCGTCCCCGCCGTAAAGAGTACTCCCGCCAGACGATTACTGCGATCCCGCACCAGCGTACTGGGAACATAATTCTGGATTTTCTGTCGGAGCGGTGTCAGACGGGGTAACATGGTGGTATCACGATCCGGTGTCCAGACATGTGGAGGCGGAGAAGGACGACCACATCCCAGAGACGATGTGCGCCAATCACGGAGCCATTTCATGAGACTGGACCGCAAATCCTTTGGCATTGTTTCCAGATCCGGTGTACGCTCCCCAAACGTCAGAATTGCACTACGGGAATTATTATAGAGTACAATGGGTTCCCAACTTTCGTCGCGTTTATCGTGGAGAATGAAGGCCACGGGGACATCCTCAAACACGGAGGAGGGCGGGACTCCGAACGATGGACAGACCACCTTCACCGCATCGCCGTCCTGTTCCAACGTAATAAGTAAGAGACCACGGGGTGTAATCACACCGGGCTGGGCCAGTACATGTTCAATGTGACGTAACTGTTTGGGTTCTGTGGGAGATTTCAGATAGGCCAAGAATGCCCGCCAGGCCTTGTAGAGACGTGTAACATGGGGGCGGGCCGATCCCAGCGGATATCCCATCTCTGCTGCCCAGATCTGCAAAGCCTTCTGGATTTCCGCGTCCGAAAGAGTGGAACGCGCGGCAAATTCCTGCACCAGAGTCCCGTAGTTTGCTGATTCAAAGGCACGGACCAACGATCGTTGGGTCATGAAGTGCTGCTGGACCTGTTCGGCACTCTGTTTGTGTAAGAAAGGAGCCAGACCGGCGAACAAATTCAGACCCGGCTGACGAATACGGGTATCTACCCCTATACGAATGAAGACAACGGCTCCGTCTATGAAGGTCGGACGAATCCCGCGACTTTCTAAACTACGGGGACCATTCTGTCCGAAGAAGGCGTCGACCGCCGGTGGAAGTAGACCAATCTTTCCATTATCCAGAGCCTTGTCACTTCCCAGAATATATTTCGTCTGCAGATTTTCCAGAATATCTTCGTAATCAATCTTACGCCCTTCTTCTTCCACAACACCGATCATACCGGTCGGCTGAGCCCCCGTTGTGGTGGTGGTCATTTCGGCAATCAGTTCCGGTGGAGGCTCCGCATAGTCGTCTTCTACGGTTGGAGCGGCTGCGGCGGCCATACCGGTTTCTTCTTCATCCTCATCGTCGTCTCCGCCTAACTCCTGACCATAGATCAGTTTTCCACGATAGGCCTTTACCATGTATTTCTGTAACATACGGGTGGATGTGTCACAACAGGGAAGAGACCATCCCTTAGGGTGTTTGTTTCGCTGAATGATCCCAATGAACTGGTGGAGCTTCCCTGTGGCCTCCTTTGGAAGACGCTGAATCACGGATTCTCCTGGACGCGGGGCTTCCAGATTCTCAATAATCTTCCCCCCACAGAACGGACAGGTATTCGGCTTCTTCGTGAACCCGCGTCCTTCGGTCCCCTCCACTTCAGAACGCAAAAGAGGAAGATTATCCCGTTCACACCAGAATTCTGAACACATCAGATACAAGAATTCGCCGGGTCGCGTCTTGTTTTCGTAACCGTAGACGGTCCAGATCGGTTTCTTGGTGACCGGATCAATGAGAAAATTCGTTTCATCGTAGTTGTCAAACAGATTATCCTTGTACTTATCCTTTTTTCCCTTCTTTGGTGGCTTATACGCAGGAATCTTGTAGGCCGGATCAATCGGGGGGAGATCTTCTGGCTTAGAGGGCGGAAGATTTACGAACCGTACCCGCTCTTCGTAACACCGCTTCACACGGGCGTATTCGGCCAAGGTCATGATATTCGGCTGACGTTCATCGCGACGCTGACAGGATTTACTGTAGGTCTTGGTACGCCCCGTCTTACTGGCAGAATATCCGAACATCTCCTTGTCCAGAGTTTTGAGCTTAGCCATGTAGTAATCCGGCGAAATCTTGAGCGCCGGTTCTCCTGGGGCCCAGGGAGTTCCACGACATTCTTCTTCCACCGTGGCAACAACCGCATCAATATCCGGCATGGCAGTTGTAGGGGTGGTGACAATCATAGTATCCAGAGCTTCGGGGAGAACTTGGGGCGGTGGACCTTGCAGTTCCGCCTCTTCAAAGCCAGTTGTTTGGAGTTCCTCTTCGTCTCCCCCAACATTCATACCAAATCCCAGGTCGGCCATCAGTGCTGCCATGGCAGGATCCATTTCGGCCAATTCCACTTCTTCAGAGGGCGGAGGTCCACCTTCCTGCACGGCATGATCGGCAACCATCGTCTCCTGAATCTCTACGGCCGCCGCTACTGCAGTCTGTTGCGGAGTAGGAGGCTGAAGTGTCAGATCCGCATTGGATGCCCCTAACAGGACTCCGACTACACTCAGGATCCGCTGGAGTTCTTCGTAACTATTTACACCCTGAACCTCCACGGCATATTCGGGATGGGCACCATACACGGCAATAGAGGCACCTGTGGAATGTTTCGCCACCGCCAGAGATCCAGCCGTAGGACCCGTGGCCGGTGCCACCGCTTCGGCACGACGTTCCATCCAACGTTCCAGTGTGGCCTGTGCAGCCTGTGCTGTCATACCGAACTTTTTCTGGAGATTTGCGATATACTGTTGGAGAGCCTGTGCACCAATTTCCTCTTCGGCACCAGCTTCTTTAGATCCCCGCAGAATCATCTGGGTGATGTAGGCAAACTGGGCCGATTCACTTTCATAATTGGAGACCGCACGCCACTGGAAGACCGCCGTGGCCTTTTCATCGGGGAGAAGAGGAATGGTGTCCAAGAAAGGGGTTAGGGATGCAACACGCGTCTGCAAACGTGCCGTAGATAGAGGCGCCGCATGACGGGGATCCGGATGAGTCCACTTGTAGGTTGCATGAATATCGCGCAGAGTCGGAGTCGCCGTCGGAGGAAACCCAATTGCCTGTAACACTTCCTGAAGAATACGCTGGGCATCGGCCGCAACTGCCGCAATGTAGGTCATGCCGCGCTGAGGAACTTCCAGAGTCACATCGCTGTTCCCGTCTTCAAACATATAGAGAGTGAATGCGGACCCACGTTCCACATGCGGAGACTGAATCGGAATACGGGCCAGAATTACGGCGGAGTTGGTGACGGGGGCCGGCTGGTGAATATACTGCGTAAATATCTTCGGGTCATGAACAATGGGAGACCCATCGGCCTCCAGGCCCAACTTCAGAAGAGGAGTGGATTTACCGCCCGCCGCAAAGAAACGCATAAAAGGAATTGTTGCATTTGCCTGGAGTCCATAAAACGTCTTTTCCAGCGATTCCGGTTTGGAAGATGGCGGGGGTAGAGTCCAATTCAGTCGGACCATAGTCTGCATAGAGAATGCTTCTCCTGCTGTGTGTTTCTTGAGAGCCTTCTGTACGATTCCGATACGTCCCAGACGATCTTCCATGTAGGGAACAATCGCAGAATAGGAGTCACGAAGAACCTGCGTCATCGCGGTAGAGGCAGCGTCCAGCACTTCGGCAGGGGCGGTGAGCCAGGGAAAATAGAGCTGATAATATCCCCCATACAATGCTGACGTAAGTTCTTCTGGTGTAAGTTCTGTTGTAAGAGCCGCTAACGATATCGCTTCCACCAACGGAATGGAACCACCGTCCTGCATCATTTCGGGAGAGAGGGCGGTTTCTAACACCATAGATCCAATCATGGTCGGTCCAATCGGTCGTCGGTTTCCGGCTTCATCCACCAGCGCAGAAGAGGGCGTGTTCGTGGTAAGTGGGTCCGGTAAATCCACCGTAGGAGAAACACTGGTGGGCCAATAGAATTCTATGGGACGAATCCCACTGGCACTTCGCACTCCCAGAAATACGCGGGTCGGAGCCCACCGGGGGTCTCCGTTCATCTGAATCCAGATCTGGCGCTTGAGATCCGTAACACTCATGAACGGAAAGATGTCCCGTAAGCGCAGGGTATCCCCTTCTTCGCCGATCGGTCCCGTCAGTTTCACGGCGAAATTTACCCAAGGACCCTGTAAATCCTCCAGTACAGGAATTGTGGTTACGCTCATATCCTCTACCGTGATGGTATGTTTTCTTATCTTTATGCAGAACGGATCCATCATACATAGGGTATTCTGTCAGAAATATATTCTATCATGATACGGGGTATAGATCCAATACGACGGAGATTCATATGCATTTCTAGGAATGGATTCGGGGCATTTTCATTGTAACTGGCTTGATGAAAATGATGTTTCATGGTAACATTATCCAGAATCCCCATGGTAATTCCATGGACATGCATGGCAAGGTCAACCCCCCACATCCACACACTCTGATGATTCAGCAAGGAATACCACTTGGTGTAGGCAGTTGGAGTCATAATGTAACAGAAAAATTCAATAAAATAGACTCTGCGAATGGTGGCTGTATCTACCGATTGTAACATCGGTTTGTGCTCTGAAGGGGAATCCCGTGTAAGTGATGGAGAAAGTACATCCAGGGAATGATGATCCAGGTTACGAATAATGTTACGTATATCCACTGTATCCGTCAACTCAATATCATCCAGCAACACCACCACATGATCAAACTCGTTTACAATAGACGGATTGACATATTTATAGAGGAACTGCCCGATGTAACCAGGTTCTATATGTTCATGAATCGTAACATCAGGAATTTGTATAGTGTGTGAGACACCGCCGTAGTTGAATACTTTGACCGTAATAGAACCATCATACGTGGATCGGATACGCTGTAAATTCTGTTGAAGAATACGTTGTTTCACGTCTTGATTTGGCGGACCGAACCCAGGGATAACAACCAATAATTTGCTCATTATTCGTCTGTTATCTATACCGGTTTAAATTATATCGTTCTACCGCCTTACACAAATATGGATGCATCACCACCATCCTCTGTTATATCGTAGGCTTGACCCACAAAGGCATGATTTATAACGGGAACACGAAATGGGGTGCGCGGTAAATGTCCATCTATAAGATAGAAATCATCATGGATCATTGCCGAATGAATATATGCAGGGTATACAGCATCACGAAGAAATATTTGATCGCCAAAATAGATATGTGATGTATCTGTAATATATTTTTCAATCAGACGTTTCATTGATAATTGAGTATCTTTGCGTATTCCCCACATTCCTGCCATAATATGCTGAATATGCCCCCAACGATGATCACGAATAATATGAAGTTTTTTTGTCGGGTCTGCTATAAAATCTTCAATACATGTGGCATCTCTTTCATGTACACGGCTATCTGCATCACGGACAAATAATATACTATTATCTGACATTTCATCAATTGCCATGAACCTATCAAATGAGTTCATACGATCCTGTTTACGCGACATATCAATCAACCGAACCGATGGGAGATATTGGAGTGAGGACCGAATATATTGTGGTACATCATCCGCAATATAGATCCAGACTTCAGCACCTGGAAAACGACGGGGGATATATTCTGCGTTTTTTATCATACCGATCGTATATTTGAGTTTTGTGCCATAGAGGGAAAACGAAAATACGGTTGGTTCTGGAACAGGAAATGGCGTGAAAGACATATACTCTTGCAGTGTGGGACGGTTCTTTCTTCATTACTTGTCCGCATCGGGATCCTTTGCTTTATCATAGGTGGGCTGGTCCGTAATGTGGATCCCACAGTATTCCACGGGATGGGCCGAAAAATCGGTGAACTGATAGATCTGAATTTCTTCGGCACGTTCCAGGAGCCATCCGAAGTTATTCCAGAACATCGGTGTGTGACCGATTTCCGATGTGCCGATGTGGGCCATTTCGTGGAGAGCGACGAAGGTGATGATGTTCTCATCCACCAATTCTTCCTTCTCATTACGCTGACGGAGACACATATAGACCTTCTCTCCCTTGTTCACACTGTAGGAAGTATAACTGGCATCGGGAGTGGATTCGGAGAATCGTTCGGGGGCGGCGTCAAAATTACGGAGAATCTGCTGGACCATCGGCTTGTCGGGGTGCGCCTGTTTGAGATCCTTCATGAGACGGAGGAGCTTTCCCCGTGTACGGGCCAGACGATCGGCGGCTTCCTGCTTATCGGGAAGGTTACGGACCAGATATTTCTGACCGTCTACCGTACTTTTGACGTGGGCCATGTCGTAACTGTGCTGTTTGTAGACGAAGGCACCCATCGCGGCGGCCAAAATACCGGCGATCATACCATAGGGGCTGTTCGTATTCATTCCTCTATGTAGGCGACCTGAAAAAATAGTGATATTTCACAACTATTAAACGGAATGAAATCCATGAAAATAGAGCTGGATAACCTCCAGTGTTTTCTCTGTACGTTGCGATAACCATGTCTGAATGGTTTGTCGGAGTGTATCCAGACGGGTATCCCGGGCTGTACGATCCGTAATACTACAGAGTCCCAGTGCATTCGGTTTCCAACAGGTGGTGTGTTCCGTACCGTCGTGAGCGATATAGTCGTCGGGATTGAAGCGGATAAAGACCAGGGGACGGTGACCAATATCTTGGGAGATTTCCATGAGACGTTTGTTTTCGCAGGTACAGTCGTAGCCTTCGTGCTGGTCTTCGTCTACTTCTACGACGACGACTTGATCTCCCAGGTCACAGAGAAGATCCGGTCGGCGCTTGGAACAACCATCGGTGACTTTCTTGTCGTGGATCCATGTCTGATCCGGAAAGGACGCCTTCACGAAATCGGCGACGGCCTTTTCTTTGGTTTTGTAGTTGCGAAGAATGGGTTTCTCTGGAAAGAGATGAATATAGCAGACCAGGCAATATCCCTCATATTGGCGATTAGATGGAATGGTTGAACACCACTCTGACTTACAACAGGCTGATCCATCGCATTCTTTACAGTAGGATTTATGTTTATTGTGTCGACAAATAGATTTACAATTGCAATCTTTGCATATTTTCTTCAGTTTCCCATGCTCAGAACAATAGAAACGACCATCGCATTCTTTGCATAATCGTTTATCTTTATCATGTATGCAATAATGACATCTAAACCCACAATAACTACAATTATAAATGTTAATGTTATGTTTACAGGTCTTTATTGTATGACAATCTTTGCATAAATATTTAACATTATTATGAGTATATTTAATTTGAGAGAGACATGTACGACATTTATATTTATCTACATTATGGGGACAGTATTTTAATTTATCACACTCTGAACATTCTATTTTAATATTATTATGAATACATTTCTTTATTTTAAAACAGTCATTGCATTTATATTTATTATTATTATGAGTGCATATATTACGAGGGTCGCAAATATTACAATATTTTTTAAGAATATTATGTAAAGTACAATAAGCTGTCCCCAAGCATTCACGACATACTGTTTTATCTTTACCATGACTACATCGGTTCGAACCACCGCATTCATTACAATCACGTTTGTCCCGTTTATGAGTACAGTAACGACTTCCCAAACACTGTTTACAATCCGATTTATTATGCCCATGAGAACATATGCCGGTACTTCCTGGACATTCTCTGCATGTATATTTATTACGTTTATGAGCAGTACATAGGGCACTTCCTCCACATATAACACACCGTGTTTTACGTATACCGTGCAGACAATGTTTGTTACCACCTCCACATGCTGTACAGTAGCATGGAAACTTCTTTCCATGTGGACAAGGCATTCTACTGGAGAAATATCTATAGAACTATGGAGTCAACTTTTGTCTGTAAATCATAAAACTGGGATTTTACGCTTTAGAGACTTTATTCAAGGGGGCGACGCTGGAGATCAGGTTCAATGGTACTGTTGAGCCATGGAGACACATTTGACTGTGGGCAGGGGGGTTCTGATCGAAGCTGTAAATTAGGATTGCGCAGACTCTGTCCAACGGTGTTGACACCAATGAGTGCACCGGCAGAGAGGAAGTTCTTGCCCTGGATGTCACCGGCCCCAGTGGGGTTGACCTGTGCCCACATGGAGTTGGGGTCATTGGGGAGGAGATCTACGGGACTGATCTGTTCACGGGGGTAGCAACCCTGGGGCTTCTGGGCACCGGCCATAGGGACGGAGGCCATGTTGTCACCACCGAACCCACTCTGGTAGTCGGCGAAGCCTTCTGCACTGGCAGCGGGCTTAGGGACGACAGCGGCATGCGGGGCCTTGACTTCCGCACTCTGCTTGTCTAAGGGGAGGAGAGTGGGGAGCTTGCCGGCGGGGGTCTTAATGGCGTTGGGGGCATTTCCACTGGTCTTCTTCGCAGCGTTGGCGAAGTGTTCACGGTTACCGGGCATGATCCCACGGAACACGTTCGGGTAGTACGTATAGACGGCGAAGACGGCAACGGCAATGACAATCAGGCCAACAATGAGGTTTTGGTCAAACATCGTTCTGTTGAGAAGTAGGAAAATTGTTTTGGCTAAATACGCCCCAAACGCTCCTCATCCTCCGTGTCGGAGGCGGACCCCGAAGATTCGGAGCTCAAATCGTAGTCACTGAACCGCGATTCATTGTCCTCCAGGTCCCCAAATTCACGGAAGAACCGGGCCTCTTCTTTGTAGGCCAGGTGTGCGGCCACTTGGGCCTTCAGACGAGCTTCGCGAACTCGTTCCTTGAACATGAATTTCCGGGCATCCCATTCACGGGTACGGATTCGCGTGGGTACCGCCGGAGAGGCATCCTCCAATTCCTCAATCTGGATTTCGCGGGTATCTTCATCCCGTCCCCCCTCCTCCAGATCCAGACCTTCGTCCACCGTTTCACCATCGCCAAACAGAGAGATTGTGTCCATCATTTCGTCCTGAGTGAAGTCCTCAATCTTCCAGACAGGATAGATGGAGGTGGATGTCATCACCACCCCCTGGAGGTGCCACGGGGCCTGGCCGGAACTCCCCTCTTGACCCGGGATGTCGGGGGTTTTACAATAGAAGCGAACGGTCTCTCCCTGTTTCACCGACCAGGGCGAAAAGATCGGATCAATAATGTCGTGGCGTGGAGGCCGGGAAAACCAGTTTCCGTGACTCAGAATCTCGCCTAAGAGCGTCTTGCGCTGAAGGTCCGCCCAGGTGGCCCATTCGGAGGTATGAAACCAGGACCCGGTCGTATCCCAGCGGAGTGTCGGTCCCATGACCGGGGGTTGGAGTGCCATAAAGTAACCGGCAGTGGTCTTCTTCGGGGGTTGGAGAGGCATGATGGTTCTTACTGGAGCCTGCGGTCCGCCGCGGCCATAAAAAACGCGGTCCTACGATAAGGTTTCAGAACATGTCCGCCGGGGGAAAAGACTCATCGCGCGAAGAACGTGCCCGACAGGCTCTGCAGGATCTCGGTCTCCAGGTGGCGGATCGGTGGGCATCGGGGTTCCAACATCGGCCTACCCAGCAGCTGGTTCTCCAGAAAATCATTGAACCCGCCGTGAAACATATTCTACAGACGATCTTCCCGTGGGTTGTCGGGGTGGCAATTCTGTTTCTGGTGTTGCTGATCTGTACCGTGGTTACGTGTGTGATTGTATTACGGGCTCCGTCGCCCTCCGTCTATACGATGATGTCGGGGACCGCGGCAGCAATGGGGACATGATAATCCGGGTTCTACGATAGAGGAGCACGAATGAATCGCGAAGAGAAGAAACAGCGTCTCACCGCAGCCATCCGGGCATGGACGCACTTTGATAATCTGGTGGAATCCTTAAATCAACAGGCGACCAATAACCGTCGTCTTCGGGAGGAACAAGAAGCGGAAACAATCCCTCTGCTCAAGGATCTCGGGCTCTCCAAGACGAAGTTTCAGATCACGGGGGCCACTCTCCAGCTGGCGACGCAGCGGAATACGGAACACCTTACGTGGGGTTATCTGGAGAAGGAAATACCCGCGTGGATCGCCTCTCAGCGCTTGCCACCGGCATATGCGGAGAGTCTCATGGAATGGCTGCAGTCACACCGGGAAGTCAAGGAAACCGAATACATCAAAAAGACCAAGACACAGGCACCACATTCACAGGATCCACAAACACAGAATCCACAGATACACGATCTAAAACCACACTCTCACAAATAGGATAATGGCACAAGAAATTGATCGCATGCGTATTCGGGAACTCTATACGACGGCACCCTACGATGACCGTCCGGCCATTTCCGATATTCAAGAAGTAGTAACCCAGATTGAAGAATTTGTCGGAAGTCGGGGCGGTATTCTGCGTGTAAAGGGACGAGACCTCATCCGGATTATTCTCCATTATATCACATTTCGTATGCGGACCCCGTATACGATGATTCGGTGCAGTCACCCTGTACGAAAACCCAAGGACTGGCTCCGTGTACACGAACAGGCGTGGCTAACCTGGGTGGATGACGTATTTACAGCGGGAGAATGGATGGATGAAGTGATGTACCCTGTATTCGGAATGGAAGTACGTTCCTGGGAAGCAAAGATTCCAAGCTGGCGGGAAGAATTACTGACCTACTTACCATTTTGGTTGGATCGTTCGTTTGACCCCATTGCGGAACCGTTGGACGAAGAACTGGATGATTATTATTAGGGGCGTGATAACCATGATACAAAATATTCTCATAGAATCATGATACGGATTGTATAAGAATAGTATAGCAGAATGACGATTTATGCACCCCAACGACTGTGATTCCAAGGAGTCACGGCAATGGAGTCCAGTTCCGACTTGAAGCGATTAACTTCACGATCAAAGGAGGTATCTGTCTGTTCTTCCATCTGAATACGTTCATCCAGGGCAGATTCCGCTGGACGCTTTCCGTAACAGTTGACACCAAAACGCTGTTCTTCGTTCGGGAAATAGCCCCCATTGACACCGGGGCGTCCACAGGACATCCGTTCGGATTCCGGACCATGCTGGAGTTTTTCATACGTAGATTCCTGGGTTGGGTAGACGGCCATTTGTCCTTTTACCCATCCATAGTTACACCAATCGGCACCGGCTTCGTAGGCCGCCTTCACCTGATCGTAGGAGGCCAGTTCCGCACCGAATGCACGACAGAGAGGTTCCGCTTCTCCGAAGGTATAGACGTTACGATTGATGTTGAACACCTGTTTCCCACCGACCGCTGCGCCGGCGGCCCCCAGGGCTGATTCAACGTCAGTTTCCAGACGCTGAAGAGCCCCACTGATACCGGTATCCATAGGAGACCCCTTCCCTCCAGGCCCCGCAGCAGGCTGGAGTTGGGCATGGAGATCCGTTCCAGGAACCGAAATTTCCACCTTTTCTCCACGGGCACGTGACCCCATGAGCTTATTCCAGCCAATGTTGATATAGTAGCCAACCGTTTCGTAATAGATCGCCATGACAACCATAATGGCCAGAATCGTCAGCAGAATCCCTGTCCATCCGGACAAAAAACTGCCGGCGGTCTCCAGATTGGCGGAGACACTGCGTCCAAAGTTCGCAGACGCAAAATTCCGGGACACCATGTTTGCATTCATGGACACAGAACTATTCATTCTCTCTACGGTGGCTCTTCATTTTTCATGATCCGCTTATTCAGTTGCCCTCACCTGATCCAGGCGATCCAAGAAGAGAATATAGGTATCGGGAGTCGCATCGCCCCCCGCCGGCAATGGATAACAGGAACTGTCATCATAAACAAACCAGGACTCGTTTTCTACCTCTTTCCCATTCTCCTCCTTTACAATGGTATCCCGTGTACGCATGGCATAATGACCACCCTGTGAAGACCCATGATGTTCAATGGTGGAAACGACCCGGTACTTGGAGACATCTTCGTCCTGTAGGGATGGCCAGGCAATATGGGGGGCAAGAGAGATAACGTGTTCGTTGTATGGGATACGGGCACGGATCTTCGCCCCTTCGTTTGTAAAGCGTTTTAGACAGACAATGAGGTGACGCGGGAAACGACTGATACTGTGCGTAATACGGGTATTTCCCTTCTTGTTACACTTGCTACAGGTGAAATCCTCCACGATTTCCGTTTCAAAGGCGGCGGCAATGCATTCCTTGAGAGTGGGGGCGGGTTTCCCAGGAGTATCGCCGCCGGGAATCGGAACTTTCAGAATGGACCACGGTTCGTAGGTGGTGGAACTGTGGCAACAGTCAGGATAGGTACATTGAATCCGGGTCTGTGTCTGTCCGTAATACTGATTCACAATTTCCGAATATTCCTTGCGGAAGAAGTTGGCCCAGCTTTCCAGGCTTTTCGTAAGTTCCGCACGATCCGGAGTGGACGTGTCGCCGTTGATATTCATCTGAACTTCACGGGCAAGTTGCGTATGGATTCCGTCCAGAAGGATTTGAATGGCCTCGGCGGCATCGGCCTGCGCACCGGCAACAATTTCGTCGGATCCGTATTCCTGGGCAAATCGGACAAAGGTGGAGGCGAATGTGATGGGATTAATGGTGCGTTGGGGAACAATGTCGGTATCGCCCCAGAGTTGATGGACCAGGTCGGCAAAGTCCGACACCAGTGCATATCCCTTGCGATCGTAATGGGTATGAGGTCTCCATGAGCCATCTAGGATAAAATTCTTGAGCGATGTGGAGTAGCGAAGAGCCTGAATGGCGGAGTTGAGGTAACAGGTGTTTCCAATGTTCGCCAGGCCGCGGCGATACACTTCGTGCTTATCTGCGGGAGGGAGGGGTGTATTCTGTGGTTGGAAGTAATGATCTAACTGACCCTGTGACGGTGCAACGGGTTCAGAAAACTGTACACTGCGTGTAGGGAACGGCAGAGGCGGCCCATCTCCCTTCGGAGAATTTGCAAATTCCTGTATAACAGAATCGGTGGATGACGTCGTATTCATCATGATGCGTTTGAGGTAGATCTGCTTTAGACCCCATGGTCGTCAAGTTTAGGCCATTATAATATCCATGCGGTAACACTGTGAGAAATAACAGTGTCCAGATCTATGGCCATCTTGATATTTTGGAATAAGGAACTGGGGACATACTGATTTTGCGGAGGCATATGATAGAGCATCTGGATCTGACGGTTGGGGGCACGGAAGGCATTGAACCGTTGGAGAACGATACGGTAGGTTTCACCGGGAGTTACTGCAAGGGCAAGATCCATCGGTTTCAAGAGGAGAGAATACTGTTCTGGCATTCTGCTACGGTAGGATGACAAAACTTGACATGATATTAAACCAAGTTCATGATTGTACGATGAACAAAATGAATAATATTCTCCACTATATGATGACCAATGCGAAATATCAATATTGGAGTCGGATGGGCGGGATGTTCGTAGCCAATGTGGGGGCGTATTATATTGTGAAAGCGGATATGAAGAAAGATCTGAAGGGAATCCCGAAAAAAATGGACTGGAGGGACGCATATTACGCCTCTCTACTTCATATGTTTGCCACTATCGTTGGAGGGATCACCGGACCGATTCTCCCTATAATCCCCGTTCTTGCAATTCCAGGAGTGCTCTACAAACTTAGCGATACTACACCAGAACCAACCATCCAACAACAACAGAATAATCAAATAAAGTAAAACTTGACAATGTAGGTCCTACAGTTTGTAACCTGTACGACGCATAATGATCTATCAGATGCTGCTTGCAAACAAAGCCAATCGTAATACTGTGTTTCTGGGAATTATCGCTGCCACCTTTTCTGCTTCTGTGTGGTATACCATCTTTACCGATTGTGATCGTCAGATCCAAAAACAGAAGGCCTTCACTTCTGGCATTGCTGCAACCACTTCATTCGCACCTCTACCACCTACCCCGCCTACACCTCCATTAATTCTGATTGTTGAAAATGATCAGGTTCAACCGATGGTAGAAATGAAGTAAACTCTCATTCATTATATGTATAAAACGTACTCCATTATTTTTTGATAGGGGCGAAGAAAGACCGAAGGTCCTTCATTCCGGCTGCCTCCCGCTGAGCATTCCGAATCATATCCCCGAACAGAAGTTCTGCTGCCAACTTCTCCCGTGCGGCTACCGGATCCTTGGCCCGTGCGGCTTCTTCCAACTGGTGTTTCTTCACACCTGGCAACTTCTCTACGACCAGACCGAACACCTGGGATACCGGGTTAGAGATCTGATTTGTGATGTAGAACACATAGTCTGGTTTCAGATTCTTTTCACGAATGAAGGTCGGTGTTTCAATGCGTTCACCCTGGGGAACATCCGCCAACTTTTTGCCAGAGAGGCCAGGAGGGACGAAGTAGACGAACGGAATACGATCATTGGAGGACGGTTTGTTACCTGGATCGCGTTTGCCAATCCGATCCGCCAGAATCTTATGCGCCGGAACAGCCTTATATTCCGCCCGCAGTGATTTGGAGAAAATCAGCTTCTTCAACGGGAACTTCCCCGCCAACATATCCTGTACCGCTCCCCGCACGAAATTGAACGCCCCCACAATATCCCGCTTCACCAGAATGTTCTCAATTGCACCCCCATAAACATACTTCACAATCGGCGGATTGTCACGACGTTTCATCACAATCCCCATGGACTTACGATGATAATCGTCATCTTCCAGACCTCCTTCCGTCATATCGCCGACATAACGCTTCTTGGAGAGCAGACAGAAACAACGGAACATCTTATCAAACTCAAAGTCATGCGGTGGTTTCAGAGCACCGGAAATCTTGTGACCCGCTTCTTCGGCCAGCGCCTTTGCCGCTTCCTGGGCTGGACGACCCGTCAGTCGTTCACCGGTGTTGGGGTCCCGTGGGCGGAACGAGATAAACACCGAATCCGTATCTCCGTACACACAGACCGCATCACACCGCGGGTCCGCCCCTTTACTGTAACCGGCTTCAATACACGCCTTACTGAAGAGTAGCTGTTGACGACCATGCCCCGTAGTGGAGGCCGCCACACACTTACGACGGATCTTACTGGTGTTGGAACCCAGCTGACCATACAGAGAATTGGCAGTCAGTTTGTAGGCCAACTGCTGAGCATCCAACAGGGCTTTGCGGAAATCATCCGTTTCCTTTTCCGCGATTTTACGGGTGGTCTTTCGGGCGGCCAAGAGTTTCATCAGAATCTTCGGAAGCGTGGACTTGGAACCATCCGTCGGTTGTGCATACCGACAGACACGACGACCCGATGGAACCAGTGCAGGATGTTTGCGAATATCGCCGGGCGCCGGTTTCAGGATATCATAGTCCACTTCCAAGTATTCCCATCCTGGCAGATTATCGTATTCATCGGACCCCTCCTTCACGGCGACCAGGTTTCCCTGTTTGTCATAATCCTTTACCCAGACAACACTGTCATGACTGAGATTCTCGGAAATGATGGAGGACGGATACAGAGAACTGAAATCCAGCGCCGCCACTGGTTCATCGTCCAGGTAAATCCCACTGATCGGATTCAAGACAATCGCCCCTTCGTATCCTTCATTGTCATCGGTCATCACGACTTCCGGAACGGCAGCCACTGCACAGTCATCCGCCGGATTTGCAATAGGCCGATTGTTGACGGGGGCAGGAAGAACGGGAATGAGTTGCCCCTCCTTACGGCATTCATAGAAGACCAGGGATTCAGATTTGATCCCCTGACCACGGGTGAAGATATAGTCTACCGGTACCCAACAGACATTGGCCATGGCAATAGAATTGTTGATCACTTCCAGTTTCTGAAAGAGTTCCATTACTAACACACAATCTTGAATACAGTATTTTCCGACCTTTGCACGTTCTGCCGGCCCCTGGGAGTGCAGGAAGAAGATATCCTTCGGACTAACATCATCCTTAGACTGCGACCACCGAACCGGCGGAAGACCGTGATCCCGAATGGCTTCTCCACCGTCCTCCATCCGAACGAAGAGCATCTTCGGTGTCACTGCTACCACTTCCAGTTTTTCGCCAATCAAGTCATTCTCTTCATCCATGATCACCACGTAGCGACCCGCACTGGTCCCCTTGGTTGATTTGGTCGGAATCGTCCAGATCTTGCTACGATCCACACCCTCGGCCAGTTCCAGATCCGTAAGTTTCGCCAGATCTTCATCGGTAGCAGCCGTCGGCATTTTGGAAACTCCGCCCGACATGAACGTAGCGGTGACATTGTCCAGACTGTAGGATTCCAGGACTGCGTTACGACGAACATATGCCAGCAAGTCAATATGCAGACGACCATCGCCCGTAATGACATAGAAGGTGTTGTCCCCCATCGCCGATGAACTCAGTTTCTTTTCTTGGAGTCGCACCGGTTTATCCGTTGTACGACTGAAAGACTGCAGGGCGCGCGTACACCGATTCACCAGAGCCCGATCCCAGAGGTATTTTTCGTCAAAGCCAAAGATGTTGTATCCCATCATGATATCGGGGTCCTGTTCTTCAATCGCCTTACACCATCCGCGAATCAGAGCCGCTTCCGTTGCCACACTGTGCGTATAGACAGGGGCACCCCCCTTCGGTGAAGGAATACGGGTACAGGAACCCAGGACAAAGATATCTTTGCGGACCGCCTTACCGTTCACATACAATACGGAACCGATTTGAATCACGGGGTCACCTTCCGGTGGAGGGAAATGCTTTGTCAGAATATTATCCACAATATCAATGGCGTCTTCCGCCCCATTGTGGATAGCAGTGGCCGCCCCTTGATCTTCCCACGCGGTTTCGGCCCGCGGAAGAGCAACCGTGACTTCCCGTTCTCCATTGACCGGCAGGAAGACCCGACTGAGACCGTCGCATTTGATGGGGGCATCGGGTTGAATGGCCCGCAGAATCTCCTCCTTCACATCTTCCCAATCGGTGAGGCCGAGTTCTACAATTTCACGGGCCGGTTTACGCCAAGTTTTGTGCGCCAACGGAAAATCTCCGTGACTGCTGGTACATTCAATATCCCACGACATCACCCGCAACGGTGCACTGGAGAGCTGTACGGCTTCCGGTGCTGGTCCAACCTGATCCCATTCCGTGGTATATTGGAGAGCGGTGGTCGTTTCGGATTCATCGTCCTCTTCCCAGAAATCGGGCTGGATCTCGGCCCAGCCGGCTGGTTTGAGTTCCCGCATATGAAAGAAACGGAGGAGCGGGTCAATGTTGGATTCAAAGACACGGAGTTTCACGGTTCCCTTACCGCCTTGCCGAATCACCGACATGGGGACCGGAATTGGAATACAGGTATCTGCATCCTGACAGACATTCCGCAGAGCGGTCCACACTTTCTTACTGCGGCACTGAATCTTGAGGAAAGTGAAATACTGATTGTTGGTGAAATCCCAGAACGTCTTGTGTTTTTCTACGGTGATTGTGACACTGCCTTTCTGATCGTCCGCCAGATGACTGAGGAGGAATCGTTCGTACATCGTGCGATCCTGGGTCTTCCAGGTATCGGGAATCTCCACATAGAAGAAGGGCTCAAAGCCGGTAACTTTGAGACTTACACTCTTTCCCCCTTGCGTAGAGCCGAAGAGTGTAATTTGATATTCCCCGTGTGCATCCTTTGTGGTTGCACCCAGAATCTGAAACTGGAGGGGCTTGTCCCCTTCCGTCATCGTTTGTTGAGAAGACATCTTATTGCTTACGGCGGGTCCGTCGGTTTAGACGGGATGTCACTTTTGCACGCCGACCCCGTCGGGTTTTTCTGCGGTCTCCTCCTTTTTTGGCGTTGGGTGACCCATAAAACTGTGCGACAATACTGGCTGGATCCGTTGGTATACCATAGTTTCCAAGAAGATCTTCAACCTCTTTTTTACTGAGTGGGAGACGATAGAATGCAACAAGGGGGTAGTCTGGTCCCCCACGTAGAGTAGGGATAGAACTGTAAGCAACTCTTCCAGGAATAATATCACGATATTTATGTATATCCCGAATATATATTTCCATTATATGTTCATTATAATTCCATGGTTTCCATTCATATTCCGCACCATCGTTCATATAAGAATGATTTATACGTGTACTTTCCCATAATATTTTTACACGGATGTAATCTTTCCCAGAATGTGCAATATCACCCTTATACGCCCCCTGTATTTGAACAAATGCTTCCATATAATATTGCATACCACGACGATTTGATGATTCATAACCCATTAAATAGTATTGTCCTACTTTAATTGTATCTAACGGTGTATTATTATCTTCATACAAAGGCCGTTTCGGTAGATATTTTGTAAATTCCATTCTTACTTACTGCGGCGTTTCTGTTTACGGGTGCGGCGACGGATCGCTTTTCCCAGTCCGGAAGACCGATGTGGGAGTGCAGAGTATGCACCCAGAAGAGCGGCAGCGGGGGCGGCCTGCTGGGCAGCTAACAGGAACGCAGCCCAAGGATTCCCTCCCTGTTGGGGGACCCGGGCTCCTCCTGTGAGAACAAGATTGGAAGAGGATTCAGGGGTGGCCGGAATGGGACGCAGGGGATTCACAGCGGCTTCTGCTCCAGGAATGATGGACTTGATTTTTTCACTGACCTGCGGACTTGGAATACGAACTTCGGACGAGGTGGGCTTTTCCGACACACGGAAGAGATCGGAGGTGAGGAGTTCCTTGACCTTTTCGGCATTGGATGCTTCTACTGCGGCGGTTACAGAGGGGGACGGGGCCGAAGGCGTCGTTACTGCCGAAGGAGTGGTCTTCGCTGTAGAAAAGAATGATGGAGAGGGGACTTTACTATTTGACGGTTTGGATGTGTTGGACGTGTTAGATACATTGATCGCAACCGCTTCCTCTTCTCCTACACCATTCTTAACAGCAGTGACCATGGTAGCCTTATCCCGGATATTCTTTCCTTCGGAAATACGTCCTGATGGATCCACGAACAACACACTGGGGACTCCATTTACGGGCTTCTTCTGGTGGAAAGGAGTCTGACGATAGACATCCGACTTCATACTCACCATGTGCGACTTCTTCCCACTCATTCCGGTCAGTTCGTCCCAAAGAGGCTGATAGGTATGGCAATGGGGACAGGTAGGGGAGTAGACAAAAATCACCGTCATGGGACCCTTACGAATAAGGGATTCTAACGCCCGGACTTGTTTGGCCGATGTGAGTCGCATCACCTTACTTTCGGTACTCTTTCGGGTGCGTCTACCCGAAGAAGAACGTCGTGCACTTGAGGTCATTTCTCTACAGGGGGCCACGAAAATACTTATACCGAATCAGAGAGATGCCGACATTCGGGAATTCCAATTTCGTGACCAATATGGCCAATACGGTGATGACCAATCTGAATGCCCCTCCATCGGGATCATGGCGTATTGCCCTGCTGTTTGTAGTATTCGCAATCCTCGTGGTTGTGGCCTATGTAATGTGGCCCACTTCTGTCCCCTCTGCATCTGTGTCGTGCCCGACCGCCCTGGACGAACAGGCCGATGGTTCCTATATCCTCAAACCCAGTGGTCAGAAGTTCGCCACAATGAACGATTTCCAACAGTATTGGCATAATTCGGGGTTCAATGAACGCTGTCCGATTCCTCTTCTGACGGGGTATCGTGATATCCCGGTGCAGGGATCTCTGGACCCCGACAGTCTGAATGAACAGACCTATGCCAAGACGCCGATCTATAAGGTGGATGACTATGAGTTCTCCCGTGTCTTTGGTATAGAAAAGGGCGGACACATGATTGAACCCCGTCAGGATTTCAACAAGATTATCAATCAGCGTACCTTTGACTGGGCGGATCGTCCATTGACGTCGGATGAACGGAAACGCGTCTATTCGGGGCTGAAGGAAGGTTTCACTGCGGCCGGTGATCTGACCTCGGAAGCGGTTAATCGCTTCGGAGAAAAGCGGGAGATTCCAACGGAAGACTCTGACATTGACTGTAAGATCAGTCGCGAAACCAAGGAGGTGGCGCGAATGGTAGAAAAGATCTACGAAAAGGATGCGAACTATGAACCTGTCATCACGAAGGTGGGACCGCATCACTGGGAAGTTAATGAACTCAAACCCCGTCGGCGCACCGAACCCTGGTTTGAAGATACTATCGCCAACAATAAGGTGGTGAATACCATGGACCCGTCGGTCGATCTGGAATTCCGGTATCGCGAAAAGGAAGTCACCGATGCGGCGATTGATCCCTATTTTGGAACCTCCAATCCGATCGGAGGAGGAAATCTGCCATTCAGCTCCGAGAAACACGGGGTTGATAACTATTATGGACCGGTACCCGGAATGGAGCGTATGTTTGGCCCCACCTTTGACCGAACAAACTGGGCGTAACTACTCTATTCCGAATCTGAATACGATGAATTGGAATCAGACCCCGCAATAAAACGACCATTCTGAAAATAGTTATAGGAAGGGACAAACCGACCATTGTCCTTGCGTTCAAAGATTTCTACACGACCACGGGGCTTACGACGGGAGAGAGACACCGCTTCCTCCTTTGTAATCACAATACTGATATCTTCCCATTCACAACCATCTTCCACATAGACATAGAGATATTCCATTTTGATGGTATGTCTCTGTGGCTTAATCTTTAAATCATAGATACCCCTGACGTTCCAATCTCTGATGCTTAACAATTGTTACGTAGACATGTGACACCATCGGCCTGGAGAGATCCCCCTGCACGACATTCGTATTGTCCATATGTTACGGGGGTAGCACCATAATAGTAGTAACAGGAGGAACCACTCACGGATCCGCCAGAGGGGCAGCAGTAATAGTAATAATAGTTTACCCCCGCGTAATAATAATAGGTATAGGATACGGGTGCGGTTGCATAACCCGTTGCGCCGCAGGTCGTGGATGCTTGATAGTATGGCAATTCGCGGGATACATTATCTATAGTAGTATCTTGTATCATATTATGTATTGAATCTATAATATCATTCTCCAAAAAATGTTCTTTATCTATTTGGTATATATCATCATATTGTTGAAAGGAATTTTCATTATCAAATACTATACTACCATATATTTCATCATTAGACAAATAATCTGGTAAAAGTCGTAATATAATTTCTATATCATTATTCTGTAATGCAGCGAATTCATCCTCAGATAAAATAATTGCATTATTTGATTGTGTATAACTGTTCTGTATAGTATATCGTAAATCAGGAAGAACATCTATAGTATTACTTGCAGCATTTTGTTCTATTGTAAATTCAATATCAAATACTATATTATTCACAATAATATGCGTACTATGTGTAAATTCAAGTACGCGTGGAATACTGTACCCATAATACGGTGCATAATATGGTGGTGGTTTTGGTGCATAATACGGTGGTGGCGGCGGTGGCGGCGGTGGCGGCGGAGGTGGAGGTGGAGGGGCATAATACGCATAGTAGGGTGCATAATACGCATAATAGGGTGCGTAGTATGGCGGTGGCGGAGGAGGGACATAGTAATAGTAGTAACAGGTATAGTAGTATGTGTAGTAATATCCGTAATAGTATACCCCTACCGCCGAAACGGAACACCCCGTACCATCCCATGTCCCACTGGTACAATACGGAGACCCTTGACAGGAATTGGCCCCATAGGATGTCTGACAGGATGTCCCGTAGAGTGTTCCACCACCAGGGCAGATGTAGTACGTATAGTAATAGATCCCTGCCGCATACGTAGTCCAACAGGGTGTCGGGGTCTGTGTGGCGGTGCGGGTACTTGTAGAACTGGAAGTGGATGTAGAGGTAGACGTAGATGTACTGGTTGCGGTCATGGTAGAGGTCGCCGTCTGAGTACGGGTAGACGTCATCGTAGAGGTAGACGTCATGGTGGACGTCGCTGTCATGGTAGAGGTCATTGTCGCCGTCGCTGTCTGTGTAGAAGTCATAGTAGATGTCGCTGTCATCGTAGAAGTTGCGGTCATAGAGGCCGTTGCTGTCATGGTCGCCGTGGCAGACGCGGTTGCGGTTGCTGAGGCCGTTGCCGATGCGGTTGCTGTCGCCGAAGATGTTGCCGTACGGGTCGCCGTAGCAGTTGCGGAAGCCGTTGCCGAAGATGTTGCCGTCATTGTGGCGGTAGAAGATGCTGTCGCGGTTGCTGACGAAGTGGCGGATGCAGTCGCAGTCGCAGAAGATGTGGTTGAGGAAGTTGCTGTACTGGATGAACTGGCCGTCGCCGAAGAAGTCGCGGAAGCTGTTGCGGTCGTTGTAGAGGAACCAGTTGTACTTCCAGAGGTTGTACCTGATACGGTGCCAGTTACAGAAGGTGTAATCGTAGAAGTTCCAGAGACCGACACGGTTCCACTGACAGATCCCGTTGCGGATGGAGTAGATGAGACCGTAGGAGTCGCGGACACACTAAAACTATTGGAGGCCGTACTACTGACGGTCCCCGTTGCGGACACACTGAAACTGTTGGAAGCCGTGGAGGATACGGTACTGGTAGTACTTACCGTTCCCGTGACAGATGCCGATGCCGATGTCGTGAAACTGTTGGTCGGTGTTCCTGATACTGATCCCGATGCACTTATGGTGAAACTTACGGATGCAGAGGAGGAGACTGAGCCCGTTGTACTCACAGATCCTGTCGTGGATGCCGTTGCGGATGTCGTGAAACTGTTGGTCGGAGTTCCAGAAACTGTACCCGTTACACTGCCCGTAGAACTCACCGATACCGTGGAAGAACTGGTGATCGTAGTACTTACGGTTCCAGACACGGACGGTGTTGTACTTCCTGTAGAAGTCCCAGATCCAGACCCTGATATGGTAGATGTTCCAGACACAGAACCCGATGGAGAGGCCGATGCCGTGGTAGAACCAGTGGTTGTTCCACTTCCTGTTCCACTTCCTGTAACACTGGGTGTACCACTCACACTTCCCGTGGTGGTCACGGTTCCCGTAGAAGAAACCGTAGAAGTTCCAGACACTGACCCTGAGACTGTAGGAGATACAGACACGGAACCTGACGGAGAGACGGATACCGTGGTAGAACCCGTGGTCGTTCCACTCCCCGTTACACTTCCTGTAACACTTGGTGTACCACTCACACTTCCCGTCGTTGTCACGGATCCCGTTGATGATACTGTAGAAGACACCGTGACGGTGCCACTATGTGAAGAGGTTCCCGTCACAGTTCCACTTCCAGACATCGTAGGACTCACCGTTGCGCTGACAGAGGGCGATCCTGATCCAGATCCACTTCCAGAAACGGATGCCGTGCGGGTTCCCGTTATCGTTCGGCTTCCACTGCTGGTGGCAGTCGTACTCACGGATCCCGTAGAAGATACGGTACCAGATACAGATGGGGTCGTTGTCTTGGACACTGTAGACGTTGACGTCGGAGTGCGACTGACCGTAGCAGTCTTGGAAACCGTGGCTGTTTCAGTCGGAGTAATCGTCGCCGTTGTACTTACAGATCCTGTTGTACTTACAGATGCTGTACTACTGGGTGTGGTGGTGACCGTTACTGTTTCGGAAACCGTTTGGGAGACGGATGCGGTTTCACTAACGGTGGCAGTTGTGGTTGCCGTTGCCGACACCGAATTGGTTGCCGATACGGAACCGGTCACGGAGGTTGATGTGGTAATAGATGCCGTTGCACTCACCGTGAAGGAGTTAGATGCTGTAGAAGAGACCGTAGACGTTCCTGAGACTGAAAAAGAGTTGGATGCCGTGGAAGAGACCGTGGATGATCCAGAAACCGTGAAGGAGTTGGATGCCGTGCTGGAAATGGAGGATGTAATGGATGCCGATGCCGATGGACTGGCAGTTCCACTGACAGTGATGGTACGGGTCGCCGAAACCGTAGAACTTACCGTTCCCGTAGTGGTGGCTGTAATAGAACTGGTCGGGGACAGGGTCTGCGAAATCGTGGCTGTCGGAGAACCGGAACTACTTCCAGAGACGGATGGAGATCGTGAAACACTCACGGTAGAAGATACCGTAGTAGTGGAACTGGGAGTTCGGCTGCTGGTGACCGTAGAAGAGACCGTGGGAGAACTCGTTGGAGTCTTGGTATTCGTTGCGGATACCGACGCGGATTTTGTTCCACTTCCTGTGCGTGACACCGTCGCCGTCGGACTGCCACTGCCGGAAACCGATGGACTTCCACTGGTCGATCCAGAGAGTGTACTGGTACGGGTAGAAGAGACCGATGCGGTGACTGTCGTGGTGAGAGTTTCGGAGGGAGTATGTGATACCGTAGTCGTTGCGGATCCAGAAGTACTGACCGTAGCCGTCGTTGTCCCTGTAATAGACGGGGTGGTGGTGCGTGTTCCCGTGACTGTCGGGGTTACTGTAACGGTTCCTGACACACTTACACTGGTAGATGCAGTGGGAGATGGGCTTCGTGTAGTGGAGGGGGATCCAGAATCCGTGGAACTCACCGATGGACTAGCGGATCCGGTACGGGAAGAAGAGGTAGAGGGTGTTTCCGAAGAACTGGCGGTGCCCGTACGACTGGGAGATTCTGACCGCGATGTAGTTGCCGATCCGGAGGCGGTACGGCTGGCACTCACCGTTCCACTCACACTGGAAGATGCGGTTGCGGTTCGGGATGCACTGGCGGTTATGGATTCACTGGAAGAAGCCGTCGGGGTTCGTGAAACAGAGGAAGAGGGAGAAGTTGTTGATGATGCGACAGCAGTGAGCGACTGCGATGCCGATCCCGAAGTAGTACGACTGACAGTGGTGGTTGCCGATACTGTATTACTTAGGGATCCTGTAGAGGTTACGGTCCCTGACACAGAAGTGGTTCCCGTAATTGTAGTGGACTTTGTAGGAGTCACCGAATCAGAGGAGGATGCGGAAGATGTGGTGGACTTCGTAGCGGAGGCGGATCGTGTTACGGTAGGAGTAGAGGAAGAGGAGCGTGTGATCGTGGAACTACCGGTTACTGTAGGAGTCCGGGATGAAGTGATACTGGATGTAGGGGTCACACTGGAAGTTCGGGATGTCGTTGTCGTTCGTGTTACGGTGGATGACGCCGATACCGTTCGTGTGGAACTAACACTTCGTGAAGCAGATGAACTTTTGGTACTACTGACGGACGTGCGTGCGGATCCAGATACAGAAGAGGAACCACTGGATGTTCGGGATGCAGAGACGGTTCGGGTAATCATGGCGGATGCAGAACTGGAGGGTGTTACGGTGGAACTTCCCGTATCACTGGCACTGGGGCGCGCCGTTTTACTGACACTGGTTGACCCCGTAGCCGATGTGGAGGGGGAAATACTGCGGGTAGAACTCGGACTGCGTGATGACGTGGGGCTGGCAGAGGAGGAACGACTCATTGTCGTAGACCCCGTTGGCGTAGTAGACGCGCTGGTCGTACGACTTACGGTAGTACTCCCTGTTCCAGTGGAACTTACAGAGGCGGAAGGAGTATCAGTGATACTGCGGGTTGCCGTCCGCGAACTGGTAATACTCTGCGTTGCGGAGGCCGACGCAGTAGGGCTACGACTGGGAGTAGTGGACCGTGTAGAAGATGGACTCCGTGAACTGGATGCCGATACGGAAGAGGATCGTGTAGATGTCCGTGTTTCCGTGGTACTGGGGGTTCCTGATGGAGAGCGTGTCTTGGTTGCCGTAAGAGAGGCAGTGGTACTTGGAATATTCCATTTTGCGGATCCACTGGCGGTTTCGGAGGGTGTTCGGGTAGAAGTTCGGGATCCAGTGGGTGTCTGTGTTGAGGACCGTGTAGATGTTGCTGTACGGGTAGAACTGGTCGTAGAGGTGGAGGTGCGACTGGAGGTGGGGGTACGTGTACCAGATGTAGTAACAGTACCCGTTCGGGAAGATGTTGCTGTTCGTGTACCTGTAGGAGTATTCGTAGAGGTTCGCGTTGCTGTTGCTGTACGGGTTGAGGTCGGGGTTCGGGTAGACGTTCGGGTGGCGGAGGATGTCCGACTGGAAGTAGGGGTAGATGTAGATGTACGACTCGCCGTAGAAGATCGTGTGGCAGTACGACTGGCGGTAGTCGTAGAAGAGGGGAGAGCCGTAAATGTAGATGTCGCAGATTCCATAGAAGAACGACTGGAAGATGCCGTACGGGTCGCGGTTTTAGTTCCAGCGGTCGTTTTCGTAGACGTTGGGGTTCGGGAAGCCGTCTTCGTAGCAATTGCAGAACGTGACACTGTTGCCGTTTTACTGGATGTTCGTGTGGAAGTAGCACTGTTGGTTACTAACACACCCTGAAATGCCAGGCCACGACCATCTACCTCATAGGTCTGTGTAGAGGTAGCAGACCAAGGGATCAATAATAGGAACCCCAACCGAAGCAGGGAGAGCATCTTACTATTAATAGAGGCGCAGATTCTTAAGGTGGTTCTGATAATAGTTCATAGGTTGAAGCATTATCAGAATATATACATGGGTCTCTGTAGCACAGACTAACAATTATTTCGTAAACATGTGACACCATCTGACTGTAGAGATCCGCCTGCGCGGCATTCGTATTGCCCATAGGTCACCGGTGTTGCCCCGTAATAGTAATAACAGGAAGAACCACTCACCGATCCGCCGGAGGGACAACAATAGTAATAATAATAATTCACTCCTGCGTAATAATAATACGTGTAGGATACCGGTGCCGTTGCATACCCTGTTCCACTGCAGGTGGTGGACGCTTGATAATATGGCAATTCACGGGCAGCGATTTCTGTAATAGTATCTTCTACATCTATACCCATCATGGTTTCATCGTATGGTTCTATAAACAGAGATATATCTTGATTATCTACAGTTTTTTTATCTAAAATATATTGCATTAATTCATCATTATTATTTAGAATATCTAATGGTATCGTAATAATTTCATCAAAATACAGATTTTCATCATTTTCTTCAATTTCATGTATTTCAATTGCAGTTTCTTCTTCTATTCCTAACTGCAAATTACGTCTACAAATAGCTTTAAGCAAATAACGTTTACTGGAATCGTTTTCAATATTTACTAAAAGTAGTCGTGGTACCGAACATCCTCCATAATAAGGGGCATAATAGGGTGCATAGTACGGTGGTGGCGGGGGTGGGGGGGGTGCATAATACGGTGCATAATAGGCATAATAAGGGGCATAATAAGGGGCATAGTATGGTGGTGGGGGTGGAGGTGCTACGTAATAATAGTAATAACAGGTGTAGTAATATGTATAGTAATATCCATAGTAGTATAATCCGGTTGCTGCCACCGAACACCCTGTGCCATCCCATGATCCGCTGGTACAGTAGGGAGACCCTTGACAACTACTTGCCCCATAGGATGTCTGACACGATGTTCCATACAATGTGCCTCCAGATGGGCATATATAATATGTATAATAGTATATACCAGCTGCATACGTGGTCCAACACGGTGTTGGTGTCTGTGTAGCCGTTCTGGTGGAGGTGGATGTACTGGTAGAGGTAGATGTCTGCGTAGAGGTTTGCGTTGACGTTGATGTCATGGTGGATGTTGCCGTCTGTGTAGACGTCATTGTAGAGGTGGATGTCTGTGTGGAAGTCATCGTAGATGTAGCGGTCATGGTGGCCGTTGCTGTCATAGAAGCGGTGGCCGTCATGGTAGCCGTTGCCGACGCCGTTGCCGTCGCAGAACTGGTGGCGGATGCTGTAGAGGATGCCGTTGCTGTAAAAGACGCCGTAGAAGTACTGGAGGCCGTGGCGGTTGTAGAACTGGTTGTGGAGGCTGTAGAAGTACTGGAGGCTGTTGCGGATGCTGTTGCGGTGGATGTTGCGGAACTGGTTGCCGAAGCCGTAGACGTACCGGAAGATGTTGGGGATACGCTGGTCGTTACGGACACCGTTCCCGTTGGACTGGAGGATGTAGACTTGGTGGACGTCGGGGATCCTGAACTGGTAATGGTTCCTGAACCGGACACTGTAGTTGTAGGAGAAATAGAACTGGACACAGAAGATGTAATTGTAGAAGAGGCTGTGACAGATCCGGAAATTGTAATCGTTGCTGTTGCGGATTGCGATGTTGTGATAGTTCCAGAGGCGGATCCACTCACGGTAGAAGATCCAGAGATGGTAGTGGTTGGGGTTCCTGATCGCGACCCCGTGGCGGAGGTTGTCGCTGAGTTGGTTACCGACACCGAACTGGAGGGAGACGTAGAGGCAGAGGATGAGGGAGATGCCGACGCGGATCCAGAGGTAGATGTAGATCCTGTAGAAGACGGGGAAACGGATGCCGATGCCGATATCGTGGTAGATCCGGTAGAGGATGAGGATATAGAAGAAGAGCCTGTGGAGGAAGGAGATTCCGTAGAGGACACCGATGCTGACACGGATGGACTCGTGGAGGCCGATATAGACGGCGAATGCGTGGCTGAAGAAGAGGGCGTGCCACTCACGGATCCCGTACCCGATACCGTCATACTAACACTGGACGTTCCAGATGCAGAATAGGATGCAGATACGGATGCTGACCCCGTACTACTGAGCGTAATCGTCGCGGAAGGAGTATCGGAACGCGTTGCCGTAGAAGAAATGGTCTGCGATGTGGTTGCACTCACAGAGGCTGTAGGGGTTTCTGAACGGGATGGAGTCGCCGTAAGAGAGGGGCTACCCGTTGTAGAGGCCGTTTGTGATCCCGTTGTCGTCAAAGTCATGGACGCCGTCGGAGTAATACTCAGGGTCATCGTCGGAGTCACCGTTGCTGTGC
>JACCDU010113116.1_pt1 | contig 30429 bp, 28 predicted proteins | sample 7446081 | NCBI WGS metagenome assembly JACCDU01 (sample SAMN15323447, study PRJNA562643) | freshwater metagenome | isolation source: river surface water | place: USA:Blue River Watershed | collected 2017-08-17
CGCGTACTGGAAGACGGCAGCATCAACTTGCCTGCATGGACCACGCTGGATGTCGCCACCCATTACGACACCCGCATTGACGGCACACGCACGCAGTGGACCTTGGCCATTGACAACCTGGCCGACCGCCATTACTGGCGCGAATCGCCCAAGCAATTTGGCCACTACTACCTGTACCCCGGCGCCCCCAGAACCTTGCGCTTGGGCGTGAAAGCAAGCTTCTGAAATTGAGAACGCAAGTTTTTTAAAAAAACTCCATCTCCCTCTCAAAAGCACCAAAATATGACGCTATAATTTCGTTATTGTTCCTCAATAGCTCAGTCGGTAGAGCGCCGGACTGTTAATCCGTAGGTCCCTGGTTCGAGCCCAGGTTGAGGAGCCAAGTTATCGGATAAAAAAAGGGGCTGCGTGAAAACGTAGTCCCTTTTTTTCTTTGTGGCTTTGCTGAAGTTATTTATTCACGAGCCGATCCGGCCGTAACCCAAGATACCCAGTTATTCAGCAAGCCTTACCGTATGTGGAAATTGCTCACCCCTATTGTCCAAGCCCTGTTGATCACTTTGGCCGCAGGGGTCACTTACTTCCTGACTTACAAAGTCAATGAACTGCTCGACAGTTGGGTGCTTTACACCCAGGGCATTGCGCTTGTGTTTCTCCCTGCAGGCATCAAGCACATTGCCATCCTGATCGCTGGCAAATGGGGCGCACTTGGTTGCCTCGTTGCGCTTTTCGTTCTGGCCAATGACTTCTGGAGCGGGGCTCCTACTGAGCAAATAGCCGCGTACAGCGTGATCAGCACTGCCGCGACCTGGATTGGCATCATCCTGAGCATGCGCCTGCTTCAGATTGATCAAGGGCTGCGCAGCCTCAAATTCATGCACCTGCCATTGATGGACTTGATCACCACATCCATCCATGGGTTCACCACCAATGCGTTTTTCCTGCTGGCGGGCATGAAGTCTGAAAACTTCATGGGCAATGCTTTGGCCATGATGTTTGGCGACTTCGTGGGAAGCTTCATCATCTTGACTTTGCTTTGGTCTGGATTGCTTCTGACCAGGACAAGAGCGCGGCTGCAACAAGAGGGTTAAATTCGCCACAAATACCATCCACCACGTCTTTCACATTTCAACGCTTTTTAAATAGATTTACAAAAATTCCCATTTTTGAAAAATTTAGGCACCATATAACTATAAAAATTTAGAAAAAGTTAAAATTCCATAGCTGCGTCTTTTTCCACTTGTGACGCCAGATGTTGATATGGAATTGACCACACTGATCTCACTCGCCTTCGCTGCAGCTTTGGCATGGCCCCAGGCACCAGAAGTTGCCAAACAACGCATCGTTTTGTTGCCGTCAACCGATGGCTCGCCCAGTGCTGTCATCGTGCAGGGGCGTGGCGCAGAGCGACTGCTTGACAAGGCTTACGCGAGCCTGCAAGTCATGCGCTCAGGCGTTACGCAAGAAGTCGGCTTGAGCGAGTCGGCCGTGCGTGAACACTATGCCGAGCTGCTGGATGCACAACCGCCTCGGCCACAGAGTTTCTTGCTGTATTTCGCCAACGGCTCCGACAGTCAGTTAACACCCGCATCCGAGCAAACATTGGCTGGATTGCACACTTATCTGCAATCAAGACCTGCACCAGAAGTCACCCTGATTGGACACACGGACCGCACCGGCAACGCATCGGTGAATGACGCCTTGTCTTTGAAAAGAGCGCTGTCCGTGCGCGAGCACATGCGCCAAAAAGGCATGGATACCGACAACATGCTTGCTGTAGGTCGTGGCTCGAGAGAGCCCATGAGCTCTGGCGCCCAGGAAAGCCTGAACCGCCGGGTTGAAATCCATGTTCGCTGAAATCATTTTGCGCAAAGATTGAAGTCGAGATGGGGTGGCTCAAACAAATTCTGATCATCGGCAGAGGACGACCAGCTGCGCTGTTCATTTTGCTGTGGTCGGTGACGATGAACATCTTGACGGAGTTACCTCCCTCCTGGTCGCCACTGCACAGGCCATGGAACCTGGTCACCCAATATTTCGGCTCACCCTTTGCCTCAGGCCGCAACCTGTTGTTTGACGGATATCAGAAAGAGCACCCCAGGCAAGCACGCTCACAACCCGTGACCATCGTGGCGATCGATGAAAAAAGCCTGCAGGTGTTTGGGCAATGGCCCTGGCCCCGCTACCGCGTGGCGGAGTTGATACAAGCGATTGGGTCTCATCAACCGGCAGCCGTAGGTCTGGACATTTACATGCCAGAACATGACCAGACCTCGCCTGAACAAGTAGCCAAGGGTTTGAGCAGCGAACACCAAGACTTGGCCAAGCAGCTCAGCCAACTGCCATCGAATGAAACGGTACTGGCCAAGTCCTTGCAAGATGTGCCTTCGGTGCTCAGTGCCGCCGGTTTCGACTACCAGGCCTACACCACCAGTGCGGGCATGCGCACATGGCCTGTCAGCCTGACAGGAGGCGAAGCCTTACCTGCTTTTTCCCGTCGGTTTGACCAAGTTCTGGCCAGTCTGCCGGAGCTGCAAGCGGCTGCGAGTGGGCAAGCACTGGTGAGTGTGGACCTGGAAAACGGTGTGGTCAGGCATGTGCCTTTGGTCATGAGTCTGTCCGATCAGGCCGTACCTGGTCTGGCGCTCGAAATGCTCAGGGTGGCCACCAACAGCCCTGCGGTGAACATCCAGATCAGCCCCCGTGGCATTGATGCTGTTGCAGTGGCAGACTTGTCCGTCCCCACTTTGCCCAGAGGCGACATACGACTTCACTTTGCCAAACACCAGGCCATGGCCTCCCGGTACGTCTCGGCCGCTGATGTGATTCATGGCACCGTCGATCCACAAATGCTGTCTGGCAAGTTGGTACTGCTGGGCCTGACGGGTACAGGGTTGAACGACATGCGCACCACCGCCATCGGCGAGACCGTGCCCGGTATTGAGATTCAAGCGCAGCTGATCGAATCCATGTTTGATGGCCATATTTTGCAGCGGCCATATTGGTTCAAGTGGGTCGAAACTCTGGCGTTACTGCTGGTGGGTGGTGTGTTGATTTGGTATGTACCTCGTCCCCACTCGGTGCTGGCGGCATATCTGCGCAGGGTGCCCAAATCCAGTCTGTGGCTGACTTTGGCCACCAACGGTTTGATCATCTGGATGGGCTACAAGATTTTTGTGAAAACCAGTCTGCTGTTCGATGCTGCATCGTTCTTTTTGATCATCAGCGCCGTCATGGGCAGCTTGGTGTCCACACTTCTGGTCCAAATGGACAATCTGAAACGCCCACAAGAAGATGCGCGCCATGATGCCGCCATGCACGAAGCCCGCTCAGCCGGAGAGCGCGCCACGTTGGCAGGATTAAGCGGCCAGGCACTTTCGCAGATACACACCCCCTTGATGCCCGAAAACGACAGCAGAACATGACAAAAAACGCCCTCTTGATCAGTGCATGCCTGGTGGCTTGCGCAAGCCATGCAACGGATATCGCAGGCACCGTCAAAACACTCAAAGGCCAGGCCCATATTGAGCGGGGCACTGAACGGCTCAGCGTGGCCGTTGGCACCCATTTGCATGCGCAAGACAGACTGATCAGCGGCCCCGCCAGCAGCGTGGGCATCACGCTGCGTGACAGCACCTTGCTCACAGCGGGGCCCAACTCCACCATCGAGTTGACCCAATACAGCTTTGACCGCAGCACCAACGTGGGTCAAATGGACACATCTGTCAAACGCGGCACGTTGGCGGTCGTTTCTGGACAAATGGCCAAGAGCAATCCGGGGCAAGTGGTGTTTCGCACCACCACCGTCACCCTGGGTGTTCGGGGGACTGAATTCATCATCGATGTCGACCCATGAGCTCGCCCCAAATGTCAAAGTACTTGGCCTTCTTGGCAACAAGAGTGGTATAAGTTGTAATTCATGACACACCGCATACGATTACCAAAATTTTCAATATGACAAAGTTTCGGCAGAACTGTCCGTATTTTCCGATCCCTGCTTCCAATTGACCACTGACATGATGGCATCACGCACCCCCTTGTGGCGCATCCTCCCCGTTGGCGCCAGCCTGCTTTGGCTTGGCCTGCTGAGCAGTCCCGGTCATGCCTTGACTTTGGGAGATTTGGCTGTTTCCTCAAGGCCCGCACCCAGCTTCAATGCCAGTTTGCCGTTTTCCGATGACAAAACCGTCAGACTGTCCGAATTGCAAACCCGCATCGCTACAGACGCGGAATACGCACAATGGGGCTTGCAAATGCCCAAAGACGTGCGTCAATTGCGCATCCGTGTTGTGCCCGCCTCCAAAACTGTGGGTTACATAGAACTCTATTCATTGAATCCATTGACACAGGATTCTTTCGATTTGCTGGTTTGGGCGTCTTACGCAGGCCAAACCATCCTCACCCGGTACAAGGTGGTTTTGCTGGATATGCCTTCGTTGATCAAGGGCAAAACACTCAGTGCATCGTCTGCTGCACAGACACAGCAGACACCAACCACGTACGCCAAAGCCAAGAAAGCCCAGGCAGCACCGGTCAATCAGGCTCCCAGTCCAGCATTGAATGCTTCCGAACCGGGCACGAGCAGCCAAGACACGCCGACATCGTCCACGAACGTTGAAGCCACTGCCAGCGAAAGCGCGGCACCAGAAATCAGATCTGCTGCGTCAGAAACACCGCCGCCCACCGCAGCCATTGCAGCAACAAGCGAGGCAGCATCAGAAATCACCGACTCGCCGTCAACTGGGACTGACCGTGGATGGGGGATATCTGGATGGGTGATCGCATCGTCTGCGATCCTGTTTTTGTTAGGTTTTCTCATGGGAAAAAGGCGAAACAGGGCTCACACAGTGAGCCCCGCCAGCACGCCCGCCCAAAACAACACCGCTGCACACGAGGACGCCGTGGTTGCACATCCATCGGCAAAACCCTCAACGATGACGCCTGCGGCAGTCGACTCCCCGAGCACGGGCGTCAAGCAGACACCCCTTGCCGAAGTCTCTGCCCATGGCGTTCACATCACATCCGCCTCTCGCCCCCCTTCAACAGCATTGCCTACGCCGGGGCTGTTGGCAAGCCGCGGCAGACCGATCAAGCGCCAACAAATCAAATCCGCTGGCAATGCCAACATCGATCTCGCCAAAATTTACCTGAGCATGGGTGACCCAAGCACCGCCCAAATGGTTTTGCAGCAAGTGATGGAAGAAGGCACTGAGGTAGAAAGAACCGCTGCGCGGCAACTGCTGCAAGAAATGATCTGAACCAGCGCATGATGGTGGCCATGCCACCACGAACGCTTATTGCTTGATCTTGCGGTACAAGGTGCGCAAAGTTACACCTGCAATGTCTGCTGCTTTTTTCTTGTCGCCATCGCAAAAATCGATCAAACGCAAGATGTAAGCACGCTCTTGCTCCTTGAGCGCTGTGAACGCATTGACTGAATCATCATCGGTACTGGCAAGAGGTTCGTCATTGAAGCGTGGTGTCGTATAGGTCTGGCCATGCGATTGGCCGGCTATTTGCGCCGCTAAGAACTCGTCATCCGCCACATCTTGCGCTGACAAGGTGTCCAGATCCTCCTCTTCCTCCATCGCATTGAATACGACGTGGTGTGTGGTGTCGGCATATTTGCTCTCACCGTCTGGCATAACCCTTGACGAGATGGAAGTCTGATCTGATTCACCCTGCTCACGAACACCACCCGCTTGTGCGTGAGCCATATACCCTTTGAAATCAGGCAGCATGGAGCGCTGAGACTTCTTTTCGATCACACGTGCGGACTTGCTCGAGGGTGTACCCGCATGGATCGACTGAATGACCTGATGCTCCGAATAACAATCGGTGTCAAAAGTCCCCACCAATCGGTGAATGATGTTGCGCAACTCCAGAATATTGGCTGTGAATTTGTGCTGACACAACACCTCCATGGCCTCTGGGGTCAGCTGTTTCATTGACGCTCCCGGCATTTCCAGCAAAATCGAGCGCACCAAATCCGCAATGTCGTCACGCCGCTCATTGAGGGAGGGGGTACGAATCGTCAGCGTGTTGATGTGGTGCAACAAATCATTGCGAAACTTGCCATGTTCGACCATGGCCATCAGGTCCTGGCTTGACGAAGAAATCAAACGGAAATCACTGTTGTAGGTGTCGTTGGAGTTGACCGGCGAGTAGGTGTTGCTTTCGACCAAGCGCAACAACAAGGTCTGACAGGCCGCAGGCAATTCGCCCACCTCATGCAAATACAAAGTTCCACCCTCAGCCAGCGCCACAGCCCCCTGACGCAGCTGGTGGTTGTAGGGGTTCAGCGCCCCCAGCATTTCCTGCTCGAATTTGCTTTCCTTGATGCCCAGGCAATCGATCTGGACAAAATTGCCACCACTGCGACCGCCCACATTGTGAATGGTAGAGGCAGACTGGCGTTTGCCCGTCCCCACCTCACCAGCCAATAAAACCGGATCATCCGACTGACTGGCCTGATGCAGGCGCCGAACAAAGCTGTGAAAAGCCGCACTCGTGGGACTTTTGTGAAGCGTCAGGGAAGATCGGTCAGAGACAAAAGGTGGCATGGCTGATCACATGTTGTAAGCAATGTCATTTTTGACATCGGTGTCAATTTTAATGCAACATGAAAACTTTAGAACATACAAAGTCATCAAATAGAATATTCTCATAACCTCTCAAAAACGGTAGGTATACTTATATATGACCAGCCAAAGGGCACACCTTCGATTACCTTGGGTCAAATACGTATCAATCAGTGCAATATTGGATGGGAACCCGTTGACCCAACAACAAATCCTCGTTCAGGCTGGTGTACTTGTCCATGAACTCATATGAAAAAAGCCTCCAACTGTTTCCAGTTGGAGGCCTTTATACGATCAAATGGTCGGCGTGGCGGGATTCGAACTCGCGACCCCTTGCACCCCATGCAAGTGCGCTACCAGGCTGCGCTACACGCCGACAAGCTTTAAATTATACATCGAGAAAACAGTCTCACACGGTCAGCAGTGCACGAATTTCCAAAAGCTCCTTGTGCAACGCAGGATAGTCAGCCGCCGCATCGCCAAAATCAAATGCGGTCACGGGGGACTGCGTCACATCGATGAAATCGTCTTCATCCAAGTCAACACCGACATCGGCCCCTGCCCCCTCAGGCAAGCCTCGACGCCCTTGGCGATCTGCTTGCACCAGTTCTTGTAACTTGTTGCGTGCACCACTGATGGTGAAGCCTTGGTCATAAAGCAAATCACGGATGCGGCGGATCATCAGCACTTCATGGTGCTGGTAGTAACGGCGATTGCCGCGCCGCTTGACAGGACGCAATTGGGTGAACTCCTGCTCCCAGTAACGCAGCACGTGCGGCTTGACGCCGCACAACTCGCCCACTTCACCGATGGTGAAATAGCGTTTGGCTGGGATTGGAGGAAGCGAACTGTCCATGAGCGACAACAAGTTACGTGGAAAACCTTGTAGCTTACTGCAACTCGTGGATACAAGTCCAGCCGATTGGGTATCCTGTGATCCCTGTGGTTCTGAAAACCAACTCAACGCCGGTGCAACAGGACTTGTGCAGCCACCGAACAGAGTGTGAAAGCCAGCATCACCAAAGCCAGATGGACGGAACCATCGAGAGACACCAAGCCGATCAGATAGCCCCCGGCGGCACCCATCAATTGCTGCATCAATCCAGCCATCGCCACTGCGGTGCCGGCCAAGGAGGGGATCAAGCCCACCGTACCTGCCAGAGCAGGCGGATTCAAAAATCCATGACCAAAACCCAGCAACAAAAGTGGCAGGGAAATGGCCCAAGGGCTGGCCCACCCCCATAAAGCCAACAAGAGCACCAGCAAGATCGCCAGGACCGACAAGGCCTGACCCGCCAGCATCATGCGCCGCTCACCCATGCGGTGAATGAGCCGACTGGTCAGAAAATTGCCAACAATGTAGGACAGCGGCACGCACATGATGAACCAGCCCACCCCATCAGGACCGATGCCATAGCTGCGCAACACCGTCGGGGCTCCTGCCAAAAACACGTAAAAAGTGGCAGTGGTCGTCGCCAGAATCACCACATACAGCAGGAATGCCCGCTCGCGTGCCAAACGGGAATAAGCTGACACCATGCTGCTCAACCAATGCGTTTTATCGGTAGGCTTGCGCGATCCGGGCACGCCCCACCAAGCCGCCACGAACAGCGCGACCGATAAACCGGCCATCAGAAAAAAGTTGGTTTGCCAGCCCCAGCGCACATGAATTTGACCACCGATCAAGGTGGCCAAGGGCGGACACAAACCCAAGGCCATGCCGATGTAGGCCATCACACGGGTTCGCGCAGGACCATGAAAGATGTCTTGCACCGTGGATCGTCCCACCACCATCCCGGCGGCTGTACCAGCGCCCTGCACAAACCGGGCCAAAGTCAGGGTGAGCAAATGCTCTGACAGACCAGCCATCAAAGAGCCCGCCAAGGCGAGGACCAGCCCCATCAGCAAAATGCCTTTGCGCCCATAACGGTCAGACATGGGGCCATACACCAGCTGCAAAGCACCATAGGCCACCACATAGGCACTGAAAGTCAGCTGTACATCTGCTTGCGTGGCGTCAAAAACAGTCCCCCACGCTTGCATGGAGGGCAAGCAAATGGTCATGGCCAACAAACCCAGAGAAATTTGGGCCAGCAAATTGGCAATCAACCAGCCATGCGCTGTATCAGGTGTACGAAGCGCGTTCATCGATCGAGGATGCAAGCCAAAAACGAAGGCATGGATGGTTCAAAATCAAGCGAAAGGAGTTGCTTTCCATTCTAGGGCTGACGTTTCAACAGCGAACGCACGATGGAGACACCCAACACCACTGATTTTCAGACATCCCCAAAAATTCAGACGGGGCAACACACGCACATGATCACGCCATGAACCTGCCAGATAAGCAACGCCCACTCCGATCCGGCCACTCGTTTTGGGAGGACGTACAAGGCCTGTTCACCGGGACACTTCTGGTGGCGCTGGCGGTACTTTTTTTCAAAACCGCATCGCTGTTGACGGGCGGCACCACCGGCCTGGCCTTTCTGATCCATTACCCCAGCGGATGGCGCATTGGCGCGATCCTGTTTGCGATCAATCTGCCCTTCTATATTTTTGGCTACAAAGCCATGGGGCGGATGTTCACCCTCAAAACCTTTGCATCGGTGGGTCTGTTGTCCTTCTACATTGAAGTGCTGCCGCAGTGGATCCAAATTCAAGGCATCCATCCCATCTTCGCCGCCATCATGGGCGGCTTGCTGGCAGGCACCGGGATTTTGATTTTGATCCGCCACGGCGCCAGCCTGGGCGGTGTCAGCATCATGGCCATTTATCTGCAAAAGGTTCGGAACTGGCGCGCAGGCATGGTACAGATGGCAGTTGATGTGGCCATCTTGTTGCTCGGACTGTGGATCTTGAGTCCTGTGCAAGTGCTGCTCTCCATTTTGGGTGCCTTTGCACTCAACATGGTCATTGCCATCAACCACCGCGCAGGGCGCTACTTCACGGCTTAAACGACACGAACCTGGCAGCAATTGAAATAAAAAAAGCACCTTGAGTGACCTCAAGGTGCTTTTATATTTTGGTGGGCGATACATGGATCGAACATGTGACCCCTGCAGTGTGAATGCAGTGCTCTACCGCTGAGCTAATCGCCCTATCGCTTTGCAGCGTAGATCGCAATTATGACACAAAAACCGAGGGCTGAATCTGCCTTCGACAAAAAATCAAATGCATCAAATCAGGATGCAGCGACTTGGCGCCAAATGGTTTTGCCGCCGCTGGATTTGTCCAGCTGCATCAAGACCTCTTCGTGTGCCGCCAACTCTTGCTCGTTGGCTTGCAAAACGGGCAAGACAAAACCACTCAGATCCACCTGGACCACCACGCCACCCGTATCTGAAGACGCCACATCGCCTGCATCGATCAGCAAGGCCTCCTGGCCGCGCGTCATGTTGATGTACACGTCAGCCAGCAACTCGGCATCGAGCAAAGCGCCGTGCAAGGTGCGGCCGGAGTTGTCCACTTCCAGGCGGTCGCACAGCGCGTCGAGGCTGTTGCGCTTGCCGGGGAACATCTCCTTGGCCATGGCCAGGGTGTCGATGACGTTGCTGACGTAAGACTTCAGCGGCTTCTTGCCCACGCGCTCCAGCTCTTTATTCAAAAAGCCGATATCGAACGCTGCGTTGTGGATGATCAGTTCTGCATCGGCGAGGTAGTCCAGAATTTCTTCGGCCAGTTGCGCAAACTTGGGCTTGTCGCGCAAGAACTCGTTGCTGATGCCGTGCACCTTGAGCGCGTCTTCGTGGCTGTCGCGCTCAGGGTTGAAATAAAAATGCAGGTTCTTGCCCGTGAGCTTGCGGGCATACAGCTCCACACAACCCAGCTCGATGATGCGGTCGCCGCCTTCGGCCGAGAGGCCGGTGGTTTCGGTGTCCAGAACGATTTGACGCATACCCGTCTCCCGATCAGTGGTTTTCTTTGGCGTGGTTGATGGTGTAGCGCGGGATCTCGATCACCAGGTCCTGCCTGGCCACAAAGGCCTGGCAGCTCAGGCGCGAGTTGGGCTCCAGGCCCCAGGCGCGGTCCAGCAGGTCTTCTTCGGTTTCTTCCATCTCGTTGAGGCTTCTGAACCCTTCTCGCACGATGACGTGGCAGGTGGTGCAGGCCGCGCTCATGTCGCAGGCGTGCTCGATGTTGATTTTGTTGTCCAGCAGCGCTTCGCAAATGCTGGTGCCCGCAGGCGCGGTGATTTCTGCGCCGCTGGGGCAGTACTCGGGATGGGGCAGGATTTTGATGACGGGCATAGGTGTCTTTGAATTCGGAGCAGCTCGGACTTTACAAGGCCTGGATGTTTTGGCCCGCCAATGCTTTCTGGATGCTGTGGTTCATGCGCTCGGCCGCAAAGGCCTCGGTGCCTTTGGCCAGCACCTGCGTGCAGTCTTCCAGCGCCTTGGCATCTTGTTCGGTTTGAACGGCGGCTTGCAAAGTGGCCATCAGGGCATCGATGCGGGCACGCTCGGCATCGCTGAGCAATTGACCGTCGGCTGCCAGGGCGCTGCGCGTGGCCAGCAGCATGCGGTCGGCGTCCACACGGGCTTCAACCAGCGCACGGGCTTTCATGTCGGCCTGCGCGGTGGTGAAGCTTTCTTGCAGCATGGTAGCGATCTGATCGTCGCTCAGGCCATACGAAGGCTTGACGTCAATGCGCGCCTCCACCCCACTGATTTGTTCTTTGGCCCCGACGCTGAGCAAGCCATCGGCATCGACCGTGAAGGTGACTCGGATGCGAGCAGCACCCGCAGCCATGGGCGGGATGCCGCGCAGCTCAAAGCGGGCCAGGCTGCGGCAGTCTTGCACCAGATCGCGTTCGCCCTGCACCACATGCAGTGCCAGCGCGGTCTGACCATCCTGGTAGGTGGTGAAGTCTTGCGCCATGGCGGTCGGGATGGTCTGGTTGCGCGGAATGATGCGCTCCACCAAACCGCCCATGGTCTCAATGCCCAGCGACAGCGGGATCACGTCGAGCAGCAGCAATTCGCCCGCGGCGTTGTTGCCTGCCAGCTGGTTGGCCTGAATGGCCGCGCCCAGTGCCACGACTTCGTCGGGGTTCAGGTTATTCAGCGGGGCCTGTCCAAAAAAGTCGGCCACGGCCTGCTGGATTTGCGGCATGCGGGTGGAGCCACCGACCATGACCACGCCTTGCACATCGTCCTTGACCAATTGCGCATCGCGCAGCGCTTTGCTCACGGCGGTGATGCAGCGGGCCGTCAGGGCCTGGGTGGCTTGCTCGAAATCGGTACGGCTGATTTGCACCGACAAGCTGCCGGTGGACAAGGCGGCATTCAGCGTGACCGCGTCGGCGTGGGTGAGCGCTTCTTTGGCGGCGCGGGCCGCTGCCTTGAGCACGGTTTTGTCTTCGGCGGTGGCGGCCTGCAAGCCGGGCTGGCGCGCCATGGCGGCATCGGCCAGGGCCTGGTCGTAATCGTCGCCGCCCAAGGCTGAATCGCCACCGGTGGACAACACCTCGAACACGCCTTGCGTCAAGCGCAAGATGGAAATATCAAACGTGCCGCCGCCCAAATCGAACACGGCGTAAACGCCTTCACTGGCGTTGTCCAAGCCATAGGCAATGGCCGCTGCGGTGGGCTCGTTGATCAGGCGCAGCACATTCAGCCCCGCCAGTTGCGCGGCGTCTTTGGTGGCCTGACGCTGGGCATCGTCAAAGTAAGCGGGCACGGTGATGACCGCGCCGTACAAATCGTCGTTGAAGGTGTCTTCGGCGCGGTAACGCAGCGTGGCCAAAATTTCGGCACTGACTTCCACGGGCGACTTGGGGCCTTGCACCGTTTGGATGGAGAGCATGCCCTGTTCACTGGCCGTGAACTCGTAGGGCAGCTTGCTGCGGTCGGCAATGTCTTGCAGGCCGCGCCCCATGAAGCGCTTGACCGAAGCAATCGTGTTCACGGGATCGCTGGCAGCGGATTGCACCGCGTCAAAACCGATCTGGCGGCCCTGCCCCGGCATGAAGCGCACCACCGACGGCAAAATCACCCGTCCATCGTCGTCCGGCAAGCACTCGGCCACGCCGTTGCGCACCGAAGCCACCAGCGAATGCGTGGTGCCCAAGTCAATGCCCACCGCGATGCGGCGCTGGTGCGGGTCGGGCGACTGGCCCGGTTCAGAAATCTGCAGTAACGCCATGGTCAATCAGGGGTGGTGTTCAAGTCGCCCACCTGCATGAGGCGCTGCGACCCGAGGGTCAGGTCAATCGGTCGAGTTTAGCGTTCACTTCTTGCATGAAGCGCTCAATGAACATGAGCGCCCTCACCTGCCCCACGGCCTGCGCGGGGTCTTTGGCCACATCCAGCAACTGGGCCAGCGTTTGCTGCACGCGGCGCTGCTCGGCGGCCACCTGGTCGGCCAGGGCTTCCAAGCCTTGCACGCTGTCGGTGTCTTCCAGGTTTTCGCGCCATTCCATCTGCTGCATCAGAAAGGCGGCGGGCATGGCCGTGTTGTTGTCGGCCTGCACCGGCGCACCTTGCAATTCGCACAAATAGGCGGCGCGTTTGAGCGGGTCTTTCAGGCGCTGATACGCCTCGTTGATGCGCACCGACCATTGCATGGCGATTCGCTGTGCAGCCGCGCCTTCGGCGGCAAAGCGGTCGGGGTGGGCTTCGCGCTGCAAAGCCTTCCAGCGGGCGTCGAGCTGTGCGCGGTCCTGCGCGTACTGCACGGGCACATCAAACAGCTCGAAGTCGTTGGCTTGCAGGGAAATCACACGCGGAAAGACTCGCCGCAACCGCAGCGGTCGCGTTCATTGGGGTTGTTGAAGCGGAAACCTTCGTTCAGGCCTTCGCGCACAAAGTCGAGTTCAGTGCCGTCGATGTAGGCCAGGCTTTTCGGGTCCACCAGCACCTTGACGCCGTGGCCTTCAAAGACCACGTCTTCCGGCGCGATCTCGTCCACGTATTCGAGCTTGTAGGCCAGGCCCGAGCAGCCGGTGGTCTTGACACCCAGACGCACCCCCACACCCGAGCCGCGTTTGGCCAGGTAGCGGGTCACATGCCGTGCGGCAGCTTCAGACAGAGTGATGGCCATGTCAGTTCAGGTGTTTCTTTTTGTAGTCGTCCACAGCCGCCTTGATGGCGTCTTCGGCCAGGATGGAGCAGTGGATTTTGACGGGCGGCAGCGCCAGTTCTTCGGCGATCTGGCTGTTTTTCAGGGCCGCTGCTTCGTCCAGCGTTTTGCCCTTGACCCATTCGGTGACGAGTGAGCTGGACGCGATGGCCGAGCCGCAGCCGTAGGTCTTGAAGCGTGCGTCTTCGATCACCCCGGTTTGCGGGTTCACCTTGATCTGCAGCTTCATCACGTCGCCGCAAGCGGGTGCACCGACCATGCCGGTGCCCACGTCTTCGTCGCCCTTGTCAAACGAGCCCACGTTGCGGGGGTTTTCATAGTGGTCAACCACTTTTTCAGAATAAGCCATGGTATTTCTCCTTTATCAATGAGCCGCCCACTGGATGGTGCTCAAGTCGATGCCGTCTTTGTACATTTCCCACAAGGGGCTGAGTTCGCGCAGCTTGGCCACGTTGTGGCGGATGGTGGCAATCGCCTCGTCAATCTCGGCCTCGGTGGTCCAGCGGCCAATCGTCATGCGCAAGCTGCTGTGTGCCAGCTCGTCGCTGCGGCCCAAGGCTCGCAGTACATAGCTGGGCTCCAGGCTGGCCGAGGTGCAGGCCGAGCCCGACGACACCGCCAGGCCCTTGATGCCCATGATCAGCGACTCGCCCTCGACAAAGTTGAAGCTCATGTTGATGTTTTGCGGCACGCGCTGGGTGGCGTGGCCGTTCAAAAACACCTGCTCCATGTCTTTCAAGCCATTGATCAGGCGGTCGTGCAGGGCGCGGGCCTTGGCGTTGTCCTGATCCATCTCCAGCTTGGCCAGGCGGAAGGCCTCGCCCATGCCCACGCACTGGTGGGTGGGCAAAGTACCCGAGCGCATGCCGCGCTCATGGCCGCCACCGTGCATCTGCGCCTCCAGGCGAATGCGGGGTTTGCGGCGCACATACAAAGCGCCGATGCCTTTGGGGCCATAGGTTTTGTGTGAAGCCAGGCTCATCAGATCAACCGGCAGCGTAGCCATGTCGATGGCAACTTTGCCCGTGGCTTGCGCAGCGTCCACATGGAAGACGATGCCTTTTTCGCGGCACAGCGCGCCGATGCCGGGGATGTCCTGAATCACGCCGATCTCGTTGTTCACAAACATCACGCTGATCAGGATGGTGTCGGGGCGAATGGCGGCCTTGAGCGCGTCCATGCTGAGCATGCCGTCGTCTTGCACATCCAGATACGTCACTTCAAAACCCTGACGCTCCAGCTCGCGCATGGTGTCGAGCACGGCTTTGTGTTCGGTCTTGACGGTGATCAGGTGCTTGCCGCGTGACTTGTAAAAGTGCGCTGCACCCTTGATGGCCAGGTTGTTGGACTCGGTCGCGCCGCTGGTCCAGACGATTTCGCGGGGGTCGGCACCGATCAAAGCCGCCACGTCTTCGCGGGCTTTTTCAACGGCGGCTTCGGCTTCCCAGCCCCAGGCGTGGCTGCGGGATGCGGGGTTCCCAAAGTGCTCGCGCAACCAGGGAATCATCGCGTCCACCACGCGAGGATCGCATGGGGTGGTTGCGCCGTAGTCGAGGTAAATCGGCAGGTGTGGGGTCGTGTCCATGGCGGTACTTCTTTTAAAAATCAGGATTTGGCAAACACGGTGCCCAACTCGAAAACAGAATTGGGCCCCGTCACGCGGATGGGTTTGACCACCGGCACGGGCGAAATGGCACGTTTGATGTTGGGCTTGCTCTCCACCACCAAGCCTTTGGCCAATTGGTCTTCAACCAGTTTTTGCAAGGAAACGGAGTCGAGAAACTCGACCATCTTGGCATTGAGCGAAGCCCACAGATCATGGGTCATGCAACGGGCATCACCGCCATGGCAGTTTTCCTTGCCACCACAATGCGTGGCGTCGATGGGCTCGTCCACCGACAAGATGATGTCGGCCACGGTGATGTCGCTGGCTTTGCGACCCAGGGTGTAACCGCCGCCGGGGCCACGGGTGGACTCGACCAGGTTGTGGCGGCGCAGCTTGCCAAAAAGCTGTTCCAGATAAGACAGAGAAATTTGCTGGCGCTGGCTGATGGCGGCCAAAGTGACGGGACCCGCGTCTTGACGCAAAGCCAGATCGATCATGGCGGTGACGGCAAAACGGCCTTTGGTGGTGAGACGCATGGCAGGCTCCTGAAGTGGGTGGGCTGTTACCCTGGTTTTTGCTCTTGCAGTGTTCCCGAGTAAACGAGTCAAGTATACCGCAATCCCGATCAAAACGCTCGGGTTATAGGGTTATTCATCCTCTGTAGGTCGGCGGCTTCAGCCCCGACATGAATTCGTGTCAAGACGACTATGTCGGGGCTGAAGCCGCCGACCTACAAGAGGCGACCACCTTTTTGAGGGAGACTCAAGCCCGAATCAGCGGCACGATGTGATCGCCACCCGTGGCGCCAAAGGCTTGCTCTTTCAAGATGGTCAGCTGGTCCCGCACCTGGGCGGCCTTTTCGAACTCCAGATTGCGGGCGTGTTCCATCATCTGTTTTTCGAGCTGCTTGATGGCCTTGGCGATGTCTTTCTCGCTCATGTCCTCGACCTTGGCCTTTTGCAGCGCGGCCTGCTCCAGGCGCTCGGCCTCTTTGCCCGACTTCTCGCTGTACACACCGTCGATGAGGTCGCGCACCTTCTTGACGATGCTCTTGGGCGTGATGCCGTGTTCTTCGTTGAAGGCCACTTGCTTGGCTCGGCGACGCTCGGTCTCGCCCATGGCTTTTTTCATGGACTCGGTGATGCGGTCGGCGTACAAAATCGCCTTGCCATTGAGGTTACGGGCCGCACGGCCAATGGTCTGGATCAGGCTGCGCTCGGCGCGCAAGAAGCCTTCTTTGTCGGCATCCAGAATGGCCACCAGCGACACTTCAGGAATGTCGATCCCCTCGCGCAGCAGGTTGATGCCCACCAGCACATCGAATGCCCCCAGGCGCAAGTCGCGCAAGATCTCGACCCGCTCCACCGTGTCCACATCGCTGTGCAGATAACGCACCTTGACACCGTTGTCACTGAGGTAGTCGGTCAGCTGCTCAGCCATGCGTTTGGTCAGCGTGGTGATCAGCACCCGCTCGTTCTTGTCGACCCGGATACGGATTTCCTGCAGTACATCATCCACCTGGTGCGTGGCCGGGCGTACTTCCACCAGCGGGTCCACCAGCCCCGTGGGACGCACCACCTGCTCCACCACCTTGCCAGCGTGCGTTTTTTCGTAATCAGCGGGCGTGGCCGAGACGAAGATGCACTGGCGCATGCGCTTTTCAAACTCTTCGAACTTGAGCGGCCGGTTGTCCAGCGCGCTGGGCAGGCGAAAGCCGTATTCCACCAGCGTGGTCTTGCGCGCCTTGTCCCCGTTGTACATGGCGTTGAGCTGGCCAATCATCTGGTGGCTCTCGTCCAAGAACATGATGGCATCGGGCGGCATGTAGTCCGTCAGCGTGCTGGGCGGATCGCCCGGCGCTGCGCCCGACAGGTGCCGGGTGTAGTTCTCAATGCCCTTGCAGTGCCCCACTTCAGACAGCATCTCCAGGTCAAACCGGGTGCGCTGCTCCAGCCGCTGCGCCTCCACCAGCTTGCCCATGCCCACAAGCTCTTTCAAACGCTGGTCCAGCTCCAGCTTGATGGTTTCCACCGCCGCCAGCACCTTGTCGCGCGGCGTCACGTAGTGGCTCGACGGATAGACCGTGAAGCGCGGAATCTTTTGCCGGATGCGCCCGGTGAGCGGGTCAAACAGCTGCAGGCTCTCGACCTCGTCGTCAAACAACTCGATGCGAATCGCCAACTCGGAGTGCTCGGCCGGGAACACGTCGATGGTGTCGCCCCGAACCCGGAACTTGCCGCGGCTGAACTCCATGTCGTTGCGCTGGTACTGCATGCGGATCAGCTGGGCGATCACATCGCGCTGGCCCAGCTTGTCGCCGGCGCGCAGCGTCATGATCATGCGGTGGTAGCTCTCGGGCTCGCCGATGCCGTAGATGGCCGACACCGTGGCCACGATCACCACATCGCGCCGCTCCATGATGCTTTTGGTGCACGACAGGCGCATCTGTTCGATGTGCTCGTTGATCGCCGAGTCTTTCTCGATGAACAAATCGCGCTGCGGCACATAGGCTTCGGGCTGGTAATAGTCGTAGTAACTGACGAAATACTCGACCGCGTTCTTGGGAAAGAACTCGCGGAACTCGCTGTACAGCTGCGCGGCCAGAGTCTTGTTGGGCGCGAACACAATGGCCGGCCGCCCCAATTGGGCGATCACGTTGGCCATGGTGAAGGTCTTGCCCGAACCGGTCACGCCCAGCAGGGTCTGGAACACCTCACCGTCTTGCACGCCTTCGACCAACTGTTCAATCGCCACGGGCTGGTCACCCGCAGGCGGGTACGGCTGGAACAACTCGAATGGCGAGCCGGGGTAGCTGACAAATTGGCCCGTGGCTTGGGCAGAAGAAACTTCAGTGAGCGCGGTCATCGGTGGGGCCATGCTGGCCGTTAAAATCGGGGACAACCCGAAAGCCTAACCGAGGATCGGGTTTCCTGCCACCACTGAACACAATCCAAGGACTTTCCATGTCTCTGTTTTCCGCCGTCGAAATGGCCCCCCGCGACCCGATCCTGGGCCTGAACGAGCAATTTGCTGCCGACACCAACCCCAACAAAGTGAATTTGGGCGTGGGCGTGTACTTCGACGACAACGGCAAACTGCCCCTGCTGCAGTGCGTGCAGGCCGCCGAAAAAGCCATGATGGCCACCCCTTCGGCCCGTGGTTACCTGCCGATCGACGGCATCGTGGCCTACGACAACGCGGTCAAGGCCTTGGTTTTTGGCGCTGACTCCGACGTGGTCAAGGCCGGTCGTGTGTCCACCGTGCAAGCCATCGGCGGCACTGGCGGCCTGAAAATCGGTGCCGACTTCCTGAAGAAGGTCAGCCCCAATGCCAAAGTGCTGATTTCTGACCCCAGCTGGGAAAACCACCGCGCCATCTTCGTGAACGCCGGTTTTGAAGTCGACACCTACGCCTACTACGACGCGGCCAAGCGCGGCGTCAACTTTGAAGGCATGCTGGCCAGCCTGAACGCTGCGGCCGCAGGCACCATCGTGGTGCTGCACGCTTGCTGCCATAACCCGACCGGCTACGACATCACCGACGCCCAGTGGGACCAGGTGATCGCCGTCGTCAAGGCCAAGGGCCTGACTGCATTCCTCGACATGGCTTACCAGGGCTTTGGCCACGGCATTGCCGAAGACGGCGCGGTGATCGGCAAGTTCGTGGCTGCGGGACTGAACATTTTTGTCTCCACCTCGTTTTCCAAGAGCTTCAGCCTCTACGGCGAGCGCGTGGGCGCCCTGTCGGTGGTCGCTTCGGACAAAGAAGAAGCCAGCCGCGTGTTGTCGCAACTGAAAATCGCGATCCGCACCAACTACTCCAACCCACCCATCCACGGTGGCGCGGTGGTGGCAGCCGTGCTGAACAACCCCGAGCTGCGCGCCCAGTGGGAAAGCGAATTGGCCGAAATGCGCGTGCGCATCAAGGCCATGCGCCAAAAACTGGTGGACAGCCTCAAAGCCGCTGGCGTCAAGCAAGACATGAGCTTCATCACCACGCAGATCGGCATGTTCAGCTATTCGGGCCTGACCAAGGACCAAATGGTGCGCCTGCGCAACGAGTTTGGCGTGTATGGCACCGACACCGGCCGCATGTGCGTGGCGGCTCTGAACAGCAAGAACATCGACTACGTCTGCCAGGCGATTGCCAAGGTCGTTTAAAACCTGCCAAAACCAGCAAAAAAACCGCCCTTGTGGCGGTTTTTTTGTCGAGGTCGCCTAGACGACATGGGATTAGGGAGAACACTCGAGAAATTTGAAGCCAAGTCCTGTAGGATTGCTGCACCGCACCATTTATCGGCTCCGTCCCAAGGGAAACTGTCACATGCTTTACCAGATCTTCGAAACACAACGCTCGATCATGGAACCTTTTTCCGATCTGGCGCAGGCTGCAGCCAAGCTCTATAGCAACCCGCTGAGCCCCATTTCGCAGACCCCTTTGGCACAACGCGTGTCGGCCGGTTATGCCCTGATGCACCGCCTGGGCAAAGACTACGAAAAACCCGAATTCGGCATCAAGACGGTCAAGGTCAACAAGACCGATGTGGCCATCCACGAGCGCATCGAGATCGACAAGCCTTTTTGCGAGCTGCGCCGCTTCAAGCGCTTCTCGGACGATCCAGCCACCCTGACACAGCTCAAGGCCCAGCCTGCCGTGTTGATCGTAGCGCCTCTGTCGGGCCACTACGCCACCTTGCTGCGCGACACGGTGCGCACCATGCTGCAAGACCACAAGGTTTACATCACCGACTGGAAGAACGCCCGCCTGGTGCCCCTGTCCGAAGGTGAATTCCACCTGGACGACTACATTAACTACGTGCAGGAATTCATCCGCCACCTGCAGTCGATTTATGGCAACTGCCATGTCGTGAGCGTTTGCCAACCGACCGTGCCGGTGATGGCCGCCGTGTCGCTCATGGCCAGCCGTGGCGAGAAGACCCCTCTGACCATGACCATGATGGGCGGCCCCATTGATGCACGCAAGTCACCCACCTCGGTGAACAACCTGGCCACCAACAAGAGCTTCGAGTGGTTCGAGAACAACGTGATCTACCGCGTACCGGCCAACTTCCCCGGCGCGGGTCGCCGCGTGTACCCCGGCTTCCTGCAGTACACCGGTTTTGTGGCCATGAACCCCGACCGCCACGCCACCAGCCATTACGACTACTTCAAAGACCTGATCAAGGGTGACGACGCCAGCGCCGAAGCCCACCGCAAGTTCTACGACGAGTACAACGCCGTGCTGGACATGGATGCCGATTACTACCTGGAAACCATCCAGACCGTATTCCAGGACTTCAAACTGGTCAACGGCACCTGGGACGTGAAGGGCGTAGATGGCAAAGTCGAGCGCGTGCGCCCGCAAGACATCAAAGGCACCGCCTTGCTGACCGTGGAAGGCGAGCTGGACGACATCTCCGGCTCGGGCCAGACTCGCGCTGCGCAAGACATGTGCACTGGCGTTGCTGCCAATGACCGTCTGCATCTGGAAGTGCCCGGTGCTGGCCACTACGGCATTTTCAGCGGCAGCCGCTGGCGCACCATCGTGTATCCACAGGTGGTGAATTTCATCAAGAGCCACGCGGCACCTGCAGCCAAGGCCGCGCCGGTCAAAGCCAAAACCCTTGCCGCCAAGCCTGTCGCCGCAGCACCCAAAGCCGTGGTCAAGGCTGCCGTCAAGGCCCCTGTGAAGGCTGTGGCCACCAAAGCCAAAGTGGCGCCCAAGCCTGCGGTCAAAGCCAGCGCACCGGCCGTCAAAACCAATTGGGTTGAGCCCAAGAAAAAAGCCTGAGGCCCATGCCTGCTTCCCAAGAAACAGCGCCTGAAACCCAGGCGCTTTTTCAATGCCTGAACGATGCGCTGCCGCAAACGCAGTGCACGCGCTGCGGCTACCCCGATTGCGCCAGCTATGCCCTGGCCATGGCCCTGGGCCAAGCCCCGATCAACCAATGCCCGCCAGGCGGCCAAGCGGGCATTGAGCGGCTGGCACAACTGACCGGCCGGCCGGTTTTGCCGCTGAACCCCGAACACGGTATGGAAGGCCCCCGTCAGATGGCCATCATCGACGAAGCCTGGTGCATCGGCTGCACGCTGTGCATCAAGGTCTGCCCGACCGATGCCATCCTGGGGGCCAACAAACTGATGCACACCGTGATCGAGCCCTGGTGCACCGGTTGCGAGTTGTGCATCCCGGTGTGCCCGGTGGACTGCATTCAGCTGGAAAATGTGACTGGCGACAAAACCGGCTGGGCCGCCTGGTCTGCAGAGCAAGCCTTCACAGCACGCGAGCGCCACACCTCGCGGCAACAGCGCCTGGTGCGTGAAGAAGCCGAGCACCAAAGACAATTGCAAGCCAAGGCCGAACACAAACTGGCCGATCTGGCTGCCCACACCAAGGGCACCAACAACGCCCCCGAAGTAGACCGCAAACGCGCCATCATCGAAGCGGCACTGGCCAAAGCAAAAGCCCGCCAGACCGGGGTCTGACGGGCTTTGGGGTTACCTGTGTCGGAGCTGAAGCTCCGACCTACAAAAGAATCTGTAGGTCGGCGGCTTTAGCCCCGACAACAAATCAATGCGCGTTGGCAGCCAACGCCGCAAAGGCCTTGACCACTTCGGCCGGGGCCTGCACCAGCTCAATCAACACGCCCTCGCCGCCAATGGGGAACTCGTCGTTCGCCTTGGGGTGCAAAAAGGTGATGTCGAAACCAGCCGCACCCTTGCGGATGCCGCCGGGCGCAAAGCGCACGCCTTGTGCCGTGAGCCATTCCACAGCCACAGGCAGGTCGTCGATCCACAAACCGATGTGGTTCAGCGGCGTGGTGTGCACGGCGGGCTTTTTCTCGGGGTCCAGCGGTTGCATCAAATCGACCTCGACCTTGAAGGGGCCGGTGCCGATGGCGCAGATGTCTTCGTCCACGTTCTCGCGTTCGCTTTTGAAGGTGCCGGTGACTTCCAGGCCGAACATGTCGACCCAGAGTTTTTGCAGGCGGGCCTTGTCAGGCCCGCCAATGGCGATCTGCTGAACGCCCAGAACCTTGAATGGACGTGTCATTTATTCGAACTCCACGATCATCTGATCCACCGTCAGCGACTCGCCCTTGGCGGCGACCACTTTCTTCACAACGCCGTCTTGCGCTGCAAACAGCACGTTTTCCATCTTCATGGCTTCGATCACGGCCACGCGCTCGCCGGCTTGCACCTTCTGGCCAGGCTGCACCGACACCTCGACCAAGAGGCCGGGCATGGGCGAAATCACATAGCGGCTCAGGTCTGGCGGTGCCTTGAACGGCATGAGCTTGTGCAGCTCGGCCATGCGGGGCGACATCACCAGCGCTTCGATGCGCGTGCCGTTGTGCTGCACTTGCAGGGCCAGCGGGTTTTTGACGGTGCCGCGCTCGACTTGTGCCGTGAAGGGCTTGCCGTTGCAAGCGCCTTCGATTCGGATGTCGTTCAAGCGCGAGTTGCTCTCGATGGCATACGTCTTGCCGTCCACCGTGATTTTGGCCACGCCGGACTTGCCCACGAACTCATCCACATGCACTTGCACATAGCGGTTGTTGCCGCCCTGGCCCAGCTCGACCACGGTGTAGTCCTGACCCACCTGCACGTCATAGCCGGGCAACTGGCCGCTCAGGTTGGCGGCGCGTTCACGCGACTTGCGGCGCACGAATGCGGCCAAAGCAGCCAGAAAATCGTGGTCATCGTGCGGCACGTCTTCGGCACGGAAACCGTGGGCGTAGTGCTCGGCGATGAAGCCGGTGTTGAACTGTCCGCTCACAAACTTGGGATGAGCCAACAAGGCAGCCTGGAAAGGGATGTTGGAGCTGATGCCGCGGATCACAAAGCCGTTCAGGGCTTCACGCATTTTGGCGATGGCTTCGTTGCGGTCCTTGCCGTGCACGATCAGCTTGGCGATCATCGAGTCATAGAACATCGGGATCTCGCCGCCGTCCTGCACACCGGTGTCCACACGCACGCCCTGCAAGGCGCTGGTGTTGCCCTGGAACATGCTCTGCTTGGGTGTCTGAAAACGCACCAGGCGGCCAGTGGACGGCAGGAAGTTACGGAAGGGGTCTTCGGCGTTGATGCGGCACTCGATGGCCCAGCCATCGCGCTTGACGTCGGCTTGAGCGAACGAAAGTTTCTCGCCAGCAGCCACACGGATCATCTGCTCCACCAAGTCGAGGCCGGTGATGCACTCGGTCACTGGGTGCTCCACCTGCAGACGGGTGTTCATTTCGAGGAAGTAGAAGTCCTGGTCCTTGCCGACCACGAATTCCACGGTACCGGCGGACTGGTACTTCACGGCCTTGGCCAGGGCCACGGCCTGCTCGCCCATGGCCTTGCGGGTCGCGTCCGAGATGAAGGGGCTTGGCGCCTCTTCGATCACCTTCTGGTGGCGGCGCTGGATCGAGCACTCGCGCTCGTTCAGGTACACCACGTTGCCGTGGCTGTCGCCCAGAATCTGGATTTCGATGTGGCGGGGTTCGAGCACGTATTTCTCGATGAACACGCGGTCATCGCCAAAGCTGTTGCGCGCTTCGTTGCGGCAGGAGGTGAAACCTTCGAGGGCTTCTTTGTCGTTGAAGGCTACGCGCAAACCCTTGCCGCCGCCGCCAGCCGAAGCCTTGATCATGACGGGGTAGCCAATGCCCTTGGCGATCTCAACCGCTTGTTCGGCGGTGTCGATGGCGTCGTTGTAGCCGGGGATGGTGTTGACCTTGGCCTCGTTGGCCAATTTCTTGGAGGCGATCTTGTCGCCCATGGCGGCAATTGAATGGGCCTTGGGGCCGATGAAAGCGATGCCCTCGTCTTCGCAGCGCTTGGCAAACTCGGTGTTCTCGCTCAGGAAGCCATAGCCAGGGTGAATGGCTTGTGCGCCCGTGGCCTTGGCCGCCGCGATGATCTTGTCCGCCACCAGGTAGGACTCGCGCGAAGGCGCAGGGCCGAGCAAAACCGCTTCGTCGGCCAGCATCACATGGCGGGCTTCTTTGTCAGCCTCGGAGTAAACGGCCACGGTTTTGATGCCCATTTTGTGAGCGGTGGCGATGACGCGGCAGGCAATTTCGCCACGGTTGGCAATCAGGATTTTGGTAAACATTTTGTTCTTCTCCTTGGCAATCACAGTGGAATGTTCCCGTGCTTGCGCCATGGGTTTTCAATCTTCTTGTCTTTGAGCATGACCAGCGAACGGGCAATGCGCTTGCGGGTTTCGTGCGGCTGGATGACGTCGTCAATGAAGCCACGGGCACCGGCCACGAAGGGGTTGGCAAAGCGGGCTTTGTATTCGGCTTCTTTGGCGGCCAGCTTTTCGGGGTCGCCCTTGTCTTCGCGGAAGATGATTTCCACCGCGCCCTTGGCACCCATCACCGCAATCTCGGCATTCGGCCAGGAGAAGTTCACATCGCCACGCAGGTGCTTGGAGGCCATCACGTCATAAGCGCCGCCATAGGCCTTGCGCGTGATGACGGTGATCTTGGGCACGGTGCACTCGGCGTACGCGTACAGCAATTTGGCACCGTGTTTGATGATGCCGCCGAACTCTTGCGAGGTGCCGGGCATGAAACCGGGCACGTCCACAAAGGTGATGACGGGGATGTTGAACGCATCGCAGAAGCGCACAAAACGGGCCGCCTTGATGGAGCTCTTGATGTCCAGGCAGCCTGCCAGCACCAGTGGCTGGTTGGCCACGATGCCCACGGTTTGACCGTCCACACGGGCAAAGCCGATCAGGATGTTTTTGGCGTAGTCGGGTTGCAGCTCGAAGAAATCGCCATCGTCCACGGTCTTGACGATAAGTTCCTTCATGTCATAGGCCTTGTTGGGGTTCTCGGGCACCAGGGTGTCCAGGCTCATGTCCATGCGGTCGATCGGGTCACCGCTCTTGCGCACGGGGGCCTTTTCGCGGTTGTTCAGCGGCAGGTAGTTGTAGAGGCGGCGCAGCATCAAGAGCGCTTCCACGTCGTTCTCGAAAGCCATGTCGGCCACACCGCTCTTGGTGGTGTGGGTGATGGCACCACCCAGTTCTTCGGCGGTCACTTCTTCGTGCGTCACGGTCTTGACCACATCAGGGCCGGTCACGAACATATACGAGGAATCCTTGACCATGAAAATGAAGTCGGTCAAGGCCGGTGAGTACACAGCACCACCAGCTGAAGGGCCCATGATCATGCTGATCTGGGGCACCACGCCGGAGGCCATCACGTTACGCTGGAACACTTCGGCATAGCCGCCAAGCGAAGCCACGCCTTCCTGGATGCGGGCGCCGCCCGAGTCGTTCAGGCCAATCACGGGTGCGCCGACTTTCATCGCCTGGTCCATGATCTTGCAGATTTTTTCGGCGTGTGTTTCAGACAAGGCACCGCCATACACGGTGAAGTCCTGGCTGAACACAAACACCAGACGGCCATTGATCATGCCGTAGCCGGTGACCACGCCGTCGCCGGGGATCTTGTTGTCCTGCATGCCGAAGTCGGTGCAACGATGCTCGACGAACATGTCCCACTCTTCGAAGGTGCCTTCGTCCAGCAAGACCTCGATGCGCTCACGGGCCGTGAGCTTGCCTTTGGCGTGCTGCGCGTCAATGCGCTTTTGCCCGCCACCCAAGCGGGCCGCAGCGCGCTTTTTTTCCAGTTGTTCGATGATGTCTTGCATGGTTGCTCTCTCTTTTCTCCAGGAAGATTCAGGTTAACTCTGCGCTTGGTAGGCACCGAGCAGTTGACGGGCAGCCGTCGAGGCGGCCACTTGGCCCGCTGCGACTTGTTGGCTCAATTGGGGCAGCAGCGTTTGCACACGCGGCTGCGCCCGGAAGTTTTGTTTCAGACCGGCGTCGATACGCTCCCACATCCACGACAGGGCTTGTTGCTGACGACGGATGCCAAAGCGGCCGTTCGTTTGCTGGATGGCCTTGAATTCGCTGACCGCCGCCCAGAAGCTGTCCACGCCTTGGTTCAACAGCGCGCTGATCTGCACCACCTTGGGATGCCAGACGCTGCCGTCGCCGTGCATATGGCCCGACGAGGCGTGCATGCCCAGCAACTGCAAGGCGCTGGTGATTTGCAACTGCGCCCGGGTGGCGGCGATGGCGTCGATGTCGGCCTTGTTGATGACCACCAGATCGGCGATTTCCATGACGCCTTTTTTGATGGCCTGCAGGTCGTCGCCCGCGTTGGGCAGTTGCAGCAGCACAAACATGTCGCTCATGTTGGCCACCGCCGTTTCGCTCTGGCCCACGCCCACCGTCTCGACGATCACCACGTCGTAGCCTGCGGCCTCGCACACCAGCATGGACTCGCGGGTTTTTTCGGCCACACCGCCCAGCGTGCCGCTGCTGGGGCTGGGGCGGATGTAGGCCTGTGGGTGCACGCTCAGGTGCTCCATGCGGGTCTTGTCGCCCAGAATCGAGCCGCCCGACACGGTGCTGGACGGGTCCACCGCCAACACCGCCACGCGGTGGCCCTGTCCAATCAGGTAGAGGCCCAGCGCCTCGATGAAGGTGGACTTGCCCACGCCGGGCACACCGCTGATGCCCAGACGGAAAGAATCGCCCGTGTGCGGCAACATGGCCGTGAGCAGTTCATCGGCCAGAGCGCGGTGGTCAGCCCGGGTGGATTCGAGCAACGTGATCGCCTTGGCCATGGCGCGGCGCTGCACCGGCGCAATGCCGTGCAGCAAACCTTGCAACAACTGATCAGGCGTCACGCCGGTGTCCCGCTGCGACTGTTCAGGCCACGGCCTTCTTGATCTGCTCCAGCACGTCTTTGGCGCTGGCGGGGATGGGGGTGCCGGGGCCGTAGATGCCTTTGACGCCTGCGTCGTACAGCATCTCGTAGTCCTGGCGCGGGATCACGCCGCCCACAAAGACGATGATGTCGTCCGCGCCCTGCTTCTTGAGCTCGGCAATGATGGCGGGCACCAGGGTCTTGTGACCGGCGGCCAGCGTGGACACGCCCACAGCGTGCACGTCGTTTTCGATGGCCTGACGGGCGCACTCTTCAGGGGTCTGGAACAGCGGGCCCATATCCACGTCAAAGCCCAGATCGGCATAGGCGGTGGCCACCACTTTGGCGCCACGGTCGTGGCCGTCCTGGCCCAGCTTGGCGATCATCACGCGGGGGCGACGGCCGTGCTGGTCAGCAAAGGCAGCGATTTCTTTTTGCAGTTGTTCCCAGCCTTCGGCCGAGTCGTAAGCGGCAGCGTACACACCAGTCACCTTTTGTGTGTCGGCGCGGTGGCGGCCAAAGGCCTTTTCCAGCGCGTCGGAAACTTCACCCACGGTGGCCCGCAGGCGGATGGCCTGGATCGACAGATCCAGCAGGTTGCCCTGGCCGGATTCGGCCGAAGCGGTCAAAGCGTCCAGCGCAGCTTGCACTTTGGCGCTGTCGCGACTGGCGCGAATGGCTTTGAGTCGCTCAATCTGGCCGTCGCGCACCTTGACGTTGTCGATCGACAGCGTCTCGACCAGGTCTTCCTTGGCCAGCTTGTATTTGTTGACACCCACGATGACGTCTTTGCCGGAGTCGATGCGGGCCTGTTTTTCGGCGGCGGCGGCTTCGATCTTGAGCTTGGCCCAGCCGCTGTCCACGGCCTTGGTCATGCCGCCCATGGCTTCGACTTCTTCGATGATCGCCCAGGCCTTGTCGGCCATCTCTTGGGTCAGGCTCTCCATCATGTAAGAACCGGCCCAAGGATCGATCACGTTGGTGATGTGGGTTTCTTCCTGAATGATCAGCTGCGTGTTGCGGGCGATGCGCGAGCTGAATTCGGTGGGCAGCGCAATGGCTTCGTCCAGCGAGTTGGTGTGCAGCGACTGGGTGCCACCAAACACGGCCGCCATGGCCTCAATGGTGGTACGCACCACGTTGTTGTAGGGGTCCTGCTCGGTGAGCGACCAGCCCGAGGTCTGGCTGTGCGTGCGCAGCATCAGGCTCTTGGGGTTTTTGGCGTCGAAGCCCTTCATGATGCGGCACCACAGCAGGCGGGCGGCGCGCATCTTGGCGATTTCGAGGTAAAAGTTCATGCCCACTGCCCAGAAGAAGGACAGGCGACCGGCGAAGTCGTCCACGTCCATGCCCTTGGCAATGGCGGTCTTCACGTATTCCTTGCCGTCGGCCAGGGTGAAGGCCATTTCCAGCGCCTGGTTGGCACCGGCTTCCTGCATGTGGTAGCCGGAAATCGAGATCGAGTTGAACTTGGGCATGTTCTTGGCCGTGTACTCGATGATGTCGCCGATGATCTTCATCGACGGCTCGGGCGGGTAGATGTAGGTGTTGCGCACCATGAACTCTTTCAGAATGTCGTTCTGAATCGTTCCAGAGAGTTTGTCTTGCGAGACGCCCTGCTCTTCGGCGGCGACCACGTAGCCCGCCAGCACCGGCAATACGGCGCCGTTCATGGTCATCGAGACCGAGACTTTGTCCAGCGGGATCTCGTTGAACAGGATTTTCATGTCTTCGACCGAGTCGATGGCCACACCGGCCTTGCCCACGTCGCCTTCCACACGGGGGTGGTCGGAGTCGTAGCCGCGGTGCGTGGCCAAGTCAAAGGCCACCGACACGCCCTGACCGCCTGCGGCCAAAGCCTTGCGGTAGAAAGCGTTGGACTCTTCGGCAGTTGAGAAACCGGCGTACTGGCGGATCGTCCAGGGGCGCACGGCGTACATGGTGGCCTGTGGGCCGCGCAGGAAAGGCTCAAAGCCCGGCAGCGTGTTGGCGTAAGGCAGGTTGGCCGTGTCTTCGGCGGTGTAGAGCGGCTTAACGACGATGCCGTCCGGCGTCTTCCAGTTCAGAGCGTTCACATCGCCGCTGGGGGCGGATTTGGTCGCTGCTTTTTGCCAGGCTTCCAGGTTGGAGGCGTTGAATTCAAAGGATTTGGACGACATGGCTCACCACTTTCGAGACAAAATAACTTGCGCCGATTCTGGCAGCCCATGGCTGCCTACCCGCTTACAAGTACTGTGATTCATAATTATTGATGCAGAATATTTTAACCCGCTTACAATCCTCTGCAAGAAACCGACCCGAAATTGTCCATGTCCGCCTTGTCCCTTGCCCCCCGAGCCCTGTACGAAGAAGTGGCCGAGCTGCTTCGGCAACGCATTTTCGCGCGCGAACTGGAGCCCGGCAGCTGGATTGACGAGCTGCGCATTGCCGAAGCGCTGGGCATCAGCCGCACCCCTTTGCGCGAAGCCCTCAAAGTGCTGGCTGCCGAAGGCCTGGTGACCATGAAGGTGCGTCGCGGCGCTTATGTGACCGAGGTCAGCGAAAAAGACCTGCGCGATGTTTACCACCTGCTGGCCCTGCTCGAATCGGACGCCGCCCGTGTGGTGGCCCAAAACGCCAGCGCCGATCAAATCCGTCAAATCGAAGCTTTGCAGCAAGACCTGGAGCAGGCCACGGCAGACCGGGACCGCTTCTTTGAAATCAACGAAGCCTTCCACATGCTGCTTTTGGAGCTGGCCGACAACCGCTGGCGCGACCAGATGGTGGCCGATCTGCGCAAGGTGATGAAGCTCAACCGCCACAGTTCCCTGTTCAAAGAGGGCCGCATCGAGCAATCACTGGCCGAGCACCGGGCCATTGTGCAAGCGCTGGTGGCTCGCCAGCCCGAAGTCGCCGCTGAGCGCATGTCAGCCCACTTCATGAACGGCCTGCAGGCCGCTCAGTAAGCCCCCGTGTATCTGTAGGTCGGTGGCTGCAGCCCCGACATGACTTGCGCGAAAGCGTTCAATGTCGGACCTGAAGGTGCCGACCTACGGAACGGTATCGTCCATCAGTCGCTGACCACCGCGCCCCGCGCCAGCGCGGCGCGGGCCAGTTGCCAAACTTCACGCGGCGGCAAAGGCTTGAGCTTGTGGTCGCTCCAGACCTGACGCCACAAACGCCCCCCGCGCTGACCGTGGTACAGCCCCAGCATGTGGCGTGCAATCGCGTACCAAGGGCAGCCGTCTTCGGCAAAAGCGCGCTCCATGTAGGTCACCATCGCCTCTTCCACCGCTTCGCGGGAGACTTCGGCTTGGGCTTCACCGAAAAAAGCGGCATCCCAGGTGCTGAGCAGCCAAGGGTTGTAATAAGCCTCGCGGCCGATCATCACGCCGTCGGCATGCTGCAAGTGGCTGGCGATTTCAGCATTGGTTTTGATGCCGCCGTTCACGGCAATCACCAAG